>Ga0136655_1000059_pt1 | contig 43034 bp, 43 predicted proteins | sample CPBDNA_2_FD_94863 | JGI IMG/M metagenome (GOLD analysis project Ga0136655, IMG submission 94863) | Freshwater to marine salinity gradient microbial communities from Chesapeake Bay, USA - CPBay_Spr_15_0.8_DNA (version 2) | ecosystem: Environmental > Aquatic > Marine > Coastal | place: USA... | reverse complement strand
GACGAAGATTCGCACTGGGTCTCACTAAGACTGGGCTAATGACTCGCTACCAAACTAGCGGTTTCAATGAGGCTGAGCCCTCTGTAGAATCTCGGGTTTTGGAAACCTCAGCGCGATGAGCTACTCTGACTTCGGTAAGAAATTTACTCAATCCTCGGGCATTGTCGAGCTCATGAATGATCTGGGCGAGGCTCTTAGCATCAATCCAGACATGCTCTTTTTAGGTGGCGGAAACCCTGCCCAGATTCCAGCGGCACAAGCACTGTTTAAAGCGCATCTGCAGAGTATTATTGGACAACAGAGTCAAATTGACCGGCTACTTGGCAACTATCAATCGCCCCAAGGCGACCCCTCAGTTTGCGACGCGCTGGCCTCTTACTTGAAGCGAAATCTCGGCTGGGATGTGACCCGCAAAAACATAGCGATTGCTAATGGAAGTCAATCTGCCTTTTTCATTATAGCCAATCTGCTCGCTGGCCAGAGGGGTGATCAAGAGACCTCTATCCATCTGCCGGTTTCACCAGAGTATGTTGGTTATGCTGACAGCGGCCTGAGTGACAATTTTTTCTCGGCGAGCAAGCCCACCATCGAGCTTTTGCCCAATCGAATGTTCAAATATCACGTCGATTTTGACCACCTCGATATTCCGATGACCGCTGCGGCTTTATGCATTTCGAGGCCTACCAACCCAACCGGTAATATGCTGTCGGATACTGAAGTAGAGCATTTGAACGCTCTAGCAGAAGCCCGAGGTATACCGTTAATTATTGACGGCGCCTATGGATTGCCATTTCCTGACATTCGCTTTGTGCCAGCAACGGCAATATGGAATAACAACATCATCATGATGCTTAGCTTGTCTAAGTTGGGACTCCCGGGCGTTCGCGGTGGCATTGTGATTGGTAACCAGGAATTCATCTCTGATTTTAACGCAGCCAATACGGTCATCAGTCTTGCATCAGGCACCCTAGGGCCCATGCTGTTGGAATCGATGATCAACAATAACGACCTTGACCAGCTCAGTAATTCCGTTATTCAGCCCTACTACCAGTCAAGTAGCGAGTTTATTGTTGCTGAAATTCAACGAGAAATGAGTGACTTACCGGTTCGAATTCACAAAGCTGAGGGCGCTATTTTTGTTTGGATCTGGTTGCAAGACTTACCTATCACCAGCCACGCGCTTTACCAGCGCTGCAAACAGCGTGAGCTTCTAGTTGTGCCGGGTGAACACTTTTTTATTGGTTTATCTGACCAGTGGTCACACAAATATGAATGTCTGCGTCTGTCACATGCACAGCCTCGTTCAGCGATCAGTGCCGGCATTAAAATTTTAGCGGAGGAGGCGCGCGCCGCCTACCGAGATCGCTAAATCAGAGACTCGACTATTCACTTCCCAGTCACAAGCGGGGTACACTGAGAATCCGCAGTTAACTGAGTGGTTTGATGCGGCTACATCACCGTAAATAAAAAAGGAATCTCTATGTTCAGTCACATTATGGTCGGCGCTAATGATCTCGCCGAGTCAAAACGTTTCTATGATGCTGTACTAGGTGCCCTAGGCATCGGTCCGGGCACTGTAGACGACAAGGGTCGCTGCTTCTATTTTACCGAGAAAGGTGTCTTCGCGATCTCAGTACCCATTGATGGTAACCCTGCCTGTCACGGTAATGGTTCAACCATCGGGTTTGCAGTCAGTGACCCCGCGCAAGGCGATGCCTGGCACGCCGCCGGAGTTGCCAATGGTGGCATCACCTGTGAAGACCCACCCGGAATTCGTGAAGGCGAGATGGGTAAAATGTACCTCGCTTACCTTCGGGACCCCGCTGGTAACAAGATTTGCGCTTTGAAACGCATGTAATTAGAGTCACTCGGTGTTTGCCTGTGGCAAACACCGAGCGTAAGACAGCGCTGTGCATAACCCTTTGTACACCTGAGACAACATAGGTCATACCAAACACCAAACACCAAACACCAAACACCAAACACCAAACACCAAACACCAAACAGTGCCCCCTCACAATTCTTAATCAACAACTCACTATCCTTTGGGCTCAGACTCCAACACAGTCCCTAGTTGGTGACTCTCGCGCGAATCGCTATACTCTCGCGCATGCGTATCAATGCCGAGTTCAACCAACGTGTCGTCATTTCTCCCGATGAATACCAGTGGGTATCGTCTCCAATCGCTGGCGTCGAACGCATGATGTTCGACCGAATCGGTGACGAAGTAGCTCGAGCTACCAGTTTGGTTCGATATCACCCTAATAGTGTGTTCGCGTCGCACACGCACGAGGGTGGGGAGGAAATCTTTGTATTAGAGGGAACCTTCGGTGATGAACACGGCGCCTACCCTGCGGGCACTTACCTACGCAATCCTATCGGAACCTCGCATACGCCACGGGTGCAAGAGGACGGAGCGATGCTCTTTGTGAAACTCCACCAGTTCGATCATAACGACTGCCAAACGGTATCGATTGATACCCAACGGTCAAGCTGGCGGCAAGGATTGGTCGACGGCCTTCAGGTGATGCCCTTGCACGAGTTTCAAGGCGAGCATGTCGCGCTCGTGCGCTGGGCGCCCAACACGATATTCAATGCGCATAAGCATTGGGGTGGTGAGGAAATTTTCGTGCTCGAAGGCACTTTTTATGATGAGCATGGGTGCTACCCAAAAGGCACCTGGATCCGCTCGCCTCACCTGAGCCAGCACAGTCCATATACTAAAGACGATGGCGCACTCATTTATGTCAAAACAGGGCATTTGTAGCCAGTGTCTGGCGTCAGACTCAGCCGCTTTAATAATTAAGGAGCGGGATCTCTCAGCATTTCGCGCGCTGCATTTTTACCCGGCAAGCCAGTCACACCACCCCCGGGATGGGCGCCCGCACCGCAATGATACAGGCCTTTGATGGGACCTCGATAATCACCGTAATCCAGCACCGGTCGAGCAGCCCAAAGCTGGTCTAAGGTCATGGCCCCATGGAAAATATCGCCACCGATAAGCCCAAACCTTTCTTCAAGATCAAGTGGCGATAACACCATCATGCCCAAGATGGCATCCTTAAAGTTTGGCGCATGCGACGTGACGGTATTGATAATCGCCTCGACCGCCTCCTGTTGGCACTCATGCCAACTCTTACCATCTGGTCTGATAGGCGCAAAATGCTGACAAAATAGTGATGCCACATGCTGTCCACTTGGGGCCAACGAAGAATCGATCACCGAAGGAATCAACATCTCGACGATAGGTTTCGAGGCAAAGCCATTCGACTGAGCCTCTAAATAAGCTTGATTCATATACTCTAAGCTCGGCGCCATGATGATGCCTGATTGATGATGCTCGGCCGCCTCTCGGCCCGGCAAACAGCTAAAATCTGGCAACTCACTGAGCGCGACATTGATCCTGAAAGTGCCGGATCCGCAGCGATAGTTTTCAATGTGTCTCAAGAACTGAGGCTCCAGAGCTGCTGGATCAATCATGTCGCGATACAGCATGACTGGATTGACGTTCGACGCGATACGCTTTGCTCGAATTCGAGTGCCATCGCGCAAGATTACACCACGGGCGATACCCGCCTCGATCAGAACTCGCTCTACTGGCGCATCTGTGCGGATTTCGACGCCAATCTCAGTGCAAGCCTGCGCCATTGTTTGAGTAATTGCTCCCATCCCGCCAATCGCATGTCCCCAGGCGCCCTTCTCTCCATCGAGCTCTCCAAATACATGGTGTAAGAGGACATAAGCGGAACCCGGCGTGTCGGGGCTGGCGTAATTGCCGACGACAGCATCAAAGCCTAAAGCGGCTTTAATAGGATCGCTTTCAAACCATCGATCCAGAAACTGCCGAGCACTTTGGGTAAACAAATAATATAGGTCTTGCTTGACCTCAAAAGGCGCCCTAATCAGGTCTCTCATATCCCAAGCCGCTCGCAGAAGCCCAACTACCCCGCCAGAGAACTTGGGCGGCGTCTGCTGGCTTACCGTTCGCACAATATCGGCCACGGCGTCTAAGCGCTGGTAGTAAATAGGCAGAGTGTCAGCATCTTTGATTGAAAACTGACGCAACTGAGACTGCGTCTGTGTCAGCCCGCCACCCACTTTGAGATAACTCGTGTCCGACAGCGGCAAAAAATTGGCCACTGGGCGTTTAACAAAACGAAGGCCCCACTCTTTTAAACCCATGTCTTGGATCACAGAAGGATTGAGCAGGCTCACCGTGTAACTGGCAGTAGAATTACGGAAGCCTGGGTAGAACTCTTCGGTGACCGCAGCACCACCGACGAGCGATCGACGTTCGAGCACCACGACTTTATGGCCTGCTCGAGCCAGATAGAACGCACAGACCAGACCATTGTGGCCACCACCGATAATAAGGCTATCGAATTCAGACACGTCAGGATCCTTATCAGAAATGAGTACTCTAACATCGCTCGTGAAAACCACCCAGTCTACCCCTAGCAGCGTAGCTTAGCGGCACGCGCATGCCCTTCTTGATCTAGAAAGCCAAGATGCGCATAATTCGCCCTCGCAACACCTGGCCCAATTAAACGCTCGCGATCGCTATAGCCCGGAGTCGCCAATGAACCTGACAGCGCTCTGATGATATTGGCCGCTGAATACTCGCCGCTTAAAGCCCTGAGGATACGCATGAATGACTTATTAGGTTACCCCTATCTCACCGCGTTTGTGCTAGCGAGTGGTTTAACAGCATTTGTGTACCACCGTGTGGGATGGTCGTCGATTATCGACTGCTTTCGGATGTTCCAAAAACCCTCGTACTGGACCTCTTATAACATCGTAGAATTGTTCGCATGGGCCACCAAAGCCGGCGTCATTGTGCCCGGGTTGGTGTTCGGTATCGAGATATGGCAACTGCACATTCTGACGCTGATTACTTCGGTAGCTCTAATATGGGCGTCGATGAAAAAACTCTTACCAACCTTGGTCGCTTTCAACACGCTCTGGATTTTCTTGTCAATGACGGTGATTGTGAGAAATCTATAATCCCCACAGATCAATAACGATGTCGCTTTTTGCCCCCCTAGCATTCGGGCATCCGCACATTTTTCGGAGATGAGCTCATGAATACCCAGTGATAGCACCCTGGACTTTATAGTCTAACTGCTGTAACTCTGGGACATTTCATGGATAGCCAGATCGGATGTATTTAGAGCGAATTAGCGATCTGATAAGCTTCCCTGGTTGTCGCTAATAATGATCTCGGAGCTCGGCAGTCCCCGATCGCAATAGGATTCAATCCAATACTTAACAACGGATCAAGCAGCTCGTCATTGGGTATTCGACTACTAGCGTGCGTAATCATGGCAACATCTGACACAGTAGTCATTGCGCCGCTGTAGACATTTACGCAATGAAGCAGACCATCCTCCAAGGCATCGAGATCTCGAATCTCGCTATTGAGCACCAACTGAACACCAAGTGCGTGTAGACGATGATAGATACCCTGCCTATTAATTAACGACACATCATGTGCAAGACGTTCGCGGGAAGTCACAATCGTCACTTTCTCAAAACGACTCGCTAGCAATTCCGCGAAAGCATAAGTCATCTCAGTGTGATCCTGATCCACCAATACCGCCTGTCCTGCTGTCACATCAGATCTCATTAACAGCTGCGGGGCTAGTTCTCTGATACTGGGGATCACTCCAGGCTCTGACCACTCATCGCTCAGCCATACTGGCCGACAAGATCGAGCGCCTGTAGCGAGCAGAACAATGTCGGGATCAAGCGCTGCCACATCGTCTACCCGCGCATGATGACCGAGTCTAAACTGAACGCCCAATGACCTAGCTCGCGTGTACTGATAGTCGTAGACGCTCGATAAATTTTCGCCTCCCGGCAGTTCTGCATGTAACTTAGTTTTGCCGCCAAACCGCTCATAATTACCCAAGACTGAAACCCGGCACCCTCGAATAGCGGCTGTGTATGCCGCCTCTAAAGCAGCAACGCCAGTTCCAACGATCACCACATGTCGGGGCTTTGAAATTCTTAGAGGCTGCCAATCATGCTCATCAACCTCGCCGACACGCGGATTGTTATCACATTCTAAGCCTGCGCCATCTATGATGCTGCGCCAGCAGGTATTGCATGAAACGCAGTAGCGAATATCGGCTTCGCGATCAGCCCTGGCTTTGTTGGGGAAACTCGGATCGGTAATCAGTGGACGTCCTAAAAACACCAGATCAGCGGTACCATCGTTAAGTGCAGTTTCGCATTCATTGGGGTCTGTAATATACCCAATCGCACCAGAAGCCATACTGGGAAGCGTCTGACGAAGATCTCTAATATGTGACAGGTAAGGATGGCGCTCTGAATGAGCATCGGGCAAATGTTTGTAGAGTGAACGCGCATGCGCACCCCAAGCCCAAGTCCAATAATCGAATTGATCGGCTTGCACCGCCATTTTTTGAGTAATACTGGCGGCCATTGACAAGTCGATCCCACCAGCAACGCCATCATCTCCAGGTAGCTTTAACCCGATAATAAAAGGATAACCACAGCGCTCCCGAATAGCCGTTATCAGATCCCGCAGAAACTTGGTTCTTCCCTCTAAATCACCACCATACACATCCTCTCGATGATTCGAATCTGGCGATAAAAATTGATGGAATAAGTGTCCATGACCTGCGGATATCTCTACTCCTGAAAAACCTGCTTTTTTTAACCGAAGTGAGGCATTTGCCCAATCATCGATCATGGCTTGAATTTGTCCTATGCTCAGCACGGAGGGAACTGTCCAGCTCAGATCATCCGGAAGTGCCGACGCGCCGACGGCGCCATCATTGCGTCCAACCGAGTGTCTACCGCGACCAGAATCCTGCACCTGCCCCAACAAAACCGCACCGGCTGAATTAACGGTATCTGCAACTCGCTTCAAGTCATCAAAACCGCGGTCATCCCAGGCACGCAAGCGCGAAGCAATACGATTATGTTCGGTCATCGCAATAGGTTCAGTCACAATTGCAGCTGCGCCACCTAAGGCTCTAGAGCGATAATAATTGATCAGCTTATCGGTGGGCTGATGCCGTTGAACGTATTTAGTCACTATCGAGGCGTGAATGATCCGATTGCGCAATGTAACTCCACCAAGCGTAATCGGACTGAATAGCTTAGGATATTTAATGCTCATTCAGTAACTTTAGGCAGCCTCACCAGAAGTAGAGTTCTCGTCTCGCAAGTCTTCGACATCCGGTGCGGTATCTAATTGGGCCAGGACTGTCTCTATCATTCTCTGTCTAGTAGCACCCAACTCCGCCTCTTCGAGGTCGCTAAGTTGATACGTTTCGATAGCGCTCGAAACATTTAATCCCTGCTGTTCCAATACTTTCTCGGCAATATAAAGTCGATCTTTTAGGGCAGAGACTTCGGACATCAATCTCAACATGCAACTTAGTATTTCATCGACGCCCTCTGCCTGAAAAAAACGGTTACGTTCGCCTCTCCGCTTCCTCGGTATTCGTCTCATCTGAACTCCCCTTTTACTTTTTCCAAGCCCCAAATCCGTACCATCGAGTGCCGTTTGGATCCATGCGTCCCGTCTTGGAATCGAACGTATTGTCACCTTCGATCGCTTCTTTGTAGGCCTCCTCACCGACGAATGTATACCGCGGCATGGTAGCTTCTATAAACTGATCATCGGCGAAACCCGCGTCTGTTAATAATTCCCGATAATCCTGCTTACGGAAAGTCCCATAAAAAGGTTCGTTGTTGTAATAAGTATCCCAGTTCAAGTAGAAATTATCGTAGGCAGGCATTTGATTCATAGGTGGCAACTCCATTTGCCACAACAACCCACCTGGCTTTAAAACCCGAAAAGCCTCTTTTAAATAAGCGCGAATATCTTTGAGTGGAAGTTCATGCAAAAACATCGATGAGAACACAACGTCAAAAGAGTTATCTTCGAAACTCATCTGTGTAGCATTCATCTGCTGAAAATGAATCGGCACACCCATGGATTCTGCACGCGCATGTCCATAACGCAGCACAGGTGCCGCTACGTCGATAGCAGTCACGGCAGCCTCTGGAAAGGTTTGCGCCCAAGGCAATGTGTTGTGGCCAATGGTACAACCTGCGTCTAAAATTTTGGTCGGTTTAAACTCCGGATATTTCAACCGAATATAGTTGCTCAAAGTCATACCGATGTCATTCATGTCACGACCAAACTGTCCAAAGGCAAACACTTCAATCGCATTATCGTAGACAGCCCCAGTCGCCACATCGCCTTTCGCGTATTCTTTGAAATAGCTACCGGGAGCTAGGTGAACATCGATTTCGGATACGTTTTTAGGTAACGATACACTAGAATCCAGCGTAAGAGAGCCAATGGATTCTTTTATTGCAGCCTTATCAGCCAAAGTCTCTAACTCGCGATCTACCGATTCGCTTACGACATCAAAAACCATTTCTTGAGCACAAGTTCTGGCACTACTATAAGCTTTAAAAACAAAATCTGATTTCAGTGCCTTGTGTATTTGCTCTGGTGTTTCGCAGGCATTCCCCGTTTTGCGAGCCTCTGATGCAACGTGATCTTCGTAGCGGTTCTTCATATTATCAGACATATGCTGTAGCACATGAATCCGCAATGATGATACGAATGCACGTTTTGCTCGATCTTCTTGATTAAGGGAAACAGCCAAATCATGGTTAATAGTGGACTGCATAGTCAGGCCCTCCTGGACGTCGCTATCACCCATACTAGAAAATCTGTATTTAGATTGTCAAACACAATTTATTTTTGTAGGCTCTCATGAAGTCCACTTTCAAATAAGCCGAGAGGTACTTTATGACCACTGTTATTGTTCTATTCAATTTATTACCTGGGATATCTAAATCAGACTACGAGAATTGGGCAAAAACGACGGATATTCCAAATGTGAAAAAACTGGATGGTTGCACCGATTTCCAGGTACTCAGGAGCAACGGCTTGCTAAATGGAAGCCCTGATTCGCCCTACCAGTATATTGAAATTATACAAGTCAATAACATGGAACAGTTTAAGGCATCGGTGAGCACCGATAAGATGCAATCTATAGCGTCACAATTCAGAGAATATGCCGAAGACCCTATTTTCATCCTCAGCGAATCTATCGAATGAGAGGATTGAACGGCAAAGTTGCCCTATGCACTGGCGCTGGGCGTTCTAGCGGGTTGGGCTTTGGCATACTCGACCGCTTAGGAAACGAGGGATGTAAACTGGTCATAATAGATCTACCTCATATTCTTGAAGATGAGCTGGACTCAGCCGAATCTGCTTTGCGAAAGAAAGGTTATGATGTCCTCGCGCTGAGCTGCGACGTCTCGCAGGACAACGACGTAAAACGAGTCATCAACGAGACCCTAGCGCATTTTGGGAAACTGAATGTAGTCGTGAACAATGCGGCGATTGGGGACATTATGTCACCGATAAGCGAACTGTCGACAAGGGATTGGCAAAGGGTTATTGACGTCAACCTAACAGGTCCATTCCTATTTACGCGCGAAGCGAGTGAATGTATGGAAGCAGGATCCAGTATCATCAATATTGCCAGCCAGGCGGCAAAAACTGGGTTTCGCCGAATGGCGCCTTACGTATCTTCTAAACACGGTTTAATTGGACTCACGCGCACCGCTGCAATCGATCTTGCCCCCAAGGGAATCAGGGTCAATGCAGTGTGCCCAAATCACGTAACAACTTCCATGGGGCTAACTCAAAACGAGTATTTTTCATCGCTCCGAGGAATGACTCCTGAAGCCTATCGAGCGAGCATCTCTGAAAGAATCCCACTTGGACGCGTAGGACTCCCCCAGGACACTGCTGCAGCGGTAGCGTTCTTAGCCTCTGATGATGCTTCATTTATTACTGGTGAAGCACTTAATATCAGTGGTGGTGAGGAGATGCATTAGGCGTGGAACTAAAGCAGTTAGAGCGCTTTCTCAAAGTGGTAGAAACTGGATCACTCGCTCAGGCGGCGCGACAGCTTAATCTAACCCAGCAAGGTATCAGCGCGTCAATGCAGCAACTAGAGACTGAGCTTGGCATTAGACTACTCGACCGGCAACCGGGCGGGGTAACTTCCTTGACCAACTATGGCCGAGCTCTTATTCCACATGCGAAAGCGCAAATTGCTGCTGATCTTCGTGCTAGAACAACTTTATTGAGTATAGCCGAGGCCTATGCGGGAACAGTGACTATTGGTGTTGGTGAAACCTTCGCCGGCGACATCATAACCAATGCGATCTCGCCATTGCTGAGAGAAAGGCCCAAACTTAACTTCAACATCATTGAAGGTTATTCAGAGAGACTACTCGAACGGCTGAGTGCTGGAGAATTCGATTTTATTGCCGCTGGCCACGACAATTTTAAACTTCAAGGCCGATTCGTTTCACACCAGCTCTATGAGACAAAAGATGTTATTGCCTGTGGCAGTCAACACCCTCTTTTAGCGAAATCTCAGATACAACTAAAGGACCTCGCAGATTACCCGTGGCTGATTCCATACTCGCGACCCAGTGATAAGGAGGCAATTATTACTACTTTCCTCGAATCTGAGTTGTCACCGCCAACACAGTTCCTGGGAACTGATGCCTACCGAATAGGCATGCGACTGATCCAAGAGCACCCATTTCTGATAATGACCTCACCGCTGCTATTACAATCCATGTGGGCAGGGGAGTATTTCGGCGTGAAGGTACTACCTATCGAAGAACCAACCGTCGCCCGCAACGCAGCATTGATTCATTTGATCGATAGACCCCTGACACCGGCAGCAACGCTCCTATTTGAGGAGATTGTGAATATCGCCAGCTAAATCGAGTATCTATCGAGACCTAAAGGCCCATAGATGGTTAAGCGCATGTCAACGAGGTTAAGCTGCGCCCACTCAGCTATTCGTCACGCTTACATCCGCACAAGCTTTTACCTTAATCTAATTTAATCCCGATGGAGCCGGCCAAGTCACATCTGGTGTGGATTGATCAATATCGGCTGCAATTTTCCAACGACCTTGATGCTTTTTATAAACCAATAGCGAACGGCCAGCATCGCGAAAAACAACCCCTGTTGTCTTGTCAGTAGCCTTTAGCCAGTATTGACTGATGATGTAAGCAATGTCACCGTGGGTTTCGCGCACTTCGTAATTCAGCTCAAACTCTGACTCTGCCTTACCGAGACGCTCAGCAAAGTAATCACGAACTGCTTGCTTACCAAACAATGCCGGCTGACCATGCAATGCCACTACGGCATCGTCCATGTACAGAGTCATCAATCCATCGAGATCTTCGGCTTGATAGTATGCCGCCCAGACACCTCCCTCTGCTTCGATCTCATTCCCGCCATTTTGAGAGAGTAATATCTGCGGCCACGAGAGTACCAAAGTGAGTAACCAGAGTACTCGATTCGGAGTTGTTTTTTGATAAATGATTTTCATGTTTAGCTCCTATGATAAGCAAGGTTGAATACCACTCGCATACTCTCAGATTGGCAACTTGAAGACGCCGAGCGCTGCTGCCGTAAGCGCAAGAATATAAATTGCCACTACGGTTAAATAAACGGGACCTAAAGCTTTACTATAACTCTGGTTTAGCCCTTTATTCTCCGGATCGGTAGAGAGCTGTGCGAATAGCATCATGGCTGGCGTAAACAGCAGATCAAGGATAAACCCAACTGTGAAGATACCGCCAACCATGATCACCTTGAGTGCTAACCAGAGTGGCACGGCAGGATCAAAGACCATTACCAGACCCCAAGTAGCCGCGCCGCCAGCGGCGATTAGATTTAGCCACCAGTTAATTTTAGCGCAGCGTGCTTGCACTGCAGGATTAGGTGACAGAAAACCTTGCCATAAAATCAACAACCAAAGTAGTGCCGCGCTCCATATGATCGCAAGAATCCAGACGGGTAATATGAGCCATCGATATTCCATCGCAATCATCACTCCAGTCGGAATGATCAGTACAAGAGCAGTGCGCGGTAGTCGATCTAAGATCATGCCTAACTGAAGCACCGTCTGACGTGTTTCAAAAGCCAACTCAGCGCGCTCTGAATAGCGTGCAGCTAGAAACACACCGAGATCAGTCCCAACCCAGAAAACTAACAATAAAATATGCAAATAAACCCAGAAATCAAGCATCACAAAATCCTCACAGAAAGCCGCCGCAATTATGTCTGGCTTGGGTTGAAAACACTCAAGAGACGAGATCTCCCACTGATAGGTTAGAAACCAACATAGTGCTCAAGTAGTTAAGCTAGAGAGCTCAATTGAAATAGAGCATCGTGAAAATTCACACTATCTACCAAAAATTTTTCTTGAAACCACTAATGATATAGTGATATATCAATATGACATTATAATTAGAGCAACACAACTACTACGAGGCCTCAACATGACGAACCCACTCAAGACCCATAAATGCTTTCTAGCAATGAGCTTAGCGGCAGCGGCCGGACTCTCAGCGGCGCCCACATTCGCGCAGCTTGAAGAAGTCTTGGTCACTGCGGAACGACGAGAAGCATCAGTGCAAGATGTACCCGTAGCGGTAAGTGCCTACGGCGAAGAGCTCATCGAGAACCTGCAGTTAGATGACACACTAGATCTCATTAACGTAGTTCCAAACATGTTCGGTGGTAACAATACAGGCTTAGCAACCGCTAACATGTACTATATTCGCGCTCAGGGTAACGATGAGTCGATTTCCACATTCGATCCACCGGTGGGAACGTATGTTGACGACGTCTATATTACGCGCCAAAACGCCAACAACTTTGCTTTGTTTGATGTGGAGCGTATCGAAGTGCTTCGCGGCCCGCAGGGAACGCTATACGGGCGCAACACGACAGGTGGCGCTATCAGCGTGGTCATGAAGAAACCTGGTGAGACCATGCAAGGATTCGCCGAAGTGGGCATCGGTAACTATGGCAAACACTTGGTTCGCGCTAGCATCGATTTACCACTAAGCGACACCCTTTTAAGTAAGATCTCGGTTTTCGATACGGCTGATGACGGCTACCTCAAGAATACGGTGAACGGAGAGAAATATAACAACAGCGATATGACGGGGGTAAGAGTCGCTCTACGTGCGCTTCTTTCAGACACCATGACGTACGATATCTCTGTCGACACAACTGATATCGAAGCTACAGCAATCCATGGCTTCCTTGACGGAGATGACCGAGTAAGCACCTCAAGAATCACATCAGGGTTACCCGCGGGATCAGGGTTTATTCAAAAAGCACCTTACGGAAATGAGGTAAAAACTCTTAACATCACTTCGAATCTGGCCTGGGATGTAGCTGGTGGAACCGCCAATCTCATAATAGGAAAACGTGCGATTGAACAAGATTTCTTTCTTAATTTCCCCGCCTCTCCGGCAATCCCCGATTTCTTCTTGATCGACAACAACGGCGAACATGATATGTTCTCAGCCGAGCTCAAATGGTCGGGCAATATCATGAACGATCGAGCCTACTTATCCACTGGTATTTATTATATGGATGAGGATAACAAGGTCGACTTTGCCGACTATTTGGACTTAGCTTTCGTCGGCGTGCCAGTGCCCCCCTCCACGGCGTTCCTTGCTCTAGCGGACCGAGTTCTATCCAATGGGACTCAGAGTTTGGCAGTTTATGCTCAAGCGGATATTAAGATCGGTGAAAAAGGGACCTTAACCTTAGGTGCCCGCTACACCGATGAAGAAAAAACATTTGGTTACAGTGGTACCGTTACTAACGCCGATCTCGATGCAGCTGGCGTTCCAAGGAAGCAAAGCGAACAAAAAGTCACACCTCGAATCGCTTATTCCTATGCCGCAAGCGATGACATGATGATTTATGCTTCGATAACCAATGGTTTTAAATCTGGCGGCTGGAACGCACGCGAGTCGGTGGCAGCAGCAGCGCTACCTTTTGGGCCTGAAGAAATCTGGGCTTATGAGGCAGGTGTGCGTGCCGACTGGATGGATGGCCGTTTGCGAACTAATATCACAGCGTTTTACTCTGATCTTGAAGACTTGCAAACCACCTCAGCTTACGCAGGGGATTTCTTAACTACCAATGCTGGTGGTCTGGAAGTGACCGGACTGGAGGCAGAGATTACGGCTGTACCCACGGATAACTGGCAGATATTTGCTGCTATTGGTCTGCAAGACCCAAAGTACGTGGACCTTGCAGGAGGATGCGTTACGCCTAACAATAACCTAGCTGCATATAATACTGACTGCACGGTGGCCGATCCAAAGAGAAGTCCTGAAGAGACATATACGATAGGAACCGCTATCGATATCTCAATGGGGGCGCTAACAGTCACACCTACCGCGATGTTGCGTTATATTGGCGAGAACGTCACCGGTACCCGCGGCTTGGGGGTGAACGACGCGGTGACACTAGTCAACGCAGGCATCAAAATAGCGGACTCTAGTGATCAATGGCAATTACGTTTGGAGTGTAAAAACTGTACTGATAAGGAATACGTGACTTCGTTCTTGTTTGTGAGCTACTACAATGCACCAAGAACCTATATGGCCACGCTAAAGTATAACTTCGGTCAGTAGGGTTAGTTAATTGAGCTCGACCAGAGCGCAACTAGAATCCTTCATGCCAGCGCTGTTCTGGCATGAAGGGGTTTGGCTCGGAAACTATCGGCACCTGAGTGAAGCTGGAGAACTGCTAGACGAGCATGAAAGTCGGGTTGAATGTCTCTTCCCCGAACACGGCGAAGCGGCCTATCAGCAAAACAACTCTTTTCTTTGGGCAGATGGACGCAAGGCAACACAAAGTTTTAAGGGTTACTTGCATGAGAGCCGGCTCTGGTTCGATACCGAAACCTTCGCAGGCTGGTCTTGGCAAACCGATGACGGCATCATCATGTTGGCGCTAGATCGCAAAGATTTTCCCGGACAACGCTTTATTGAGACTATTATTATGGGTTCCAATAAAGATCACAGGGTCCGCACCTGGCATTGGTTCGATGACGGAGTTTGCTATAAAAGGACACTGTGTACCGAGCAACGCATCTAAACATACTCGCTAATGCATCTCCTCACCACCACTGACGTTAATTGCTTCTCCGGTAATAAAACTTGCCTCTTGTGAGGCCAAGAACGCAACCATACTGGCGGTATCTGCCGCCGTACCAATACGCTTAACAGGGATGCGCTCCGCCATATCGTCTAAATACTCATCGACTGTCATCCCCTTGAATGCAGAAAAATACGCATTCTGCGCGGCACCGAGACCTGTTGTCACATGATTTGGACATACCGCATTTACAGTGATCCCGTACGGCCCGTAGTCGATTGCCTGTGCTCGAGTAAGACCCAGTACTCCGTGCTTGGCAGCGCAGTATGGCGCCATATGAGGGAAACCTGATTTAGAGGCCTGACTGGCAATATTGATGATCCGACCCTTTTCTGCTCGCTGCATCATGTAGCTCGCCACAGCTTGAGTACACAAAAAGACACCAGATAGGGTCACATCTAATACCCACTGCCATTCGCGATAGGTAATGTCATTACTGTGCTTCATGACGAAACCAATTCCCGCGTTATTAACCAGCACGTCTAAGCGACCGTAGTGTGCGTCAACTTGAGTAATTAGCTGATCGACTGAATCGGGAGATCTGACATCGCAGGGAATCGCTATCGCGTCGGCACCAAGAGACTTCAGATGGTCGACCACAGCGTCCATATCGGCACTCGATGCCAGACCACTTTCGCCCTCTGACGAGACGCCCAGATCACTTACCACTAAACAATAACCCAATGTGGCGAAATGCTCTAATATTCCTGCTCCTAAACCGTGGAGCCGACCTGAACCAGTGCAAACCACAACCTTTTTCTCTTGCGCGCTCATAGTTTCCTCCTAGGGATTTACAGGGTGATAAAACTGGATAATGGCGCCATCTGGTGACTGAGTACTGAGTAAATCAACCCACCCTAGATCGGCGAGGTCAACAGACTCAGATACAGTGTAATCAGTGTTTGAATCATCCAAAACAGAGGCAATTCGGTCAAGATCGGAGGCGGGGAAGCGCACTGCCAAGATGCCCAAATTGGGGGCAACACACCGACTCCGATAATCTTGTCCTGCTAAACCATGGAGCTGGATCATCTCTATTCGTCCATACTCGCCTGGTTGCGGATACACAATACCAGCCTGATAACCCACTTCAGGCGTCATTGACCAAGGAATGCCAATGGGCGATAGAACGGGCTCAACTGACTTCACGGGTGGGCCCGTATAAAAGGTTTCAAACCCGAGTACTTCAGTGAAGAATCTGTAGGCATCAGCATGACTCGCCACCATTTGCATGATATTAAATGGCCGTGTCATTCGTGTAAAATCACCAACGGCATCAGGTAACGCAGGCGATAACCGCTCATAGGATTGCACTTGTAGACCATCTGGTCCCTTAAAAATCACGATTCGAAGATCAGAATCTCCAAACTGAAGCGGTGCAATCGGGGTCTCTGTCCACCAACCTAACTCAACTGCTCGTGAATAAAGGTCTTCGAGCCCCTTAACTCGTACCATAAGACTGAAATAACAACCTGTATCCCAGGCTCTAGCGCCAGGACGCATCGGAATTTGTGGGCCTGCATTATCGAAATCTATCAATCGAATTAACCCCGAACTCTCGCCCGCCGGGCCAATTAAGCGATATTCTCCTGTTGCCGTTTGAGGTAAGCCCCATGCATTCAGCTCTGATCTGGAAAGTAAGCCCTGATTCAAAGTCACATAATGTCCCAGTTCGGAAAAAAATAACGCCGTCCGTTCGATGTCAGTAACGCTAACGATGGCCTCGCGCCATGGCTCACGAGTCACTTGAGCCTGACTCGACAAACTTACGAGTAGGCTCACAACCAAACTCAACAAAATTGCAAAGCGTTGTGCCAACATCCGACTATCCTCTTGTTATGTTCTATGCGCCCAGTGCCAAGCAAAACCGGCACCCAATCCTGACAAACCCATCAAAACCACGAGTAAGAAGGGTGACACCTCGTAGGCTTGCCCTCCCACAACGGTAAACATAGCTCCGGCCCCCATACCGATCGCGCTTGATAGCCCAGCAGCAGTGCCACTAAGCTCAGGATAAACATTGACTGCACCCAGCATGACACTCGGGGTCAATATGCCTGAAATAAACATCATGCATGCTAAGGGAGTCAGCAGCGTCAGTACGTTAAGTCCCCAGAGCCATACGACTGCGGGTGCGGCCAAAGAGACTAAACACAACCATTTGACCACCATCAATTGGGTATCTGGTTTCGTCAAATAGGCGAAGCGATGGAGTGCGAGCGATCCAAGAATATAAACACACGCCAGCGAACTCCACAGCAAACTGAAGCCAGTCACTCCGATCCCAAACTGCTCCCAAAAAAGAATAGCTCCGACACCCAGTAGCGAGAAAAATAAGCCTTGAAGAAATCCATAAGCACCAGCGAAACCCCAGAACTGAGAAGAACTCAACAGCAGCGCATAGGTCGATCCTAGATTACGCCAAAGAAATGGATGATCCACGCGAAGTCTCGTTTCAGGAATAGCTTGGAAGCACCAAAGCCAGAGACCTACCCCCAATCCCGCCAGCATCCAGAAGACACTCGAAACCCCAAACTGCGTCGCTATCAACCCTGCAGCAACCGGTGCAACGATCGGACTAAACCCCATAGCGCCAGAAATTAAAGCAAAAGCCTTCAAAGCCTCTTGAGCAGGGAGCAGATCTCGGATGAGACCTCGTGCAACCACGGTTCCGACGCTCACACCGACCGCCTGAAAAAACCGCAGTACGATCATCCAATTTAGCGATTGCTCTCGCGTTAAAGCCAATGTCGCAAGAAAGAATAAGGCAAACCCAGTCAAGAGTACTGGTCGACGCCCATAGTGGTCAGACACCAAACCTACGATCGGTTGCGTGAGCGCAAGACCAAGTACGTACGCCGAGATCAGGTACTGCAGATCTGCGGCACTTGCATCCAGCTTAATACTGAGCAAGGGAATCAACGGCGCAATAATCGTCACCCCAAATGGAGATAGACAACTTATAGCCGCTAACAACCACCTCGGCACCGTGCGCACATTTTGCACCATAAATCTCTCGATAGGTCTATTATTATGTGTTTATATCATTTATATGTATAACTTGCACAGAGAAGAGGTGACACATGCCAACAAGTATCCGTGGACGTATCGTTTATACGAGCAATCAACCGCAACGACAGGGACATGTGAGAGGTATGGAACATTTCGTAATGACACTCAATCAAGATGGCTCACGATCCCTCCGCAGCCATTGCGTGATCCAAGATCCACCGATGGTAGAGCGTGATGTTTTATTATCTGTTGATTCTCAATTCCATCCTCGGTCAGCCATCGTAAAGATCCGTGTCGGTGATCTACAAGAGGGCTCTGCACTGTTCCATTTCAGCGGCAAAACGATTACGGCGAGCGGTCATATCCTAGATGGCACAGAGTATTCCGAGACTCGAGTACTGTCGAACGAACCGAGCTTTTTCGTCACACATCCAATTCAAGCAGACGCCTGGCTACTGGCCGGTCTTGGAATCGATGTCGACACTCCCAAACGGTACACCGTAGAGAACTTCCCAACCGCCTCAAACGACCATCGCGGCGCTACCGGCCCTAGGCTCGAGATGCATAAACCTGCCATCGATATTTATTATTTAGGCAAAGAATCTATCACCGTAGCAGCCGGAACATTTGAAGCCCTGCATTTCTGCTACGGAGATCCAAACGAAGATCCAATAGGGAGTAATGCCGCGGGGGCGCACCCTCGATATCATGTTTGGACCAGTGCCGATGGACACTTTATCCTGCTCCGGGCAAGCGTTGATGGTTACATGCAAACACATTACGAACTACATGAGTGCCACACAGGCGAAACCGGTTCAGTTTAGTGCGGAAACCCGCACTACTGAGTCCAATGGATCAAATAGGAATCAGTTTTACCCCAAGCGCCGTATTCAGGAACAGTCCAAACCAAATTACCCAAACATAGCGTCGGCATACGGCCATGTGCTTACGTAAACGTGCGTTAACTTCGGCTGTAGCGCCCTCTTTTAAGAGCTTAGTCCAATCCATCACAAATGGTCTCAATGCAAAGCGCACAGCGATACCACATGCAACAAGGGCTGTGAAAACGGCCACTTTAATCGATAGCCAAATAAGAGCGCCCTGCTGTGACACCCAGATCGCGAAGAAAATCAAAGCTCCAATGACTGCGAAGCGCACGAATAGATCGATATCAGATAACATCGGCCAACTTGCAGTTTTAGACGAATGCTGGGCGAGTATGAGTGCCAACCAGACAACGACGACCGCCCACCCTGCGATTGCCAATGATTGCGGGACAAACGTGGCCCAAAGCATAGTTGATAGATGCAGACCGGCACCGACAATAATCGGCATAGCCAATTTCGGCCCCATATCGCATGCCAGCAAAATATTGAACGCGGTTTGTCGGGATTCAACTGACAAATCTTCTCTTAACACGTACTGGCTTGAAATATAGGTGCCCAAGTCTCCCCCCAACCAATATACCAGTGCTAACACGTGTATAAACACGAGTAATGTATACATAAAGCCTACCTCATTTTATCAAAATCAATTCGAAAGCTTCCCCATCGGGGCCCCTAATGAGTTCATGCAAAGCACCATCAGCGCTGACCCAGGAAACAGCATCGCGCGCCACTGATCGCTGCGCACCATCCGATCGAGTAATAGATACACACAATATCTGCGAACCAGCCAAGCCACTTCGATTGGTATTTGACTGATCTGCAGGGGCGACCCACTGGTCAATTTCCAGCCAGTGTGTTGAGCCTAAGGGTAATGCCGCGATAGAGTAGGTGGTGTCACGATCGACACCCCGCAGAAGAGACTGCGCCGCGATAGGTGACTCCATACGTGTAGGTATCGCACACTCAAATAGATTCGCATAAAACTCGCATGAGGCCTCAATATCAGCAACGGCCAGAATGACAACAAAGCACTCACCGATCTCGTCACGGGCGATAGGCAAGACAAAGCCGGGAACTGGACCATTAACTTCGGTGAAATAAATTAATAAACCCGAGGAGTCCTGTACTTGCATCGCCCGAATATTGTCACTAAAACTCAGTGTTTTCGGAGATCCAACTAGAGTGATATCAGTCTCATTAAGCCGACGTGTCACTTCCTCTAGGTTTTGTGAGATCAATTCTAGAGCTGCAAAACCAGGGACTGCAAACGGGCGCTGCCGGACCCCAGGGAGCTCAACAATATCGATCACTTGGAACGGCGTATCAGATAAAATAATGCGCCAGCATCTCGAACGAGATATTGCGGAATGCCCCAAAGCCTGCGCCAATGGGGACTCTATGGATGGACCGATCTCAGTAACACAACCCAACCGCTGGAAAAACTCTATCGTGGCAGCCGCATTGCTTACCTGCACTAGTAAACGACTAATCATCGCCGAGCGACTGGGTAAATGCGTGCTTACCGTCATCTATGGCATCCATTATGAGAAGCGCTTGACCACCAATTGACGTGACAATTTCTTCGCTTAAATCACCAACATGTGCCCGCCAAACCTCGCGCTCATCAAAACTTAAGTAGTTTACCGTAACGCCTTGGTTCGGCAACTCAAGCTCTATTCGATGCATCGCTTTTCGAATATTGTCTCTGCCCTCTTGTGTTTCATCGAGAGAGGTCATCACCAAATTTTGTTGTGCCAGCGACAGAGAGTCCCACCAATCCAAATTGGCGATAATAAGACCTGTATCGAAAGCATGCCGAGTAATATTTATCACCGTCGCTTCACGAGATAGTCCCGCAAAGGCATAGATACCGATACCACTTTGACCACCGTCAATAAGACCCGTTTCAAGTGCCGAGAGAGTTTCGGCAAACGTCACAGGGATGGAGTCCGCCTGCACGGCCTGAGCGAATAAAATGGAACCGATAGCGTTGGAAGCCCGAAGCTTCAGACCCTTGGCCTGCTCAGGCGAATCGATTTCTCGCTTCGCGTAAAGTTGCGTCCAACCCACTTCCGACCATTGCAGTAACTTCAATCCCTTTGCCTCGATCAACTCAGCAAACAGATCGGTAATGTAGTGATCCGTCACGAAGTCGACTTCGGCCTCACTATCAAATAAAAACGGCGTCAACAGAACGCTCAATTCAGGAACAACTGTTGCCATACCCTGCAAAGACATTCCACCAATTTGGATACGATTACGGCGGATATTCGCAAGCGCTGTTTCCTCGCTACCAATCTCCGCATTAATAAATAGATCCAGATCAAAGCAGCTTATGTTCTTCGCCTCGAAACGATCACCGAACCGCAACCAAAGGTCGTGCCAAGGCGTACCAGGAAAAGCCAGCGATGAAATTCGGAGCTGTTTGTTATCTCCCTCACAGGCGAGAGCCGGCGTGACGCTTAGAGCGATACTAACTAAAACCGTTATTAACCCTATTCGCACTTCGCACCTCGCCCAAAACCATGGTATTGTTCTAATGATATAGCATTATTGTATTTATAACTCTTTAGAGCCAGCCCTTTATGAATGAAATGCAAGCCGCTACTGTCTTGTCTGCATTATCAAAGATAGAGCGCATCTCCACCACAGCCGGTTTCATTGCTATGACACTGATCCTATTTGCGGATGTGGTGGCAAGAGAAATTACCCAAAGCGGCTTGCTAACAGCCCGCCAATATGGGGTATATGCCAATATTCTAGTGGTCATGTTTGGAATGGGGATTGCATCCGCACACGACGCCCACTTGAGGCCAAGATTTGTTGATACGCTGATGAGCGAGCGTTTCAAAGCTCAAACTGATCGTCTCCGAGAGGCGACGACCGCCCTCTTTGCGCTCGTATGCACTTGGCTCTGCGCTTGGGTCACCTGGGAGTCATATAGGCTAGAGGAAGTTTCAGCGTTAACCGGCATGCCAATCGCGCCCTTCATGGCGATAATGCCCTGCGCATTCTTATTTATGGCTGTGCGCCACACTCTCTATATGATCTGGCCCAAACTCTCGCCCAGAGCTGAAATAGTAAATGCTGCAGAAAGCATTGAAATCGGGCATCCGAGATCGACTGCATGACCGCGATTTTCTCTATATTTGCGTTGTTTGTTTTACTGGCGCTTCGTCAAAGTGTACTCGTGATATTAGGTGTCATCCTAGCCATTCTTTATCTCACTAACACCGACGACTCACTCCGATTTATTGCTCTGGATGCTTGGCAGGCCTTGAATAAGGATATCCTGCTGTCGATTCCCCTCTTTATTCTCTGCGGTCAATTGATGTCCGAGGGTAGTATCGCGAGCCGCTTGGTTGCGCTCATCCGCGCACTCGTGGGGCCAATACCAGGCGGCTTGGCGATTGCCACCATAGTCTCATGTGCCACCTTCGCTGCCGTATCAGGCTCGTCTACGGTTACACTACTCGCCGTTGGATCCGTGATGTTCCCCGCTTTACTGGAGGCTGGCTACTCTCGCCGATTCGCTATTGGTGCACTATGCGCTGCAGGCACCTTGGGTATCATAGTGCCTCCGAGTATCCCGCTCATCCTCTATGGGGTGATGACCGGCACATCCATTACTGATCTTTTTATTGCGGGAATCGGCCCAGCATTAGTCTTAACTGCTCTGCTCGCCGTCTATTCTGGCCTCGTCAACTTCGACAAACAACATGGACATTGGTCATTGCACCAAATCTTTACGGCAGCGAGAGAGGGTATTTGGTCTCTTTTCATGCCTTTCATTATTCTGGGAGGAATCTATAGCGGACACTTCACCGCAACTGAGTCCGCCGCTGTTGCTGTTATATACGCATTGCTCATCGAAACATTTGTGCATCGAGATCTGGATCTACGTAAAATCAACACGGTAATTTTTAATACCAGCAAGCTCCTGGGATCACTATTTCCTGTTCTGATGCTGGCCGTCTGCCTCACCGTGTATCTTACCTATGACAAGAGTGCTGATTCGCTGATTCCAACAATTGCAAGCTGGTCAGATAGCCCACTCCAGTTCATTCTTATGACTAACATGCTTTTGATTTTAGTTGGAACACTAATCGATATAGGATCCGCCATCCTAATTTTTGCCCCCCTTCTCCAACCCCTTGCGTTAGAGCAAGGCTTTGACCCTGTGCATTTCGGAATCAGCATGATTGTGAATTTAGAGATTGGTTATCTAACACCACCCTTCGGACTCAATCTGATTGTCGCCATGGCAGCCTTCAACGCATCTTTTAAAGAAGTTTGTCTCGCAGTGATTCCATTCCTATTCATTATGGTGATTGGGTTAGCAATTGTCGTCAGCTGGCCTGCGCTGTCGTTGTTCCTACTCTAAACTAAGGTGAGGTTATTCGCTCGAGCTCAACCAGCTCATAATGGGTCTGCATATAGCCACCAGCGCCGGCTTTCAACAGAATATAATCATCATCGGCGGTACACCAAATATCATACGGCGGATGCTCCTCGGGTAAGTTACCTGCTGTACCGGTCACCTGGAAGTGGCGCGCCTTGAATGTGCCCGCGGCCACTTGAACGCTCTCGTCGCCGACATACACCAAATGGAATTGTGTTTGATACAAGAGTGGACCAGTCGCACCGCGATGATCTGGCGAGGTTAGAAATATGTTCTCTACAGGATAAACACCAGGCCCATGGGACAGCGGATACAAGCGCATCAATAAGGCATCTCCAACAATCGGATGAGCTTGCAACCAGCGCACTGGTGAACTTGTCTCAATCCGCTGGGTTAATCGCCCGTCTCGCTGATTGATTGTTTCGGCCTCCGCATAATTCTCACCAAAACGCATCCAACCTGAACCTTCAAAACGACCACCAACCGACAAACGTACGGAACAATCTATCGGACTTGAATCCTTATGCCAAAGGGCGAGACTCACGTCTCGGACCACTTTCGGCGAATCATCAATTTCGCAATGTGCCAGTAATACATCGACACCATCAGGCTGCTGGGTCAAGGTGAAGAGTTCCCGACCCCGCTCCTGACCCAATCGATCGGATTTTTGACTTGTATATTGAATGGTCCCGCGGATAATCTTGTGTGACATGAGCTCTCTCAGGTTATTTTAGACTGACTGCTTGCCTTAAAATGAGTTATTGTTATGCTTTTATAGCATAACTCAATAAGCCACAATGGTACACATAATGGAATCGAGCAACCTAACAGCGCGAGAAATCTATCAGCAGTTAAAAGCAAACCCCACTCGCGCCCGCTTTGGGTTTGGCACTAAGGCAATTTTAGTCAATGTTGATCCTCAAAAAGCCTATACCCGAACCGACCTCTTTAAAACAGCCTACGAAACTGACCCCCGACAACTTGAGTACGTCAATACGCTAGCACAGAAGTTTCGGGTCTTAGATTGGCCCGTCGTATGGACTCATGTAGCGTACATGGACACGGGCGAAGACTGCGGTATTTGGGGAACACGCACCAATACTCCAGATTCACTGCAAAACATTAAATTTGGCTCAGTGCGTGCAGAGTTTGACGACCGTCTCGACATAGACCCTGCCAGAGACGTTATTTACTGTAAAAAAATGCCCTCCGCCTTCTTCGAGACACCTCTGCAATCACTTTGCGTCTGGCATAAAGTAGATACTATTGTTATTACTGGGGGTTCGACCAGCGGATGCATCAGAGCAACGGCTGTGGACTCTTTGTCCCGAGGCTACCGCACAATCGTGCCCGAGGAATGTGTTGCTGACAAACACGAGAGCTATCACTTTGCCAACCTAACCGATCTCGCCATAAAGTACGCCGATGTACTAGAGGTCAGCGAGGTTTTCGAGTGGCTTGATGGACATGATCAGACATGACTAAAGATCAGATGTCCGAACTCGAACTCTACGACTATTGGCCTTATCACAGCAGACCTAAGATACGCTGGCCCGGTGGAGCCAAGCTCGCTTTCTGGGTGGCACCCAATATAGAATTTTACGAACTTAACCCACCCCCCAATCCGTTTCGAAAAGCATGGCCTCATCCCTTTCCAGCGGTACCCGGCTACAGCATCCGGGACTATGGCAATCGCGTAGGTCATCAAAGACAAATGGCCCTCCTCGACAAGTATGGAATACGAGGGTCAATAAGTCTTTCAGCTGCCTTATGTGATCATCACCCAGAAATTATTGAAATGTGCTTGGAACGTAACTGGGAGTTTTTCAGTCATGGCATATACAACACACGTTATACCTATGGCTTGAGTGAAGCAGATGAGCGCGCGATGATCGAGGACTCGATCCAAACGATTGAGCGAGCAACCGGGTGCAAGCCTGCTGGATACTTAGCACCTGCACTGTCTCACTCTGAGCAAACTATCGATTTGTTCGCAGAAGCAGGGGGACTCTACACTTGCGATTTATTCCATGATGATCAGCCGACACCCGTTTGCACCCGAAGTGGAAGCAAGTTTGTGTCAATACCGTATTCACTGGAATTGAACGACACCATTGCCTATGTCGTGCAAAAAATGGAGCCTCGCCGCTATGCGCAGACAATTATGCGGGCATTTGATCAGTTGCTAGCAGAAGGAGATGAGAGCGGCACGGTCATGTGTATACCCACACACAACTACCAAGTTAGCTGCCCTCACCGAATCAAGGCGTTTGAGGAAGCACTGGCTTATATTACGGGGCATAGCGACGTATGGGTGACCACCGGAAGAGAGATCGCCGAATACTATCTCGATCACTACTATGATGATGCTCAGATATTCATTAAAGGCGAATCACAATGACCACAGACCTAACTCAATACCCGCGACGACGGTATGGCATGGACCATGATCGTTATGATTGGAGCATGCTTCAAGACAGAGAACCCGTTACCTGGCCTGGCGACAAACCTCTAGCCTTGTGGATTAATATCTCCTTACAACATTTCTCGCTGTCTGGAGAAGAGCCTCAGGTTGTGGTACCGGGTGCACTGACAATGCCCTATCCTGACTTGCGTCACTACACCCTTCGAGACTACGGCAATCGCATAGGCATTTACCGCGTATTAAAAGAAATTGAGAGGACTAAAGCCGAGGTATCTTTCGCCATTAACGGCGCTTTGTGCGAACGTTATCCCGCATTAATCCAAACACTGGCTACGCTACCATTTGAATGGCTTGGGCACAGCTGGGATATGCTTTCTATACAAGCTGGCGATCTGGCCTCAGACAAAGAAGCGGATTGGATACGCAGAACCATCGCCGCCCTTGAAAGAGCGGGGCAGCGTCCGATCAAGGGATGGCTCAGCCCTGGCCGCATTCAGACCGATAACACTCCAGAGCTTCTCGCTCTCGCTGGCCTTGAATACCACTGTGATTGGGTCAACGACGAGCTCCCTTATCGCTTCAGAACACATCACGAGGATCTGATATGCTTGCCATCATGCCTCGAGCTGGATGACGTATTCGTATTGACTCAAAACCTACATAGTGAGGATAGTTTCGAGGAACAAATTTACGATGCTGCTAACACACTTATCAGTGAAGCTAGAGCCTTTAAGAGCGGACGGCTTCTATGCCTGAACTTTCATCCGTGGCTAATTGGCCAGCCACATCGTATTCTGACGTTACGCCGGATACTCAATAACTTGCTCCGAGACCGTGCAAATGATATCTGGAATGCTTCGCCCTCTCAGATTATCGCTGCCAGCAAGTGTTGAATACTGCACGCTCATGACTGGCTGGCGTAAAATGAGGCAAACGTATTCACTAATGATCGCGAAACTCGCCTAATCTATACCATTTTAGTCGCACCGAAAAATGCAACCGTCCCAATAGTCACCCAATAAAAATAAGCCAGGCGTTTGCCAATTTTTAAACTGTGCTCGAGTCGGTTCTCGACCTCAGCATTAGGACCTTCGGCCAAAAGCCGAAACATTTCAGTCCACTCACGCATGATAAACCGAAGCTTCAGCCCAATCATTAAGGTAATTCCGTAGAGAAAAATTTTGATAGAGAACCAGTATTGACCCGTACTCGCATTAAAGGGACCGTAACCTAAGATTGAGGCTATCGCTGAAACCATCAGAATCGGGATCAATACAAATCTTACTTTCTCATCATAAAGGGTCAAGCGAATGCCGGTATCTGTCTCTCGATAAAAGTAAGCTGAAATACAGAGTGATAGCCAGAGAATTGATAGGCCCCACACAGCGATGAGAAAACCTCCCCCATAAGGTTGGACGCCCCAAATATGGCCCATATGAAGTCCTAGTGGTAATAGACTTATGATGCCGATCCGCGCCAAGATGTCTATATGATACGCGGTTTGCATATGACGCCGTCGCTCTTCCATCGACAAATTACGGTTGATCACGTGGGTCGAGGTATTGAATACGCCCCACTCACCGCCTAACCAGTAGACCATCGCGATAATATGCATCCAACGCAGTACCGCAAGCTCGGTGATGCCCATTGAAACCCCCTTAGAGTTAAAAGCATAACATTATAACAATTTACTGGACGGTGCCAGATCTGCGCAATCCAACTTGGGTTAGCGCTAGAATCGCAATGAACACCAACGCACAAAACACCATAAATGCAAAATCATACGAGCCGAACCTGTCGTAGAAAACGCCTGTCAACCAGATGCCAAGGCCGCCACCAATAGCGTCAAGGATCGTTATTGTGCCGAGAATTTTGCCCGCATCCCTGACCCCAAACCGATTCATCACTGTTAACTGAAGCAAGGTATAAACCCCGCCCCAACCAATGCCAAATAGGATCATTGCACCCCAGACAACTGTCATCTCCATTTGTGCCAGTGTGACTGCGCCAATCAGCATGACAACTAAGTTGGCGAAAAATACTTTGCGCTGGTCAAGCACATCGCTCAGCACACCAAATACGAATTTTCCGATCAGTGCGCAGGTAAAAAATAGCGAAATAGCGTTTGTCGAGATCTGTGGATCAAAACCTGCATCACGCATATACTTAAAAACGTGGGCCTGGGCACCGAGCACAGTGTAGAAAGTGGCCATTGCAATAATAGCGAGCGCCCAAAAATCGCGAGATTTTAAAGCGTCTTTGAAAGCGATTCCACTCTCAGAGACAGACACTGTTGCCCCCTCCTGGAGATATGGAGAAGGCTCAGTGGGCTTATCCTTTAAAAGAAATACTGTAAGCAACAACATACCTGCGGGAAACAGGCTTGCGTAGAGAAGCGCATTTGACCAACCGACTGCCGCAATCATTTGGGTGCCGTATTGAGGAAATAGTGCACCCCCTAAACTTGTCCCCACTAAAGCTAAACCAATCGCGGTACCACGGTATTTAACGAACCAATTAGAAACCAGAATCACAGCCGCATTGAGACCGCAAACCACCAATACAAATGCAAACGCAACATGGATCCAATACATGTGCGCCAAACTCTCTAACTGTGCATAACTGTAGTAACATCCCGCGAGCACAAACCAACCGCCCATCATCGCCCGCCTAACACCCCACCGATCAATGATCCCGCCAGCAAAAGGTGCTGCTAAACCAGTGACTAGGAGAGTGATCATATCGCGCAACTTTATTTCCGAAATCTTCCAGCCAAAGGTCTCGATAAACTGAACATCGTAGACCGACAACCCAGTTAAAATAAGCCCATTACTAACCATCAGGGCCAACATTGCGAACACGGCTACGAGCCAAGGTCCTATCTTTGCCACACCTTTCCCCTTTTGAGTTAAAGCTATATGAATAAGCGTAACTGAAGACTTTACTGAGGTCACTATCTAGTTAGTCTTAGTTTGTTATACCCATTAGGCGTATTTAATTATAGAAGCACTGTTATGGAAGAATTATTCGGCCGACACGTTCAAAAGCAGCTATCCAAGGCCTCACCAACACCTTTATATCACCAGCTATACACTGTATTAAAAACCATGGTGATCGATGGCACCCTTGAGCTGGGTGCTCGGATGCCAACCGAGGAGCAGCTCGCTGAGTTGTTTGCAGTATCCAGGATTACTGCCAAGCGTGCGATGGATGAGCTGGCTAATGAGAACTTGGTTCAACGCAGAAGAGGCAAAGGGACGCATGTTATTTATCGTTACTCGCCCAAACCGGTGTACGCTCCGCTTACCGGAATGCTTCAAGAAATCGAGAGCATGGCGCGCAATTCATCTGCAGAGATTCTAGATTACGGCATGCGTGTTCCACCTCAATCAGTTCGAAACGAACTTGAGCTAGCGGATGGCCAAACAGCATTACACCTGCTCAGAGTGAGAGTGCGTGATAATTTGAAATTCGGTTACTACACTTCATGGACCGCTGGAGTGGAAATGCCAACCAACCCCGCAACTTTCGAGAATACGCCTCGCTTAGCCTATTTTCGGGCAAATGGTCTTGAGGTCACCCATGTGACGCAAACACTTTCAGCAATAGCAGCCGATGCGGCAGTCGCTCGCGCACTAGAGGTTACCGAAGGAAGTCCTCTGCTAAGCCTCACTCGCCGCTCCTTCAAGACAGAGAATGGCGTCGAACGCTTGATGGATTTTTTACAAGTGCTTTACAACCCAGAACACTTTCAATACTCAATGGATTTGACACTCACCTAGCCACCCTACGAGCCCTTTCATCTCAATCATTTAAATCTCGAGGGGCAGGATCTAGTAGGACCCCAGCCGAGATTAAACCGTCTATTACCGCCTGTTGCTGAGCCAGAAAATGTGCCCTAGTTGGCTGCAAGACTGAATTGCCGTTGAGTAGGTTATCCAATGGATAGTAATCATCCCTCGCATAGGTTTCTGCAAATAAACCCAGCCTCTGACGCGCAAGCAGGTTTGTCATGGCTGGCTTGGTCCGAGCAGTTCGCAGAGCCCTAAGGTCTATCTGAGCATTTGCCACCATCGACTCCCCTGCATACGCCTCTGCCAGAATATGACCTTTGTAATCTACGATTTGAGAATGGCCCTGTGTGGAGTTTGCCGGTACCGGTGAATCGACGATCGCCGAGGTATTCGCCGACACGACATAGCACATGTTTTCATAGGCGCGCGCACACTTTGCAATATTTTTCGGTGTTGGGCGCGGACTACCCACCTCGCTAGAGGAATGCAAAATCACTTCGGCACCTTTTAGTGCATGTGCTCTTGTAATCTCTGGATACAATATTTCCTCCGATGCAACACACGCAAGCCGTCCGAGGGGCGAATCGAGCACTGGAAATAGTGCATCAGGACCGTACACCTCTAGATACCTTGTCATCACATCGTGCGGAGTGGGCGAAAACATCGATATTAAGCGTCGATACCGTAAAGCGACCTTGCCAGAATCATCAATAATAAAGCTCGTTTGGAAATAAATTTCTGGGAAAAAGGGATCTAATTCATAAGCATTACCAGAAATAAAAACGCCCTGTTTTGCAGCGATTTCTCCCAACATCGCATACTGTGGACCCTCCATTTCAATGCAGGCTTTCTCGCGCCAATCCTCAATACTCTCACCCATCGGGAAGCTAGTCATAAAGTACTCGGGCAGTACCACTAGCTTCAGTTCATCGCCGCTGAAGGTGTTAATAAATCCCTTACTACCCGATATCTGTCTGCCAACCTTAGCTATCGTATCTGCCATGGACGCCTCGACCGCGGTCCTATCTCGGTAGCGATTTACGGCCGAACAATCCATTTGTAATGCAAGAGCTGAATAGGTCATTTTGCTACTCCAATGTCTGGCTGCGGTAAGCGTCGACAAGTAAAACCCTAAATTGCCCTGTCCCTGCCCGCAAAGGCTTAATCCGCTGATACTCCTCGCTGTACCAAAATGCTTCTGCCGTCTCTAGAGACGGCCACTCATGCATCACTAATTTTGTAGCGCCCCACTCCCCTTCCAGCACCCTAGACTCACCACCCAGTATTTTGTAACGACCGCCAAATTGCGCCACCAGGGGAGGTACCGCCTGCGCATATGCTGCAAAACCGTCGGGGTCGCTAATCAGGCCTTCCACAACAATATAGGCTGTCATTTACATCGTTCTCGAGTCGAATCCTAAAACCCCCGGATTCATAATACCACCCGGGTCGAAATGAGCCTTGAGTAATCGCACCACCGCGGCGGACTCTGGTGTCAATGCTTCCTGATACAAATAGCTCTTACCCAGCTGGAAATGGACCGCTCCGAGCTCAGATAAGGCATTTACCAATTCCAGTTTAATCTTCGAAATCGCCTCGAAGGCACCCGGCACATGAGTAAACTGTTTTAATCTAGCTAAATGATCCGCGTCTAAACTGTACTTGTGTAACTCATTTAACGCGTCGGGCCAAAAGAATACTGGTTCGAGTAAGCTAACCTGCTGTCCCACCGTTGCGATCAAATAACCAGTTCGCACTTGATATTCCTGCATGAGCGATTGGTTATTACGATAAACCGACTCGATACATTCGATTCCTCTTTGTGCCATCGAATGCGGAACTAAGGCATGGATCGGCAGCCACCTCTCGCCCTCAGCACCTACCATATTGTTTACCGGACCAAAGGGGTTAGCGGCGATCAAACGCGGAATACTATCAGGTAACTCTCTCGCTCCATATTTCCCGCAAATCTTTCGAATAGTCTCGGCTTGAATGTTTGCTTCTGCTTGAGTGCGACCCTCGCTAATCGTCGAAATCGACCAAGCGACGTCGTCCATAAAGCCACGCCCAGAAAATACAACTTTAGCAGCCTGAACCACTTTATCCAGAACCCTCGTCTCAGCTTTAACTACTCCACCCAACTGTTGCACATCACTGGCGAGACTTGCCCGTTTCATCCTTTGCTTCTGCAAGTAGGGATCAAAACCGAAACATTCGCTGGCTAATGCATTCCTGGAAATTTCAGCCATGGCGAGTGTCATAGTATCTGAGCTTTCAAAGGCGAAGGCTCCAAAAGCTTTGGCTCGCGGGACCGGGATCAGAGGCAAGGTCGCTCTCGTTTTGATGCCATAAGCTCCTCCGTCACCTACAAATAATCCCGTGAGATTGGGTCCGAAGTAGGTACAAAAAGGTCCGCTGTTGCGCTGACTAGCTGATCCTGTCTCTAAAACTACACCCTCGCCAGTGACAACACGCACACTGAGCACATTGTCGCCGATAGCGCCGTGATAGCCACTGCCCCAGAAAACTCCATTCTGCGAAAGTCCCCCACCGACTGTGGCATATCGCCCAGACAATGTTCCCCAGAACGGCGTTCTCAACCCTTTCTCTGTAAGTGCGCAATGTAAAGACTCCCACGTCACTCCCGGCTCCACGGTTACTGTTGCATCTACCGTATTAATCTCCAGAATCTTATTCATGGCTGACATATCAATTAACACCGACCCTGCACGAGTAGCGAGGTAGCCCGAGGTGTAACTCATGCCGCCTCCGCGGGTCACGATTGCAACGTCACGCACTCTGCACGCATTCACTAAAGCTACGATCTGATCTTCGTTATGAGGCCTAACCACTGCTCCAAGCGCTTCGCCATGAGCGAAAACATCTTGAGAAAATCTTACCAGCACCTCTGGATGGGTATCGATACAATCCGCTGGCAAGCAATCACTGAGCCACTTTGACATTCCATTCATGCACGACGCCTCATTAAGAATAAGAAAAGAAAATGAATTGCAAACGGTAGAAACCGCTCGGCCACATCCCCAGCAGTGTTAGGTAGCCAAGATAAAACGATCGCTAAGCCGAAGCCCAGCCAAATCCCTGCAAGTTGTGCCCCTGGAAGGATCTGCCATCGGAGCAGACGTGCAAATAGCAAGGGCCCAAACGCGGCTCCCAAAGCGACCCAAGCAAACAAAACTCGCGCGAAAATCTGCGCAGGTACAAACAATGCTACTAGCGTTGCCACTACTACGACAGCGAGCACAGCGAGCCTACCGATAAGAAGTCGCGCGTGCGGAAACCGCTGCTCAAGCTTCAAGTCATGTGAGAGGACGCTGGCACTGACAAGAAGTTGGCTGTCTGCAGTAGACATAATAGCGGATAGCACCGCTGCAGTAATTAATCCAGCGAGCAAACCAGGGAATACGTTATTCGCGACATCGAAGAAAACTCGCTCCGAATCGACGAGCTCTGTGTTAATAATCCGGCCAGCCAAGCCCACAAAGACCATACCCACAAAAACAATCACATACCAGACAGCCGTTATCAGCGCTGCCTGACGCCGCGCCGCATCGTCTCGCAGAGCCATAAATCTCACAATCAAATGGGGTTGCCCATAAGTACCCAAACCAATACTGAGGCCACCGAGAATGACCCCGCCCCCCAGCAGCAAGCCATTGCCAGCACTCAAACTCAACTGTTCTGGCGTGCTTACAGCGACTAGCCCTTCAACAAAACCATGAAAGCCACCAATAAAATGCCACGCCGCCAACGGCAATAGAATAGCCGCTGCGGCCATCAGAGTGCCCTGAATAGCGTCGGTTAAACTCACCGCCCAAAATCCGCCGAGCCACGTGTAAATCAGTACGATGAGAGCCCCCAACAAAATTGCCTCAGTGCGGGGCATGTCGAAAGTATCAGCGAAGGCCGTTCCAGCGCCCTGAAATTGTGCCGCAACATAAAAAACAAACGAGAAAAGAACGATAACGGAGATCGACAACGCAATTCGGACTCGCCAAAAATCAGATAAATCGTAAATAAAAAAGTCCGTCATGGTGAGTAATTGATGTTCATGACTTGCCATTCGCAGACGACGCGCAATAAAGTACCAAGCGATGAACATGCCCGATATTGAGCCCAACGCAACCCATATTACCGACAAACCCAGAGTGTAAGCCGCACCACTTAAGCCAAGTAATGTCCAAGCAGAAGAAGCACTAGCGCTGTAAGAAATTCCCGCGACCCATGGTCCCAGCTGCCGGCCGCCCAAGAAAAAGTCTAGGTCTGATTGGTTTCGCTGAGATGCCCACCAGCCAACAGCAATCAAGACTGCTTTGTAACTCACTAGGGCAAGTAACACGATTGTGGCAGTATCCATCTCACGATTCCAAAAGTGCAAAAACCATATTTGTAAAAAAGGCCCGCGCAGCGGGCCAGGTAGAGCCTCTGAAGGAGGATTCAGAAGCGCAGCTCTGCTGAAACCAAACAGTACTTTTACACCTTACTTATGTTCTAATAGTATATCAATAAGTTTAAGTGAGTCTTAATGATGCGGATGGGTTTCACAACAGTCGTGATGGTATCGAGCCACGCTAGCCAATTAATCCAGTTTTATAGCGAGCTCGGCTGGGACGTACAAGCAGACACGATAGGCGAAGCGGACTTTGAATATTGGAACATTCCAGTAGACGCCACGCAAATGGTTCGTCTAAGCGCGCCCCTCGCCGATAGCGATATCTTAATCATATGTGTGTCAGAGGACGTGCCTCTGCTGCGTCCCCTAGATGCACCTCTGATCTCCCCGGGCGGTATTTTTGACATCAACATGCGCACAAAAAACGCAGAATACGCCTATCAGTTTCTCGAGGACCATGGTTGGAGACCAATAATGGAGCCGGTCCCATGGACATTTGGAACAAGTTCAGTAAAGGAATTTCTTGCGATACAGGATGACGGTATCGTTCTAGCGGTAATGGAACGAATCTCCCCTCCTTTAGAAGGCCCTGATTTCGATCGAATGAGTGACATCTTTAATTCGACTCAAGTCGTGGAGGATATCAACAGGAGTGCTTCGTTCTATGATCAAATCGGATTCTCACAGTTTGTTGATTTCCGGGGACCGATGCCAGGAGAGGGAGGTAAAGTGCTTGAACTCCAGAACTACCCAGAGAGCCAATCGGAGGTATGCCTTGCTATTGCTCATCCCGAACAAAAAATGGAAGGCTCGATCGAGCTCATTAGCACTCCAAATATCGTGATGCCAGCTACAGAACCGACAGACTTTGGCCGGGGCTTACTGGCGCTCCGAATCCCTTCGTACGATATCGAAGCACTCTATAATCTCGTTCACAATGCAGACCCAACAATTAAGATCATCGCTCAACTTAACACTCGAAAAATAGGGGGTCGAATCGAAGCGGGATTCTCTGTGATCAGCCCTGATAACGCTCGTTTGGATTTTTATCAACTCAAGCAGGGGGAATAATCAATGTTAAAATCTCTGCTTATGGTTTGGATTATGACCTTTGACTTAGGGCATACCGAGCAGGCCTATCAGGACTTTTTCGGGTACACGCTGGGTGAGCGAGATATCATTACACATGAACTTGCATTGCAGATGTCGCGTCCCGATTTATCAGGTGCACGATATACAACCCTTTATCCGCCGTCAGGCCCCCGCGTCGGTCTCTGCTTTATAGAGGGGCCCCAGACAGACTACTACCCAATGCGTCATTTGGGCTGGAATGCGATAGAAATCTTAGTCGCTGATCCCAAGACACTCAAAGTGAAACTCGATTCGAGCCCTTTTAAGCGACTGGCCGGCCCCGATTTCTTGACGCCCGCTCAAAATATACTTGCACTGCAGGCATTGGGGCCTAGTAATGAACTTTTGTATCTCACTCACATAATAGATCCCACCACCTCCTTCTTGGTTATCCCGCACACCCCAACCCCCGTGGGTCAAACATTCATTATGGTGCTCGGGACACCCGACTTATCGGCCAGCATGACCTTTTTTGAACACCATTTTGTCAATCCCGTTAAAGGTCCGCTCCCCTTTAAAGTTGAGGTGCTCTCAAATGCATACCAACTACCTATTGATCACCTACATGATCTCGGTCTAGTCACATTCAGTGATGGCTTTGCTCTAGAGCTTGATCAGTATCCATCAACCGCCCTGCCTCTGCCGGCGGAACCAAACCTCAGTGGTGGCGTAGTCATGGTCACAGCCAGCTACGATCCATCGACTATAAAAGTGCCTTTGCAGTGGCAGTCGACATCTGAAGCATCGGGCTCTCACACCCAAACCCAAACAGGAATCATTAAGCTACCCTCCGGAGCCCTGATGCAGTTAATTCCTGAGTCAAGCCCTCTTGCTGCTAGCAACATATTGAATTAATGTTATACTTTTATATCCTTTCGCCTAACTGCGTCTCAATCCAACAAGAAGTTTGGCATGTACAAAAATATTTTCGAGAAAATTTGGCAAGCACACGAAGTTAAGCGTCTGTCAGAAACGCAATCGCTTCTCTATATAGATCGAATTTTCTTACATGAGCGTACTGGCTCTCTGGCGCTGCAGGGCTTAACGCAAGCAGGTCGAGTGGTGAGACGCAAAGAACATACTTTTTGTACCATGGATCACATTGTCGACACCTATCCCGGACGCTCAGACGATACTGAAATGCCCAGTGGCAAAGAGTTTATTATTGCAACTCGAAAAGCGAGCGAAGAGGCTGGTATTCATCTGTTCGATATTGCAGACCCCGATCAAGGCATTGTGCACATCATTTCTCCCGAACTAGGAATCGCACTACCCGGTACTACTATTATTTGCCCCGACAGTCACACCTGTACACTCGGAGGTATTGGAGCAATGGGGTGGGGTGTTGGTTCGACAGAAGCGGAGCATGCGCTCGCGACCAGCACCCTCAGGGTTAACCGTCCCAAGACTCTTCGAATTCATTACGAAGGAACGCCTTGCCAGGATTTCTCAGCAAAGGACCTGATCCTGCACACGATCAGAACACTTGGGACAGCGGGTGGCAGCGGGTATGGCATAGAGTTTTCAGGTAAAGCTATTGACAACCTTGGGCCCGAAGCCAGAATGACAGTCTGCAACATGGCGGTAGAGCTCTCTGCGTTTACTGGTTTAATCGGACCTAATCAGAATGTGATTGACTGGTTCGCAGGACGAGATTACGCGCCATTTGAGGCGCAAGCGAGTGATGCTCGGGCATATTGGGCGGGGCTAATTTCCGATGTCGGTGCCAGTTTTGACCGCGAAATCAGCATTGACCTAACCGACGTCAAACCACAAATAAGCTGGGGGACAAGCCCAGAGCACTGCATTAATTTCGATTCGAAGATTCCGGATCCAAAATATGCCCCCGACAAAACGCGACATGACGCTTGGGTGCGTGCACTTGAATATATGGCATTAAAACCTAACACATCTCTGCAGAACTACCCAATCCAAGCGGCTTTTATTGGCTCTTGCACCAACAGTCGACTCACTGACCTTAAAGCAGCCGCAGACTACTTGCAACGAACTGGTGGACGGGTTGCAAAGGGCGTTAAAGCCATTTGCGTCCCTGGTAGCGGTCGAGTAAAGAGAGCTGCCGAGGCCCTTGAGTTAGACCAAATTTTCATCAAGGCGGGCTTCGAATGGCGTGAGCCAGGTTGTTCAATGTGTTTTTATGCTGGCGGAGAGAGCTTCGGAGCTGGCGCCCGAATCGTATCGACTACAAATCGCAACTTCGAGGGACGCCAGGGCCTAGGGGCTAGGACACACCTAGCGAGCCCCATAACTGTTGCTGCTAGTGCTTGCGCTGGATACCTTTGTGGAGCCCCCCTCTAGCATGCGCCCGTTTACTGAACACATGGGTATCGCCATCCCTCTGCTCAGAGACAATATCGATACCGATACTATTATTCCGTCTCGCGAGATGAAGGCGGTTTCCAAGACTGGACTAACCGACGGCCTATTTGCACCATGGCGCTATACCGACGCAACAACACGCAGTTTAAATACTGAATTTGCTCTTAACCAGGATATTTATGCGGGTGGAACTATTTTAATTTCGGGACGCAATTTTGGATGCGGTTCGTCACGAGAACATGCGGTATGGGCTCTAGCAGAGTTCGGGTTTAGAGCGATTATCGCTCAGTCGTTCGGAGCCATATTCAAGAATAACGCTGTTCGAAACGGTATATTACCAATCGAGTTACGATCACCAGAAGTTGAAGCCCTTGCCGACTGGGTAAGCCTTAGACCCACCGAACACAGACTCACTATTAGCTTGATTGATCAAACTGTAACAGCTGGACCGCTGGGGACTTCTAGGTTTGAAATGGATCCAGATGCCAAAAAGATGCTGATCAATGGCCTTGATGAAATTGGTCTGACAGAGCAAATACTGAGTGACATAGAGGACTTTGAGGCTCGAGACTCACTAGCGAGGCCGTGGATCTACCTTAAAGATCGCTAGTGGTCCGTTTAACCAACAACCTTAGTGGAGCGCAGCTTTTGAAACTCATCTGAAGAAACACCGATATCGTGCAAGATCGATTCGAAATCACCACCCGCACTCGGTAAGTCGCGATACAATCCTGGCCGAACATCATCAAACTCGAGTGGCAAAGCCGGAAGAGGTGCCTCTGAGCCAGCTCGATCTCCATCAGCGAGTGTAACAGACAGCAAACCTTGCCCTGCTGAAAGATGCTCGTCGTGAAACAAATCGCTCGGTCGATTAATCGGTGCAAAAGGCAGGCCGGCTCGCTCTAACCTCGCTGATAAAGTCTCTTTATCAAACTGTGAGAACATGTCGGAGACCGCAGGTAACAACCAATCTCGAGCCTCGATTCGCCCCTGATTTGTCGACAAGGACGCATCATTAATCCAGTCGCCACGATCAAATTCATGACAAAAACGTTGCCATAAAGTGTCACTTACGACACCGACAAACAACTGATCACCGTTTTTCACGGTAAAAATATCATAAATCGCCCAAGCCGATCGGCGAACCGACATTGGTGGCGGTGCTTCACCACTGACACATTCTTGCGCCATATGTTGTCCAACCAAGAAAGCGGTGGTCTCAAAAAGAGCGCTAGTAACATGTTTCCCAAGCCCGGTGATTCGCCGCTCCTGAAGCGCGGCCAGTATGCCAATCACGCCAAACATCCCACCGGTTATATCAATTACCGACGAGCCCGCGCGCAAGGGTCGGTCGGGTAGCCCCGTCATATACGCTAGCCCACCCATCATTTGAACCACTTCATCTAAGGCAACCCTGTCTTCATACGGACCCGATAGAAACCCTTTCAAAGAGCAATAAATTAACCCTTGGTTATGCGTCTTCATCGATTCATAACCCAAGCCCAATTTATCCATCGTGCCAGTTCTAAAGTTTTCTATGAGAATATCGGCAGACGCTATCAGCCGCTTTGCAATATTGATACCCGCTTCGCATTTAAGATCAAGTTTGATTGAGCGCTTATTGCGGTTATACATAGGGAAATAACCGGCGCCTGAGCCAGTCAGATGGCGCGTATTGTCACCATTGATCGGCTCCACTTTAATGACGTCAGCTCCAAGATCTGCCAAAATGACTCCGGCGGTGGGGCCCATCACCATGTGCGTGAACTCAATCACCCGCAAGCCGTCCAGTGGCTTCGCCAAACCTCGAGACTTCTGAGGTGCCTGCGTCATACCTACATCTCCACATTGCTTTGTTATTATGATATAACATTATCTCATTTAGCGTCTATCTGAAAGCCAAAGGAATCCAATATGCTCAATACCCGTGTTGTCCTCGCCAGTCGGCCCATAGGCATACCTACGACTGATTGCTTTAGAGTAGAGACAGCGCCAATCGAGACACTTCAGAAAGGACTAATTCGCGTTAAAGCTCGCTATCTTTCATTAGATCCCTATCAGCGGTCCGTTATGGCGGGCAATCATATGGGGCAGAGCGCAGAGATTGGTGACCTCATTCCTGGGGAAGCGGTATGCACTGTTATTGAAAGTGAACATCCCGATATTACGGTAGGTAGTTACGTTCGATGCCACGCTGGCTGGCAAAGCATTAGCGATCATTCCCCAGAGGCCATCAACCTATTGCCATCAGGACTTTCTCGCCCTTCACTCGCACTATCGATGATTGGTATGCCCGGACTGACAGCGTACGCAGCGATACACGAAATTGCGAGGGTAAGAGCCGGAGATGTGGTCTTAATCCCGGCGGCGATTGGCGGCGTTGGCGCAATGGCAGGCCAGCTCGCAAAATTAGCTGGGGCCACAACTATAGGAATCACATCAAGCCCTGATAAATGCGCTATCGCCCGATCACTTGGCTACACACATGTCCTTAGTCGCCACTCTGAAACTCTCGCAGTCGATATAGCAAAAGTGGCACCACAAGGTATCAACGTTTACTTAGATCTAGCCGGCGATCCACTGTTGACAATAGTGGCGCAGCAACTGGCCATTGGGGGGAAAGTTATCCTCTGCGGCTTAATTCAGGACTATAACGGCGAATCTAAAACACTGGGACCACCCCCCGGTTTGTGGATTGGAAAAAGAGCTACTGTCTCAGGACTAGTAGTTTACGACTACGAACACTTGAGACCTAAGTTCGAGGCAGCTTACGTCCAGCTCTTCGAGCAAGTTTTACTGCATCCGAGTGAGCACTTCTTTAATGGGCTAGAGAGTGCACCGGAAGCTTTTTGCCGCATGATGCAAGGTAACACCACGGGTAAAGTCGTAATTGAATTACCAGATTTTTAGGACGAAGTATGACTGTGAAAAGGCAAATTTTAGTGAGTGAGGTCGGTCCACGGGACGGCTTACAAAGTATTAATACCATAATGCCCACTGCGTCTAAGTTACAGTGGATCGCTTGGGAACATGCCTGCGGCGTCAGGGAGATAGAAGTGGGGTCTTTTGTTTCACCCAAAGTATTGCCACAAATGGCCGATACAGCCGAAGTCGTGAGAGGCGCAAAAAAACTCCCCAATCTTACTATTGCAGTGTTGGTGCCCAATCGACGCGGATGTGAAGCCGCCATTCAGGCCGGTGCTGATAAAATCTCAATTCCACTATCAGTGAGTGAAACTCACAGCATCAAGAACGTGCGACGTACTCACGCGCAAATGTTAGATGAAATCAAGCAGTGCATGACTTTAATACAACAATGCTCAGCCACAAACCGACCTCACTTCGAGGTTGGCCTCTCAACCGCATTTGGCTGCACCATTGAGGGTATCGTGCCCGAACATAATGTCATCGAACTTGCTAAGAAGGTACTTGATTTAGGGGTAGCCGAGGTCGGGTTATCTGATACAACTGGAATGGGGAATCCGGCCCAGCTAGAGCGTCTCGTCACTGGAATTTGGGCACAATGTGGTTCGGAACGACTCACTGGCGTTCATCTCCACAACACTCGAGGACAAGGACTTGCTAACGTGCTCCGAGCCCTAGATCTAGGGATTTCTACCATTGATAGCTCACTCGGAGGATTGGGAGGTTGCCCATTTGCACCGGGCGCCAGTGGTAACATCGTGACAGAAGACCTAGTATTTTTACTCGAGTCCATGGGCTACGACACTGGCATTGACCCCTCAAAATTGATCGAAGTTCGTAACCGAGTCGAGCAGCTACTCCCAAGCGAAGCTTGGTTCGGATTTACATCGGCTGCAGGCCTTCCCTTAGGTTGGACACAATAACTCGATCGAGGTAATCAATGCCCACCACAAAATCAGTCATTGACGTAAGAAATCCACGCACGGGTAGAGTCGATTACCAAATTAAGGCTTGCAGTATCGACGAAATCGCTTTGACAATAGCGCAGTTACGCGATGCACAATATCATTGGAAGCAGCGTGCCCCGAACGAGAGAGCTGATCTATTGCGACGCTTTGCTGGGAGCGTCCAAAGGCACTCAAAAGCTATTGGCAATGCCCTGGCAATAGATACTGGGAGATCCGCCTTTTCTCATTTCGAAGCCACAATCACTGTTCAGCTCCTGAATAATTGGGCCGATCGGTGCGAAACAATTTTTAAATCAATGTCGAATCATGGCAGGTCGCAACAAGTCCCCTCGGTGGAGTATAACCACGTCTTGGTTCCATACCCCGTCGTTGGTGTTATTAGCCCTTGGAACGTACCTTTGCTGCTCGCACTGATCGACGCAATACCCGCACTTATGGCTGGGTGCAGCGTGATCCTGAAACCCTCAGAAGTAACTCCTAGATTTGTTGCCCCCCTAACAACAGCACTCGCGGATGTACCCGAGCTCGCATCCGTGCTGACAATCGTGACAGGTGGGCCTGATACTGGCAGAGCAATCATAGATCATGTGGATGCAATTTGCTTTACAGGAAGCATTGCCACCGGAAAAAACGTCGCGCAACACGCAGCTCAGCGCTTTATACCCGCTTTTCTCGAGTTGGGAGGAAAAGATCCGGCGATCATACTTGCTGATGCTAACCTTGAGCTGGCATCACGCGCCGTCATTCGCAGCGCTATCGGGATGACGGGCCAGGCATGCCAATCCCTTGAAAGAGTATACGTACTTGATTCAGTCTATGATGACTTTGTGAAGCACCTCCTAACTGAGATTGATACACTGACTCTAACCTGTGATCTACCGCAAGAGGGCGACATTGGACCTCTCATTTTTGCACCTCAAGCCGTCACAATTCAGAATCAAATAGATGATGCTGTCCGTAAAGGCGCCACTATTATCCGTGGTGGCCAGGCTAGATTCGCGGGTGGCACTTGGTATCCACCCACTGTGCTCACTGATGTCACGCACGATATGCTTATAATGCAAGAGGAAACTTTTGGGCCTGTGATTCCCATTATTAAAGTGAGCTCAGCTACCGAAGCGGTCAAATTGGCCAACGACAGTCAGTTCGGCTTATCAGGCGCGGTTTTCTCTAGCGATATCACTGCCGCGCAAACGCTTGCTTCACAGCTAGAAGTTGGCGCGGTGAGTATCAATGATGCGTCTTTAACCGGCGTGGTCAATGATGTAGAAAAGAATAGTTTTAAACTGTCTGGACTGGGAGGATCTCGCATGGGGCTCGCCGGATTGACTCGTTTTCTGCGTAAACGCGCCATACTAACCCAGACTGCAGAGCCTGCCAGGGTGACGCTTTACTCAGAGCACAAATAGTAAGAGACAGAGTAGTCACTTATTTAAACTACTGGCGTAGGTTCGAAGCGGAACACCATGTAGCACCGCTACAACAAAGCCTAGCCGGTTTCTGGGCTCATATCTGACTCTAGTGCGCAGGAAAAATCACCAGGTGCTCAACATCCAAGGTCACACCAATTTGCTCGCCAATGGCGTGGTTGTGATGCGAGGGCGCGAAGCAGCCAAGAACGGTACCATTCTCAAGGCGAACCTTGTAAAGATGATGCGCACCTCGAAAATGT
>Ga0136655_1000057_pt1 | contig 43079 bp, 40 predicted proteins | sample CPBDNA_2_FD_94863 | JGI IMG/M metagenome (GOLD analysis project Ga0136655, IMG submission 94863) | Freshwater to marine salinity gradient microbial communities from Chesapeake Bay, USA - CPBay_Spr_15_0.8_DNA (version 2) | ecosystem: Environmental > Aquatic > Marine > Coastal | place: USA... | reverse complement strand
TATCTAAGTTTTCTAATAGTAATGTAGGTACATATCTTAGTTCTTTAAGATTTCCCATAGTTACTTCAATAACATCGGTCTTATTTTCTGTTGGTAGTAGTACTACCTTTATTGGTTGTTTCATAGTGTATAAATTTTTAGTTAATTAAAGGCAAGGGCTGTGCCACGCCAGTGTGTTCCCCCTTATTAAATTGATTTGATGATGACCTTTCATCAGCGACTTCAACACCTTTTAAACTAACATGTTTAAATTATTCTTTTTTTAATCGGTAAAAGGAATAGATTATTACTATGAGCCCTATATTTAAATGAATTATAAAAGGTATTTCTTGTAATCTAGGATAAATCCAAAATAATGCGGTAAAGCATATAGCATTACCTATAAATAAATAATGGCTGGATTTCATGGTTTAGTTAAATTTAGTTTTATTACAGGTTTATTTTCCTTACAGTAATCACATTGAATCTTACAGCGTTGTGCCGGAGATTGTAAACTATCTCTGCACCAGAACTTGAATTGAAGAGGCGTTGTTATCATGACAAGATTAAAGGGAATATTTGATTAAGTAAAGTATCAAGATTATTGATAGCTGCAAGCCTTGCTTCAGGACGTGTGGGGAAGGTATCGCTTCGGGTACCGTTGATAGTATATGCAAATCCTTTTTGTGTTTCGATTATAAGGATACATAGTCTACAGATAATATCTTTACGTTTGCTTAAACTGTCTGCAAAATCAATGTAAACTGCAAATTTTTGAGCGGCTGTGAGCATATAAAATGTTACCTCTATATGGGTATTCCATTGTCCGTCTCTTTTTCCTTGAATAGGTACAAAATTGTAGTCATTAGGATCGGCGTGGTAATTGTTAGTATACCACTCTTCAAAGGCTATTTCAGCATTGGATGTTAATCTCATAAGTTCTTGACTGGGTTTTGATTGTTAATAGTATTTATCTTTTACTTTATATTTTAATTTACTTATTGAGATCTGTTTTTAAGTAGTTCCAACCTATTAGAGCCATGACTATATGCATTATTACAATTGTTATAATTTCTTCCATGGCTCTTGATTGGGTTTTGATTGTTAGTGATATTACAGAATTTATTAGTATTGATTTTTAGCTTTTAATTGCTTTTCATAGCTATAAATTATCATAGAATAATTCCAGAGATCTCCGTCTTTCCATTGCATTACAGCGTCTATCATTAATTCTTTATCATAATCTGCTCTCTCTGTTAATTTTACCCATTTAAACATTGCATCACTTTGTTTATTAATAGTGTAAATCATCATGCTATGATCACCTTTCCAATCTTTAGCTGCAAATTGTTTTATCTGTGAATACATTTCGGGATTATTTTCTTTTATTATGAGAGCATTTTTATTTAACTGCCCGAAAGAAGGGGCTGTAATTGCTATTAATAATATTGCGAATAATATTGTTTTTAGAGTTTTCATAAGGATTTTATATGGATTTTGATTGTTATATTATTTGGGAGTATCTACGTAGTATCTGGATTTAGGGGAATTGGTTCCTATGCCTATATTGCCAGAATTATTGAGTGACCACTGATTATACCAAGCCCATTTATTCTTAAAATACTGTTTGAATTCACCAGAAGATAGGTAGACAGTATCTTCTACTTCTAATTCTAACATTTCTAAGGCTATGTCAAACTCTTCTGAATAGTTTATGGGTTGCTCATCTATAGGGGGTACTATAGGAAAAGCAGCTATTTCGTCTAGGCTTAATTTTTTGAAGTCGTTTAAATAGGTGCTTAGAGTATCTATTACGGATAGTCTATAACCTTCTAAGGCTATGTTATAAGCATCTATAAATTTTATCTGGTTTTCTTTGAGAGCCTGGATAACAAGAGCTTTTTTAACTTTTATTTTTTGCATTGTTAATTGTTTTTAGATTATCTATTAATTTGGTTGCATATGATACATCTAATTTGTTGTCGGCAACTAGATATATGATGAGCTCTTTTTGTGCTGTAACTTCTGAAGATGTTGTGCTAGTATAAAATTTGAACAGTTCTTCACAAGCTATGTCTCCTTTAAGTTTGGTTGCTAGCGGGGCAATAAAGATTGTCCAAGTGAGCTTGCCATTGATGAGGTGACTTTTCTCTAAAACGTTAGAAGAGAACTTACGCTGCTGAATTCTAAAGCCAGGAATGGTATTGATTGTGGAGGTTTGGCTGACTGGCGATTGGCTGACCTTGGATAGATTAGGAAGGGTTATCTTTTTCATATTTTATTTTTAGAGCTTTGAGCTGCTGGAGTTCTAATGTTTTAAGACGAGCTTGGTCTTCTAATTCTTGTTGAACTTTCTGACGTGCATAAGCTAATTTTTCTTTATGACAAGCTGTATCGTATTGGTCTTGCGTTATTAGACGTAGGACGAGTAAAGCGGGGTCTGTCGTATCTTTGGGGAATTGGTTTATGTTGATTTCTTGATTGGTGTAGCCAAAGCCTTGTGTGATGTCAAGGATAATGAGGACAGCGAAAGAAGTATCTGAGAACTTTAGGTAGAGCTCATCTTGATGTTGGATAGTGTCTACTATGGTTTTGCCTTTTAGAGCGGATAGGGTTTTTATTTCGTTGAGCATTGAGATAGGGTTTTAGGGTTTAACTGGTGAGAATTACTGGGGAGTATTAAAAAGTGGGAATTCAAAGTGCTTTTTTTGCTGTTTTGGGAGGTTAGACGTCACACTTGAACAAATTTAAGGGTTGTTTTTGGGTTATTTGGGTGTTTTGAGGATTATTGAGTACCTAAAAGAACCTTCGGGTTAAGAGGGGATGGGTTAAAAGGGATGAGTTCTAATGGACTGAGGGTTAAGGGGATAGGGTAGAAGTGTAAATTTTGATTTGAGGAATTTTTTGGTTGGGATAAATAGAGATTTGGATAGAGGGGTTTGAAGGGGAGATGGTGACGGGCTCGGCATATGCTTCACTTAAATTTACTTTAATCCCCTGAACTACAGTGTTTTGCTAGAACACTTCGGTAGAAGCAACAGAACCAGTACTTCCCTAAAAACTCTTACTTATCTATTTAAAGTAACAGCAATCCCCTGGCAACAACCAAAGCTTTCAAGGGGATTTACTGCTACAACAACCTAATTCCACTCAGGTAATATGTTTAAGGTGTTTTATAGTGTCCAGTTCACTGTAAATATAATAAATACCTCGACCATTACAGCCGAGGTATATGCCTAATATCAATTCAGTCTACTATATAGTAGAGAAATCAATCTTTTCAATAAAGATAGTCTTATAAGCTTCAGCTTTGTCGCTAGTAAGCTCAGTACCAGCCAAAGAATCTCTGAAAGCTTGGTCTTGATACAACTGCCCAACATTATACTCAGGGTAGTTAACAGGATCATTCTTTCTTTTCTTGTCTTCAAGCGCAAACTTCTTGTAAGCTTGCATAGGATAAGCTAATGCTTCAGTCTCAGTCCCTACTTGGTTAACACCAGACTTCACTTCTTCAGCATGCAAGATTCTGAACGCTGATGGAAATTGAGGTGAATAAGCTGGAGCACCCGGCTGAGCTTTCACTTCTTCAGCATGCTTCATCATAGCACCACTTAAAGTTGTGTATGCATCTTCATTATTTTCTTTTTGCACAGCTGCTTTGGCTTTGGCAGGAGTACCAATAGTAGCTGCTTCAAATGTTCTTAGGGCTAATAAGGAATTAGCTCTTAAACCAATAGTTGTTCCAGCACCCGCATAGATGATAGTAGTGGCTTCCAAAACTTTGGAGTTAGTTTCACCTGTTTCTTCTTGCTCACGTACTCCTTCTTCGTATGCAGCCTTCTGCTCGTCAGTCATGTACCGAGTTCGGACTACAGCATTGACAAAAGAGAATACTTTGTCTACTATATCAGCAGATTTCATGGTTGATAATGTTCTCGCTGGCGCTATTTCAGCCAATACGCTAAGTGGTAACGCCAATTCAGGCTTAGATTCTTGTTGTACTTTACTCATAATTCAGTTATTTATATAAATTATTAATTCGTTTTTGCTCTAAGTTTACCGAAACGTTTATCCTTAAGGACATGTCGGTAGACAAACAGCGAAGCAAACTAAGGACCAAGAAAGAACAGACGCGACAAGGGAGCGATTAGGTAAAGAAAGAACAGACGCGACGAGGGAGCGAGGAGTTCAGTTAAGCCAGTTAAGTAGGCGAAGGCGCGTTAAGCGCATCAGGCTTTAAATAAATGGGTCAGCGAAGCGTTCCTTTTCATTGTTTTAAAGCGAGCAAATAGCCCCAAGAGCTTTTTCAGCTCGGCAATAATTAACGCAACGAAGTGTTCCTAGGCTATTTGCGAGCGCTTTAAATTATAAAACTCCCCAAATTAATGAGGAGTTGGTTATTACAATATAAACATTCCCTTACCGTGATACGGTGTCTTTGGTTTTTTACAAGCTTGACAAAGAATGTTTGCGCTCGTATGAATGTTACTAGTATTGTCCGTGCAAGTGGTACAATACGTTAATCCTAATGGGTCTTCCATAAGTTTAAGTTTTAAAAGAGCCCCGTGCTAAGAGGCTCTATATTAATTAATTATACCGTAGGTACGCTGACAACGATGTCTTTAATCGCATCAGCCTCCGTGCACGTCGGTATTCTCGTGCTTTCGTCCCCGTCCCGAAGGGTGTCGATGAAGTCCTCTTGATAAATTGCTCGATAATCATAATCAAGCCCTTTGTCCTTAGCTTCCTTTTTAAGGACAGCTTTGCGAGCGTTAAATGCCTTGTACATCGACAAAGGATATATCAAGCCCTTAGAACCGTCTTCATTCTCCTTATGAACGACAGAAACAATTGTGAATTGCTGTGGGACAGCTGTCAATCGATTCATATACATAAGGTCGGAAACAAGACATTGATATCCGTCTATGTTAACGTTCAAATTCAATATCTGTCGGACAGATAGAGATACTCGAGGTGCGTTACCCGAGGATTGAAACACGATATTAATGTTTCCACGAAGTTGAGCCGTTTTAGGGTCGGTATCGTTCATATCCTGTTCGTTGACCTCGTCGTTAAAGTTGCGAAGACGCGCAACGGCATTAAAGGTCATACCTTGCAATTGTTCGATTGGTAGTCGAAACAATGAACGGGTGCGAACGAGGGTATTGAGCGCCTCGGGTGGCATCTCCATTTCAGCCTCGATAGCTGATTCAGAGAATTTGTCATAACCTTCATCGCCTCGTGCGATTTGTACAGGTTGTTTATAAATTACGTCCGAGTTGGTTGTCGGATTCGTCTTCGCACCTTTCGATGCGGTATTACCTTTTGCTCTAGGCATAGGTGTGGAATTAAGTTATACACTAAAAACACCGTTACGTCGTGTAACAGCTTTTTATTTTTAGCGTAAATTTTAAAAGAGACCAGTAAAGAACAGATGCGACAAGGGAGCATACACAGTTACTCAGAGGTATTTGCTCAGGATGTGTGAGGTAGTTACTCAGATCCCCGGAAGTTTTAAATAAAAGGTCAGCGCAGCGTTCCTTGTCTGAACCCAATGTGGGTCATTTCCCTTTTCGATGATGACTAGTTGTCCACCGTACGAAGAGAAATAATAAGACAGTCCCAAGTATCTCTATAAATGGAGCACCTTCGGACGCACTAATAGCTATCATCAGCATATTTCAGTTGTTTAAAGGCCCCTTGGGGATAGAGGCCTTGGTTATTAATAATTCTTTACCAAGAAGCATTTGGTGATATATCTTCTCCCTGTTCGAGGATTGATATTTGACCAACTATATCTTGGTTGTTGCAATGTGCGAGGTAATTGCATAACCTTTACATTTTCTGTCATAAGGCAGAGTTTAAAGCCCCGTATTTCAGAGGCTTTGATTAATAATTCAGTTAGCTGTCCTGTAACTCCCGTTGCTGTTTAGGAGTTAGGTCAATCTTGCCATAAGGCTTGACGTGCTTAGTTCCCTGTAAGTCTGAAGGAGCTAGTTCAGGCTTGATGGAATACACAAAAGTTAGCCAACCGCTCATAGTAACGTGACCTTTGTGGGCGTCAATGAATTGCAAGCGTAAGAACTCAGGCAAGCTCGTATCCATTAAAATCTTACGAGTGGCCTCAAAGTTCTCTTGAAGCCGTGAGCATTCTTTAGCCTCGATGCCCGCGAGGTTTGCCAATGTTGGCTCTTGACCGTCAATTGATGGTCGAGCAGTAGCTGCTTTCGCCATAGCATTGACGAATGCCTCCATTGGTAGCCAATTTATGGCTGTTAATACTAAGGCGATTAGATTCATTCTAAACGCTGAACGAGCACTATCTGTGTTCATTTTCATTGGAATTAAGTTTTAAGTGTTACCTCGTTGCAACACTATAGTATTAAAGAGTCAAAGAAAGAACAGGCGCGACAAGGGAGCGAAGAGTATGATAAGGGGTTATTTACTCAGAGTCCTGTATTTTAATAGAAAGGTCAGCGCAGCGTTCCTTTTTTGTTGTTTAAAGCCCCATATTTCAGGGGCATGGGTTAAGCAGATTCTGTGTAGAGGGTTATTACATCTTTAAAAATTAAGGCTCTTTTACCTTCAATTTCTTCTGTTGTGTATTTCAGCATAGGACCATCTGCTGTTTGGTCCTTATCTAATATCGTACCTTCAAGGCACGTCAGAACTTTACCTCCTACTGTAAAGCATATATCTTTACATTTTACCACAACTCGGTAATTCACTAAAATTATAGTTACATTCATCTTGTTATGAATTATAAATATATTGCCCCTTGTCATAGTTTTCTATGACGAGATCAGTCTCTTAGGAGACAATGGGGTGAATAAAACCTCTTCCAGCTCTTTTCTTCTTTTGTATAGTGAAGCTGGAAATATTAAAGCCCCATATTTCAGGGGCATTGATTATTACAGTAATATAACATCAAGTTCACGACTCTTGGTTAGAATCTCTCTAACGTGATTGAGCATCGTGAACTTCGCTACTATCAATGGTGATAGTGATGACTAGGAGCCTGCATATGCTTCGATCCCCTAGATTAATAAAATGAGCACCTTTGTTAGTCGCTTGCCATTCGGAAGTCTATCGCATAGGTGTGCAATCCTGTAACGTGTGTGCCTATTCTAGATAGACATCGGATAACGTTCAGGTTTAGATGCAACGGTATGCGAACCGCTCATTTAATACTTATATTATTAAACGGAAACAGAAAGAACAGACGCGACAAGGGAGCGAAGAGTTATAATTAGGGTGACATGACCCTACCCACCCCAGGGTTGGTTGATCATGATACTAGGGAGTGTGGTGATCTATCCTCCTTGAGATGAGGAGCCACTACACTACCTATGGTGTAATATAAATGTATCGGTAACATGTTCGATATCATATACTACCCCTACACACCTTTAGTGTAGGCAGTATACTATTTTTCGACCCTACCCAAAGTTTTGTCAGAAATTCATTTCCCCTAAATTTTTAGGGTGCCATCATAATAGATAAGCCCATAGCACCCCCGTCACAGAACTCCAACCTCTAGGATTTACTCTATAAAATTCCCCTAGCAAAATAAAATTTTTTTTTCTCGCTTTAAAACCCCTACCTTACCACTGTTAATTATTGTTATTGATATATAGATTGTAATTAGACAGAAAGAGGTGTAGGTTCACGTAATTTCCTGCACCTTTTTTGTATCCCTAACCTTAGCCCTCACCATACCACACAAAAAACCCCGTACCGATTAAGATACAGGCTCCACACCATCTAGCCCTCCTTTGGCCCTTACCTCTCCCGTCTTACACAATTCATACACGCTCTAGGTTCGTATTCCAATTATTTAGAGGAGCAGTGTTTTGTAAGGTATTAAAAAATGCCACCATTTGGGTATCTAATTAGATCATCCAAACAACAGCATATCCCCAACCAACCAAAAAAACGCTCTTAGAATCCCCATCAAAGGAAACTTAGCAGCGCTTTTATTTACCTCCCAAATATTTTTACATAAATCTCACCTCCGGAACTTCAGGAAACATCCCCTTAACTTTACTCAGACCCCTCTTCCCAAACCAGTCCATAAAACCATCCCTGTACTCCCAAATACCCACGCCATTACCGTCATGCCTTTCTTCCCCACCTCTCAGCGCCTTCTTTACACTCCATGATCCGCCCAAGTGAGCGGCCATCATATAACTAATCTGGTCAGTGCGGTCAACAATACCTTTCTCAGCAAACACTTTTTCCAGCCTTTTCTTGTTAATTTCACCCAACCTAATAGCACTTCTCTTCTGCATATCCCAACTTCCAAGCCACATGTCCCTAGTCTTCTCGCCTCCGACCCAGTTCTTACCATCCATTATAACCGCCTTGCGTGCCTTACCTCCATTGCTCGTGCCTTTCTTCAACAGGCCAGCCTCTTCTAGGGCCATACTTCCCATCTGAAATGCGCCCACGTATCCAAATCTATTGAAAGTCTTCAAAGCCTCAGGATCCCGTCTACCGCTCATCTCTCTCTTATTCAAATAGGTAACATAATCTTCCATAGTTGCAGCCTGATCTCCGCTAGCACCCTCGACCGGCTGATCATAAACCTCTCTACCTGGCATACCATCTCCAGCACGCGCTACTAACTGAGGCCTAGGATCCACCTCTACACCAGCCGCCTCCACACCAGCCGCCTCCACACCAACCTCAGCTTCCGCCGCATGCCGGCCAAGGGGCCCCGTCCTGTCAGCAATTTCTCCAGCGCCATATCTACTACCCACAATTCCACCTGTCTGATACTTCGCAGCCGCCCCACCGAGTATTGCAGGAATTAATACTTTATAAATATTAGCGCTATTCGCATTAAACATACCGTTATTTCCTACCGCCGACTTTATCTGCTCCGGCTTTAGTACTGTGTATTCTCCATACGGGGGTCTCCAAATTGTGCCGTCGCTGTCTCCGATAGCCTGTATGTTATCCTTAGATATTCTAGTAGGTTTAAAAGATTTTTTACTAAGACTAAAATTATTCTGCATAAAAGAAGATCTGTAGGGGTTTTTTATATTGAGGTAAGCCTCATACAACTGCCTGTCATCCTTAGAGTGTCCTCTTAGATATCGTTTAGCTATGCCCTTATCACCTGCAAAATAAATACCATAATCCTTAGTGGCGCTATTCATCCCTTTATTGATAGCAAATCCCTCATCTCCAGGAGCAATAAAAGTTTCTATTCCTTTTCTACCACCATGGTGCACTACCTTAGGACTCCCAGTACCGTTTATTATCTTACTATCTGTAAAAAACTTTTTAAAATTACCACTGTTTTGTTGAACAAATTGTTCAGACGTACCCATAAAGGCGCTACCGTCCGGATTTTTCATCCAGGTTCCGTTAGCTTTAGCAGTCCGCTCTATTGCTGCGTACTCCTGCATTAACTCTTTATTAGCCGGTATCTCAGCGTTCCATTTACCCCAGTTCAGTGCCGCAGGTTTAGGGGCTCTTTTAGCCTTAAACGCGTTTATAGCTCCAGGAATTTTTTGAACAAGCCCGTCCGTTAAGACGCCTGCTACAGCATTAGTTGCCGCATCAGTAGCAGCATTAGTACGGTTTTTCCATCTATCAGGGTTAGTACTTCTATTAGCTATAAGTTCTTGCTCCTTGGTATAAGGTATAAAACCGCCTGTATACTTCTCAACATTTTCAGCAGCTTCGGGACTAACACCATGTATAGCATCTCCTACAGCGCTACCTCCAAAAGTCTTAACTGCATTTAATGTTCTTGTACCAAAATCAGAGACCCCATCGCTCAGCTTTTCTCTCCAAGTCTTCTCTACCGGGGCATGCCCCTGCCCAATCATAGCACCTGTCTGATACTTAGCCGTTCTCTCAGTATTATAATTATAAATAAATTCAGGTCTCTTATCACTCATAGCTATAAATTTATTTAATAATACGAAAAAACCACTAGATAATCAGTCTAGTGGCCTTTCGAATAAACAATAATAATCACAACAATCTAAAAAAAATAATAAAAAAAAAGTTGCTCGTTAATATTTTACACCGTTAACCACAAACCCTGGGGTTCCAGGATAAACGCGTCTAAGTTCTCCGACCAGTCGCCCAATCATCCCACCGTTACGATATTTTCCAGTAGCTTTAAACTTTGGAAGACCTTCATTAGTCACGCCTTCTTCCGCTACATAAGATCTATTGACCCTTATATTTAGCAACCCACCAGTTTCATACGCCTTCATTTGCTTAGCTCCTATAGGCACATTGCTTTTTGCGTCTTTATTTACAGATGAAGCAAACCCAGCTTGAGCAGTTGTTCCTCCAGTCTGCATTAGACCAGGATTAAATCCAGGTTTGGTTTTTTTCTTTTTAGGATTAATAGACCTACTGTTAGCCTGGTCCATTTTCTTTTTTCTCATAAGTCTTTCCGTTGTACCGGCCATTATGCCATAACTGGGGAGCGTTGCACGCTGATTTGACATAGCGGGCTTAGCAAATGTATTAGCTAACTTAGCCTTTTCATTGGGTTTTGCAGCTGGGATAGTTGCTGTACCTCCTGTTTGAGCTTTCTTCACACTTCCACCACAACCGCACTTACCGGCTTTACCGCCTTTCATAAGTTTCTGACGAGCGGCTCCACCGTTTTGCATCTTACCTCCACAACCACATCCAGCACTAGTTTTAACTTTCATAATATATATTTCTACAATTAGTAATCTAATAATACTCTATTTTTATCTAAATGTAAACCTCTGTACGATTTTTCTGTTATATCTTCTTTACCACCTGAAAATTTAGTATTTTAGTTATAGCTAATGTAGGATAGTAAATGCCCAAAGATAATTGCACAAAACGGGCCGAAAAACTATTAAAAGAGGCTGGCGTTGATAATTTAAACTCTATTCCATGGAAATTCGATTGGAACGGGACGGGGCCTGCACTAATTTTTAACGCTAAAGGAATTTGTATAGCAGTGTTAAGCACTGGATCCTTTAGAAGCAGAGCTGAAATGGGCGAAGTTATATCGAGCGCCAAAAATTTAATGAATAATAGGAAATAATATGAAAATAACAGAACAAATACCTAAGAGCTTTACGAGATGCCCAGCATGTGCTATATTTAAGCATGAGAGCTACTTCACTTCGGCGCGTAACTATATTCCAGATATAAAGTACTGTGAGCAGTGCCTTGTATATATTACGGATACATATAGTCAATATGACGAGACTGTATTAAAGCATACAAAGAAACTTCCAAATTCCCCTAATAATGATAGGGATTCGGCGGACTTATTCGCAGCCTTCAGATATTTTTCATATCATCTTGACGCTATAAGTTTTCCTGAATATGGTATAGATCCTTTACCTTCCAAAGCAGTTTTAATAGATGCTCCGAAATCAAATGTGGCTGACAGACCCGTCATAGCTACGTTTAAAGGTACTGGGCAACGAATAGAGTTTGGATCACTTAAACTAGCTACACATCATTTACTAGATAGTATGATTTTTATCAGGTCTCAATGTCTAATGGCATCCTTAATTCCTCCAGACGATAAGCAATTCGACAATCTTTCTAAGGAAGATAAGGTAATTACAGACCCATCACCTAGATCAGGGTACCAGTATACTTTCAAACATCTTCCTTATCATGTACTAGGCCTGGAGAGAGCAGAAAAAGAACATGTAGACCGAGTTAAAATACTTGCAGTCACAGCGTTGAAAAACGACATTTTAGATGAAGACGAATACGCCATAGAAGATCCTTTTTATGATCTAGATGATTTTCCGCAAGATGATATAGACCTAGACGAGTTATTTGACGCTATGGATGAAGACGATTAATTAACCTTTAAATACAAAGAGATGCCAGTACCACCGCAATTATCTTAATGCATATATTTTCCTTTACCGCAATTAATACACTGCATACCGGAAGACCTGTGGTCTTGCATATATGCCGTGCACTTTCTAATTTCTGACGGCCCGAGTATTGCGTTAGCAGCTGATTCGTGCTCTAATTGCGTTATACTCCGTAACACAGAGTCCCATTCAGCTCTTGTAGGCATATACCTCTCTTCAATTATGTTCCACGGATTTACTTTATGCTCTATCTCCGTACCTCTGCAGTTACTACACTTAGCGTTAGGGAAATTACTATCAGGAGAAAAAGAATCGCACGAAGCTCTTTGTAGGTTTATCTGGGTACCTATATTTTTTTCACCTGCTCGAGCCTCTTCTAAGGCCTTAAGAACTTTTATAATACACAGTGCAGTGCTTGTGCTACTATATTTAAACTCGCTCTCCAAATAGTGGATGCATTCTGCTAAACTTAATTGGCTTGCCTCGATTACTGTCATATTCTTTATATTTTTCATATTATCTTATTTAAATTGCACTTGTTTTTTGTAATAATACCCTAGCACCTGCTAACACAGACCCAAAGTTAAATGTTTTAACTACAAATAGAATTGATACAATATCTAAGGCTATTCGCTCAGCCGCTAATGATAGATGTCCGTCATCAAGGTATAAAGACAATTGAATCTCCTCTATAAGTTCCATATCCCTTTCAGAAGCATTCCATCTAGGTCTATTGATAAGCTTTAGAATATGCATGTGAAAAATCGATCGAGAATCTAGCTCTATATCCGAAGACAGATTAGCTAGCAGCACCTGCAAAGTTTCCTCTAGTTTTACCGCCATGTTAAATCTTTCATCCTTCCTTTCCTCAGATAATTCTGTTAGAAGACGCGCCTTTTTAACCCTTTCTTCAGGGGCACCTGAATTAGTCATTTCTACTATTTTATCAGCCGCTATTTTATCATAGTCTATCTTATCATAGTCTATCTTATCTAGTCTATCTAATCCCTCAGTACTTTCACAGCCATCGAATAGTACTTTCACAGCCATAGGTCCAGTACTTTCACAGCCATCGTCCAGTACTTTCACAGCCACCCGTTCTATACTTTCACAGCCATCAAAATCCTTCTGCCAAACACGTTTTTGAACCAGCCCCATTTTAAGTAAAAGTTCTCTAGTATATTTTGGGGACATCTTAATTAATCCTGCTACATATTCTTTAGAGGCTATAAAATTATCTTCTCCTCCGAAGCCTTCTATCAAAGAGAGTATAATTTTTTTTCTGGCATCTATTTTGGCGGAGAGTATGTGCGCTGGTATAATTAAAAATTTAAAATCCTTGTATATGGGATCGCTTTTAAGGATTCTGCCTATGGACACAATAGTTATCTGTCTGGTAACCTTCACAGTTCCTGACGTTTTGATACGTTTCTTATGAATGTAGTTTTTCTCGTCTAGTTTCTGAATATGCCTACTAACTGAAGTAGAATTTATACCGAGTTGCTTGCCTATATAAGCATCAGTAGCTTTGCAAGGCCTTCCTTTAGCCAGGGAGCATATAACTTTATAAACTAAAAGCTCGGCAATAGTGGCTGTATTATCATACCTGAAGAAGTCGGCTTTGGTTAGTTTAATCGGAAACTGCATATAGTATAAAAAAGAGCCCCTAAGTCAGAGGGACAAGTCTCTTCATTAGGGGTCTTTTTGTTCAAATCTTTACAGCGCTTGTCCTCGCCGGTACTGCTTATAAAGATAAGAAATTTTCAATTAAGATTCCACCTCCTCTAAAGGTATTTTGGTAAAATCTAAGTAATATTCACGATTCGCTCTAAAGAATAAGGTACAAAAACCTTGTATACACACAAAATAAATTTTATTATCTTTAAGCCCATGGAAACTGAGCGATTAGTTTTAACTGTAACTAGGTATTCGGAGATCTTCTATACAAAAAGAGGATCCTTTCGTAAAAAGAAGAAACCGGAAAAGTCTGTGATAACAGCATACGATCCTTCCAAATACCGTAAATATGATAATATAGATATGGCAAAAGGAGGAACAATGTATACGTACATTATAAAAGATACCGCTGAAGATTTGTTCAAGATAGGTAGAACTAGAAAACCCTTAGATCGATTTAGAAGTTTATGTGAGTATGGAAAAATATATCCGGTTGCCCTACTATCCTCAGATGTTGAGCAGCATCTCCATAAAAGATACGCGGCAAACAGGCGTGTTCATAGCAGGTTCAAAGGTAACGGTGGAACAGAGTGGTTTTGTAGGGGAGGAATTATTGACGAGCTTATAAAAACAGTAGAGCATAAAAAAGTTCCTTATATCTCTGTACATTACATGATCAAGCATCTCCTGGCTTTAGGAATTATAAAAGTAGAGGACCAGACCCTTCTGTGGGAGATATCTCAAACAGACCTCGGATACTACTTTATAGGCCTAGCTATTCTGCAGCTCACTGATTATATAGAACTTATTCCTTTTCCTAATCCTTTACCTAAAGGAAAACCTCATATACTGCAGATTAAACGTAGAATAGCCTTGTCTGACTTCATCATAGATGATATTAAAGAAAATTTCGTGTTTTATATTGCCGCCGAAAAAACTGCTGAGTTCCTTAAAACAGCTGAAGGAAGTTATCCAAAACTTAAAAAATTCTACCTGCACGATAAAAATACTTCCGCAGGTTTATATTTACTTAAAAAAACAGTATTATAATAACATCTAAACAAATACTAGCATTATGTCATTGATTTATACAAGAAAAGGTAAGGTACAGAAATTTCAAAATGGTGGAGCTTGGTCTGCAGGTGCGCGTTATGGTGGGACAGATGGAGTTAGAACAGAAGCTGCTTCAGATGCTTACTACGCTAACCCCCATGACGTTAGACAAGGAGGTGCTAATACAGCCTCTCATATGTCGCTGAATTCAGATGGTAGTCTAAGACAGCCTGGACAAGTAGCCCCTGTTACCGATGAAATGCTTAATGGCCCTAACCCAAACACTCAGTATCCTGCATATCTACGAGGCAGGGTTCCTGCAGGAGGTATGGCTGGACAAGCTAGACCTTACACTGAATATAACCAAACTTTGGCAAAAGAGCTTGATAAAAGAAATCCTTATGACCCAAGACAAAAAGGGGCTGTAGCTTCTTCGCCTGATAATAGGGTAACTACAGCAGGTGCTTTAGACCGTGCTACAGGTGTTCCAGGAGAATTAGAAAGAGTTACTACAGGAGGAGCAGGAGTACCTGCAGCTTCAGCTAAAGAAAAAGCCATAATCGCAGCCGGTGAAGAGGCTCGTCAACAAACTATTGCAGCAGGTGGAACTGAAGAAGCAGCTGACGTAGCCGCAGAAGAAGCTCGACAAGCAGCACTTACTACCATAGTAGCCGGTGGAACAGGAACAGGAACAGTAACAGGAACAGGAGGCACTGGTACGCAACGTATACAAGGGGATCCTGCAATTAGAGCAAAACAAGAAGCCTTTAATAAATGGAATGAAGCTACCGGAGCAGGTCATACACCTCTAGTTTTAGACGGTATTCAAGGTAAACTTACCAGCGCTGCATTAGCTGCTCAGAATACTCCGGTATCTCAACTAGGTGAAGCAAGCCTAGCTCAAGAAGGCACAGCAGTAGGAGAGGTCGCAAGTGACGACATATCAAAAATGTCTCGAGAAGAGTTGACCCAGGCAATCAGAGCCTTAGGTAAAGAAAAACGTCAGATTAGAAAATCTGTTATTACAGGAGATTCAAGTATAAATGACGCTGCTGATAATATTAGAGTACGTACAGAAGAAAAAATTGACTTGAGGCGTAGAAAACGTGCTCTAGCAAGGGATGAACGAAGAGCCGCAAGAGTAGCTAGAAGAGAGGCCGCAGATAAGTACGATGCTATGGAAGAAGAAAAAGAGCGTCAGGAAGATTTAATATCTAACGCAACCTTAGCTGTAGATGCTGCTCCTACAGGCCGAGAGTTAGATCCGCAGAACTTCTATAGAAACGGAGGGCTTTTGTACAAAAAAAGATAGTATGAGTCTTATATATAAACCACGTAAATTCCAAGAAGGTGGAAGGGTAGCCCCGTTAGGCAGCTACCCCACCAATCAAAAGGATGTTGACAGAATTAAAAATGTCCAACGGCAGAACGGGGTAGCTGAGACAGGTACTTGGGATAAAGATTCCGTAAGTACCATGAACCTTATAAAAAAGGCACAAGCAAAATTAGGCGTTACCATAGATGGTGTATGGGGGCCTAAAACAGCTGAAGCATTTAAAACTAAAAAAGCTTTAGTAAAACCAATGACCTTTACAGAACGGTGGAATGAAGTGAAAGGCCTTGCACCACGTCAACCATAGTAAGAATGATTAGAATATATGCGATCGGTTTTGAATCTTCGGACCGATTATATAGCTGGAGTACGAAGAGAATGGATAATACGAAAAATAAAGTGAATGTTAGTAGAAGATTGGAGACCCCAGATCATCGTCGATGGCGTACAAGTAGACAACGCCTCTGCAAATAAAGTTGTTCTTTTTCGAGACGCAGACCATAAATATTTCCATAGAGAAGATATAATCAAAGGTTTTTTTACATCCTTTGAAGACTCTAAATATAAATTCAGATCCCCGACCGGGATGATAGCGGATTTTTATGAGGAATTCGACACTATTCCAGAAGCTAAAAAGTATGTTAAAAAGCATAAATTACCTATAACATGGGAGCAACTTGTATTTGCCTGGGAATATCTTGGAGATTTTGCAAGCGAGGCCGGAACTTTATTACATGGGTATGCTGAAGCTTTGTGGAACGACTGGAAAATGCCACGTCCTACCCACTTAAAAGTACCTTTTATAGAGGCTATGATGAAAGAGCTTCTACACAACCACACACTTGTGCGGACCGAGCTTTTGACATATTCTCTTCACTACAGGCTTGCAGGACAGGTTGACCTGCTTTTAAAAGAGAAATTTACAGGCAATCTAGCTCTTATGGATTATAAATTCATAAACGAGCTGGAGATGAAAAGTTATTTCAACTATCAGACCAGAAAATATAAGATGATGTCAGGGCCTTTCTCAAGGCTGCAGGACTGCGCACACAATCACTACAGTATCCAAATGAGTTTGTATAAAATGTTACTACCTAAAAGTGTACGTATCAGAGTGAAGAGCAAGACGCTATTAGTAGTATCTCCAACCGGGTATGAACTAGTAGAGGGGCGGCCGATGCAGCTCTGGGTAGATAAGGAGGGAATACTTCAGGCTAAGTATAGAGACGGTTGGAAAAGGCTGTATAACAGCTCTGAAGATGATTTATATTTACAAAACCCTTATATTGTTGTGAGTAATGATAAGGAGGAAGAACTAAACAGCACTCAAAAGGCTGAAAAAGACTTATTAAATAAAATAATGAATATTTAAAATTAAAGAACAAAGAATATGTATAATCATGAAGATAAGAGAGTGTTTTTTGCTGCGGGAGACGTAGTACAAATAAAACAAGATGTTCCAAACAAGCCTAAGATGATAGTGCAGGAGATCAATAAATCTACAATACCTGCTAAAGGAGATTCCAAAGGCATGCTCTTAGGAGTAACATGTATATGGTTTAGCACCATAGGGTCATTGGAAAAGCATAGATTCAGTACGAAAGATTTAGAGAAATGTTAAAATTTACTATAGTAAAAGATAAAGTTGTTTTAGATCCTAACATAGTGTTGTTCAAGGATCTACACACTTTATTTAAAACTCCAAGAGGAACCAAGCTTCTTCAGGTAATCTACTACCTGCACTCAAGAGAAGCTGATAACCCTTTCAGAGATATATCTCAAAGTATAGTAGAAGAAAATATTCTGCAAACAGTCTTTAACCAGCCTGATTGGAAGGGTGTAAAGCGTAGTGCGAAGGAGTCGGCGCTTTATGAGGCGGCTGAAGCGTTATTTATAAAATATAATACCTCTTCTGAATCAAGGTTAGAAAAATCAATAGACAAGAAGCTGGATGAGATCTCTACTATGCTAAATGACACTATTCCTGTTATAGAGGAGTCGATGACTAAAGGAGGAGAAACTAAGTTCAATTCGAATCTAACTATTATTCTAAATCTGTTTACTAAAATAGAGACCATTATGAAGAGTAAGACCGTGCTTCAAAATGCTATTCAGAAACAAGAGGCTAAAGGAAGAACTCGTGGAGGCGGGACTACTAGTTTCAGAGAAGCAGGAACATTAGGTAAAAAATAAATGAAGTTTACAGGTAAGACCACATATAACAAGTTCGACTTTAAAAAAGTTCCTTTTCTAAGGCAAGAAAAAGGGGCTAAAGGAGAGGATAAAGTATTTAACGGGAATTTTGATGTTACGGACGCTGCAGACCATCTACACGGCGTACGAACAGGTGAAGAGGACGTTAGATTACTTGATTATTTAGTATATAGGCCATTACCTAAGCAACTTAAAGAGTTGGGGACCCTGCCAAACGTGCATCCACAAAGCTATGAGATGCAGCTATATTATCGAAAGCTATTCAGAGCCTGTACCGAGGGTATAACAATAGGGAAGGAGTATTTTAATCCTTTTTTCGTTTTCTGGTTAACTATCTTTACGTTTGAAATTCCGCTCTACGATAAGAACGGTAATATGCTAGAGGGTTCCGAGATAGGTAAACCATTGTATAGCGTAATTGACCGGTACATTTTTGATATTATGTGGAAGGGTTATAAGCTACGAAAGTATGTGCCCTTTATGTCTGGTCGTGGTATAGGTAAGTCATTTATAACTAGTAGTATAGAAGGGTGGTATTATCTACTATTTGATGGCCAGGAGATGATAGTCTCTGCAACATCGGACCCTATTGTAGAAGAGGCGTGGTCTAAAACTACAGATACGCTAAGATTACTAGAAAAAGAATACCCAGGCTTTCGACAAAAGAAAGTGACGGATTCTAATATAAAAATATTAGCGGGGGAAGAGTATTACGACGCAAACAACGATCTCGTACTTAGAGGTTCGTTAAATGAGATTAGAAGAATTGTCTACGGAGATAACGCCAACAAAACTAGGGGTAGAAGACCTCACTTCCAGCATATAGAAGAATTCGCATCCTTTCCATCGCATCCAGGAAAAGGATCTTTAAAGAATGTATTAGGACAATCTAAGGGTTCTTGGATTATAATGGGGTCCTTCAAAAAAGCATTCGTTATTCTAACAGGAACGGGTGGTTCCGTAGATAACAAAGATGCTGAGGATGTATTTACAAATCCTAAAGGATTCAACATGCTGCCTATAAATGAGTGGGGAATGGAGACAGGTTTATTTATCCCTTCTCAATTAAAGTATGGAGGGACTTGGGAGTCTACAGGAGTTCCTAATGTAGAGCTGGCTACACGGCTAATGACTGAAGAACGTAAAAACCTTGAAAAAGATCCTGTAGCGTATCAACAAGAACTTCAAGAATTTCCGATGAACCTGCAGGAAGTGTTTATCGTTCAAGGTACCAATATATTTAATCAAGATAAATTATTAGAACAAGCTACCAAACTTAAGATCACAGCAGAAAAGCCTTGGAAGGAGGGTAGAATAGATTATATTTTAGATAAAGACGGAAGTGTTGTAGGAGCAAAGTTTGTAGAAGTTAGAGGAGGGGATATAATTATTATAGAGGAGCCGGAACTGGGGCCAGACGGCAAAGTCATGAACAAACTCTACGTAGCAGGAATTGATAGTATAGATCAAGGGAAGAAAGATTCTCTGATTGAAGGGTCTGAACTAGCTGTAGCGGTCAAAAAACGAGTGGGAAATAGCATGTTTTCCTCAACTTCCAATATCTATGTGGCTTTTTACGCGAAACGTTCTGACGATGTTAGATGGGATTACGAGAACGCTCTTAAAATATGTATTCTATACAACGCAAAAGCAAATGTAGAGTACACTAAAATAAATATAGTATCTTTTTACAGGGCTAAAAATCAGTTCTGGAGACTGCTACAAAGGCCCTCCATCGCTATTGGAGCTAATGTGAGCGGCCTAAAAGCTAGTCAGCTTATAGGAACTCCGGCGACAAGCTCAGTTATTGATCACCAAGATCAGAAATTAGCTGATTATATAGATGATTACTACTATCACATATTATATCCACCTGTTATAGCTCAATTACAGGAATACTCAAGAGAAAACAGGACCAAATTTGATTACGTTGTTGCCATGGGACTCGCTGAGCTAGCGGATGAGGAGTATATGGGTAAACCAGCATCTTCAGGGGGAACTGCAGCAGAGGATTTAGCTCCTTTCGGTATGTACAGAGACGCTAGAGGCAGAAAAAGATGGGGTGTAATACCAGAAGAAAAAGAAGAGATTCGATCTATCGCGTTAGAAGAGGCCACAGGGGCAGAACCTGCCCAGCCATTTGAATGGGTAGAAGCAACAGCAATAGACCCAAAATAAATAAACTTTTTAATAGCTTTAATAAACCACAAAAAAAGAGTATTATTAAGCTGATCTATTATTAATATGAAAAATAAGATAATGAGTACAAAGACAAAGAGTAAGCCAGCGACCGCTATGAATATTATGTCAAAGCTTTTAGTAGAAAACGTTAAACCAACTAAAGGACGCATATTAGCTTCTGTTAAATCTTGGCCTTCTCAATCCGATGGAGGTATTATAATGAGCACAGGCGCTGTTGTAATTAGAGGAGAGCAATATGTGATGGAGGTAGAAGCTGTTGGAGAAGAGACTCACCTTGTTAAAAAAGGTGATATAGTTATTACTTCAATGTACTCAGGGCATCATGTACCTACTGAAGACGGGCATGTAAAATTAATCCAAGAAAGTGATATCTTGGTATATAAAGAAAAAACTAAGATGGACTCAGTGGAGTCCTTCAGACCGGAAACGTTTCGTCCAGGACTGAATTTTATACTTATAAAAATAACAAAATCCGGGGAAGTCACGACAGACGCGGGTATAATTACAAATATAGACAGTGCCGCTAAATTGAGTAAAGCGGATGTGGCGACAAAAACTGCAGAGGTGTTAGCAGTTGGGCCTCAAAACAGTTCTGCCGGAGACGTAGTGCTTCCGGAAATAGGTGAGCGTATTATTCTGGATGCCTGGGTAGGTTTACCACTGAATAATACAGATATCACCGCAAAAGACGAGTATAAAATTATGTACTCCTTTGATATCTTAGCCACTATCATAGAGGACTAAGATTAAATAAAGTTAAAGTTAAGAGCCAATGAGCATCAATTACTTAGGATACGAGCATGAGGTTTATTTGTCTGAGCAAAAGAAAAAGACAGATGAGTATATCCACGGTACTGCTGAGGCCAAAATAAATTCGGCGCTCGGGGTTAGGGGCCATATTATAACTGCTCGAAACTACTACTCCAGTACTAGGGATGCCATGGACTTCGAATATTTAGAAGATATTTATGGTATGCAAAATCCTATAGACCTGGGTTTTACAAATATAATTAAGCCTCGTGTAGATGCTTTAGTAGGTATGAGTCTCATGTCAGAGCCTGATTTCATGGTGCATTACACAGATAAGGAGACGATTGACGCGGCTAAAAAAGAAAAAGCGGACGCATTAATCAAAGAGCTTTCTGCTAACCTACAAAAAAATCTTGGGCAACAGAGTAATGATACTGCAGAAGGTAAGGAGGAGAAAAAAGAAGCCGGTGTAGCAGAAAAAACTAAACTCTTCTTTGAGGAGATAGCAGAAAAATACAGCTCTGAGTACCAAGCCTCTTTTCAAATAGCCGCTAGTCATATAGTCCGACTGATTGAGACAGACGCGGAAATAGACCTTTCTAATGTTAAAAAAGAGATATCTAAAGATTACTTTATAACAGGGGAATGCTTTACTAGAGAACTCTATTGTGGAGAAGGTAAGGATCCTAAGATTGAAGTAGTACTACCTGAGGAGATTTTTACTAATAGACCTGCTCACGATAAAGACCACAAAAGAACTAGTGTAGTTGTACATAAACGCCGAGTCTCTCCTCATCATATTTTAAAGGAGTTGGGAGATAAGCTCTCTAAGGAAGATGCCATTCAGCTCTTCTCTTCATATGGCTCAATGTCTTCAATAGATATTTACGGAAATACTCCGGATGCTAATACTATAATGACTTCGGATAATCTAGGCGCTATGGATTCTTTATACCTAAAAACAGGTTGGAGTAATAGCGATTCACTATTGAACCTCTCAAACTCATCTATTTCAGGGCTTACAGAGGACTTAGTGGATTTTTATCATGTAGAGTGGTTAGCTTCAACACGTATCCAAAAACCAGACGGTGGTGGGTATGTGTATAGAGAAGACAGATATGAGTGCTATAGAATAGGGGCAGATATTTATGTAGCCGGTCGTAGATGTGATGAAGCGCCTCGTACAAAGGATCAACCATGGAAAACGTGTTTATCTTACCGAGCTGCAATAAATGTATCGCGTAATGGCGTGATTCACTCTATGGTGAACTCAATGCGAGAGGTGCAGGATCTTTACGATATTATAATGTTTTTCCGAAATAACATGGTAGCTAACTCAGGCGTGTCCGGTTCTCGTGTAAACGTTGCAGGTATTCCTAAAGCACTAGGTAAAAAATTTATGGACAGGCTCACCAAATGGATTACTATACGTAAACAAGGGCTAGAGCTTGTAGATCCAACTGAGGAGGGGGCAAATTTATTTCAGTATTATGGAGATTTCGATGCTTCTGTTAACGGTAACTCGATAAACGCTATAAATGCTATTTTGGAGTCGCTTACAGTTCAGGCTGATATTGTCTCAGGAGTGCCTAGACAAATGCTAGGTGTTATAGAAGAGAGAGACGCGGTAGAAAATGTTCGGGCAGGTATGAACCAGGTGTCCGTACTTTCTTTGGAGATGTTCAGAGAAGTGGACAGATGTTTAAATAGAGTTGTTCAAGGAACATTAGATAATTTTAAATACGCTTATAGAAACAAAGCTATTGAGGGAGTATATAAGAATGGAGCTGCTATGATAGCTTTTACCGCAGATCCAATGTCTTACGGCACCACAGATCATAAGGTAACAGTGGTATCTTCTGGAATAGAAAACGATAAACTGGTAAGAATTCAAACTTTGGCTAAGGAATTTGCTAAACAAAGCGCAGTTAGTCCAGAAGCTCTAATAAAAGTAATTAACTGTAAATCTGTTAACGAGATAGAGTTTATTCTTACTAAAGCTATTGCTAAGGCTAAAAAGGAGCAGATGAATATGCAGCAGATGCAGCAGAAAGTTGATGACCTTGAGAAAGAAAGTAAACAAGATAAGGCTGAAATTGACAGGTTAAATAACAATATTCAGGCCGCTCAGAACGAGAAACTCAAACTTCAAAGAGCAAAAGATAGTAATGAGCATGCTTCTAGAATTAGAGAGATTGATCTTATGGAGAAGAAAGAACGAAACACTAATACACTTGGTGAAAAAGAGCTAGTTATAAAAGAAAAACTGGTTGCGCTAGAGCATGATCAGATGCTGTATGATAATGGTAGAGCACAAGAAGTACAAAACAACGTATAGTTATGGAAATAAAGAATATTTTAGTAAAGGATAGTAACGGACAGCTTGCTGAGGACGCGTATAAATTAGATTTATCCAAAGACGCTGCAGGTGTTTATTTTGATCCGGAAGAACTTAATACTAGGATTCTTAAGTTTTCTCCTAATAACGTGAATTTCGATGCTGTACCAAACCTGAATCCATCTTCGTACGTAGCGTTCGCCACGTATAACGGTACTTTAGGTTACTCTAATAGAATGTTTTCTACCGTGGTATCTCAAGATAGCGGCACTTTCTCTTCGAATAATGTTCCTATACTTACATATAATCCTAATGGGGTTTCTAGTGTGACGGATGCAGCTACCCTACAAGATGTTGTAATAGAAATTAGCATGTTTAACGGAACGATAGATGTTCTGAACTACTCTGAAGGCTACTTGAATGTGGGGAATAAAGACTACGTAGTAGAGTCTAGAAGAGCTTTTCCTACTGTAGTGAGCAATATGCCTAATGTAGAATATAAACAAGTATACTTAGATGGGTGGTACTCTTATACATTTGTTTTATTTAGAGACAGCGTTCCTGGAAATCCTGTTTTTAAAGATAATTATTATTCCAGGGGCGGTTTTATATTTAAAGCTTCTGTAGACGGGCTTTTTGGAGAAGATTCTTTAGGGGTGGGCATACACATAACTAACGCGGACCCTGCTGGAACCGAGTTCAAGGAGTACCAGGTAGAGAACAATGATTACGAAAGTATTTTATTTTGGATAAGTGGGTATACTGGAGAAACAGGGCAGGCTAACCACACTTATCTACATTCTCAGGCCCTTGTAACAGATACCCTTAGGGACGCTATTGTTGCGGAGGCTATTGATATTGCGTGTGATAGTACTACTGGAATAGAGTTCATGGATTGGCAAAAGCTTTCGGCTAAACGTATCGGGGCATATGTTTTCTTTGAAAATGGTATATTTGAGAAAGCCCAGGTAATAATGGAATCAGCTAGAACGATGTGCCTTAACAAAAAAGTAGATTTGGCTAGGAACTGTTAAATTAAAGATATGATAGCATTACAAGATGTTTGGTCAGCGGTAGACCATGCTTACGAAGCCATTGCAGAGCTGCAATTCCAGATCGCGGATAGGAGCCGTATATCTGGAGATGTAGACATATTCAATAAAAAACAGACGCGATCTACAATGTTGCTAGCGTATCTAGGGGCATTAGATGAATTAAGATTAAATATTACAATTGTCGAAAATAGGATTGTGGAGAGGCTCTATAACAATATTAAGACGTTAACTAAAGATATCAGACGATGGGACTAACTAACGGGTACAGAACATTCAGGAATAATTACATAGATGATGGCGAACAGCTGAGCGTTATAATGACGCCTACATTCACTCCTGATTTTAAAAATAGGCATACTCTGCAGAACTGGACAGTGTCCCCAACGAGTACTAGCAGGACAACGGACCCTGAAGCTGGGGTAAGAGTAGTAGAGGCTTGGGTAGGAGGTACTTTGAAAGAAAGTAGCTTACATGAAATATCTATTTTAAATAATACAGCGAGCGATCGTTTTATTTATTTTAATCCACAGTATCAGTTTATAGACGAGAATCAACCTTTACCTGAGACGTCTTCAAATCTTCCAGTAGCTCCAATAGATTTAGCAACCTATAAGATTATATTGGTGCCCGCGAACTCGACAGCGCATTTTATTACTACAGCAAATAACCAAGACGGGAACCTGGTTTTAGTGATTAGAGCGGGATCTCAGGACTCTCGGTAAATAGTATAAATAAACTGCAGCTTTACTTTTTATAAATTAATGAGTAGTATTGTTGTAGAGTAATAACTAATAAGAAAAATAAGATAATGAAGAAAAAATTTCAAGGAGGCGGAGTCGTTGACGAAACCGAACTATTTGATGATGGTGTAGCTATAGAAGGAGCCGACACTGGAGCAGAGGGTAATTTAGGAGGAGAGTATGTGGATGATCCAACTGCGGGTACGGAAGGTACTACAAATACAGAAGGTCCTGAAGGGCCTAGCGGACAGCCGGGACCAGTTGGAATCCAGCTAGATGCTGCAGATCTAGAAGGCCTGTCACCTGGACCAATAGGGCAACCAGGAACAGATGGAGACTCAGAACTCTCAGGAATAGATTTATTTCTAGGATCCTATGGTGTAAGAGGAGGTATTATAAAATTTGATGACGGCAATTCAGCTCACTTTAATGAGTTGACTGCGGAGGGACAAAGAGAAGTATTAAGTTCTTTGGTAAATAGTTCAGTCCCTACTATAGAGGATAAATTTGATTTAAATGACAGTGAGATCACCTTTCTAAATGCTTTAAGAGAGAGTGGTGCTGCGAATGTAGAGGATTTTGTAAATGATATTGTTGACCATAGAATGGATACAATAGTATCTGAGCGGAATGCATCTACATTAGACTTTGGAAAAATAGCTGACGATGACATTTATCTGATGCATCTGCGTGAAACTAAACCTGATTTCACTGATGGTGACTTAGTAGATGAGTTAGAAAAAGCTAAGCAGCTTTCTACGTATACTGAATTAACAGAGGGTATGCGTGAAAATTATATAACAAGGCAAGAAGAGCTAGTCGACAACTTGAAAGAGCAGAGAGACGGCGCTTATATGACTCAAATAGAAGGTCAACGACAGGATATTGCCACTGTGGTTGATAATATGGATAATATAGCAGGCTCTCCTTTGACCGACGACGTTAAAGAATTTTTACTGCATGACTTAATGGAGCTTAATGAGCACAACGATCCTATCCTTATGGAGAAGATTTTTGCAGATCCTGAACAAGCGTTTAAAGCCAATTGGTTTTTAACATATGGAGAAGACTACATAAAAAACCTAAATGAATATTGGAAAAAAGAGGTTTCTGTAGCAGCTAAAAAAGGATACCAGCAGAGTATCAATGGAATGCCTGAAAACCCTACAATTATAGGAGCGGACAGGGGTGGTTATACGCAGAATACGACACAACCCGACGGAGGGCCTATTAGTTTCGGAAAAGAACTTGACGAAACTGAGCTATTCGATTAATTTAACTGGAGTATTAATATTTTAATTTACAAGTATGAGAATTGTAGACCGTCGTTTTATCGACAAAAACATACATACGACACGTACTCGCCAACATTTCGGAACTCTTCTAGGAGAGAAGCCGCATATAATGGGGCAAGTAGTACGTATGTATCCGCGTTTGACCATTTCCAATTTAACGGAAGGGTTACGTAACGTGTACACGAACAAAAAAGCCGTCGGAGGCTTTACACCAATCAATTCGTACGCTATTCAGTGGACGATTGACGTGAATTATATTAAGCGTGTAATGATCGCTGCAGATGCTACGCCAACGGCTGGTATCTTTGATGTTGATTTAGTAGAGAAATACTACAACAAGAACGAAACATTCGCTCTTGATAATCAAACTCAATTGATTGTGGTGGCACCGCCGCAGTTTAGAGGACCAAAAGTTTGGCGTTATAAAGTTCAGATGGTGTCGAATTCAGGGGCTACACCGGATATAGCCTTCTTGAAAAAAGGGAAGACCACGCGTTTTCGCTCTAATTATCATCCAGAACTTTCTGTTCGAGGGTACGTTAAGTACCAATACAACACTGAGACTCACCGTAACTACATGTCTAAACACAGGTCTTCTGATGTTCAGTCATCTGAGTATGCGGCTTCTCAAGAGTATTACATCGAGCGTGGTTCTAAGAAAACTGGAGGAAAAGTGGAGTACGAATATTACAGACTTCAAAAGCTGGAAAAAGACGTACTTGAATCTTACCTTTGGGCGAGAGAAAACCATTTACTATGGGGAGAAAGCAATTTCGACGCGAATGGTAAGTGTTTGATGCAAGACGAAAAGGGACAAGATGTGCCTATCGGAGATGGTGTGATCAAGCAGATCGAGCGTTACTGTGAAAAGTTTGCTTACTCTGTACTTTCTACACGTTGGTTAGAAGATGTAATGGCAGCAATGCGAGAAAAGTCGACTAACTCAATTGGAAATACGTACGCGTTTGTAGTGAACGAGAGATTGTATGACCAGTTAGGTAGATTGCTACGTGATGACTTACGTTTCATTGGTGGTGAAGGCCATTATTTCACGAACAATAGCGGTAACCGCATCAAGGTTGGAGCTCATTACGATTCTTATACTTTCCAAGGAAACACTGTTGTTTTCATGGTAGATAAGATCTTATCTGATGAGTACCCATACTCTGGATACGGATTCTGTATTAATATTGGAATTGACCAAACTACTACTAACTCAGGTATTTCTATGTTCACCATGGAAGGCCGTGAGATGCTTTCTGGGCGTCTTAAGGGTATGGGTGGTTTTACAGGAAAAGAGAATAATGTTGATCTAGCTACTTCTGTAGATGGAAGTGAGTACCATTTACTTGGATACTCGGCAGCTGTAATTTTCAATCCTTACAATTCTGCTATAATTAAAGAGTCAATAGTATAATCTATTGTATCTTTGATGTAAGAAAACTTAGAGGGAGGCACTGCGTCCTCCCTTTATTTTACCTAAAAACGCAGGAAATATGAATAATAAGTTAAATATAAATAAGCATGGAAACTATTATAAACAAAAATACCGTTGGGATTACAGCTGAACAATTAGCTGGTGGAACTCCAAACGATAAAAAATTTACCCTTAAATCGTTTTATAAAGACGATAAATGTACGATCTCTCCCGCTAAAGATCATAATGGGAGGTACATGGGGATTCAAGAGAACATTCCAGAAATGGAAAAATTAAAAATGGGTTATGTACCTACTATAGAGAGTAAGATGAAACTTACTGATGGTATGGAGATTGACACTAACCTAGAGCATTGGGCAAAAGATTGGGTATGGATGAAACATTGCAGAGAAATTGCTAATGACTATGCGCAAGGGCAGGCCACTCCTGGAGCTTATTTCTATATACACAGACCGGGTTTTGAATCTGCTAAGAAAGTTGACGCCGCAGCCCAGAAAAACAAGCTTGAGAATTACATATTTAACGACTCTAATGAGAATTTATACAATCGTGTAAGTATTCTAGGTGTAGATATGAGCAGAGAGGTGATCTCTGAAGTGAAGGAGTACTTACTTGACATGGTTAAGACAGATCCAGGAAAGGTAGCACAGGTATATGAGAACGCGACATTTTCGCTAGAGCTTTTATATATGCACGCTATAAAAAAAGAAATTATAAATCTTAGAAATGGGGTGTACTTATTCGGGGAAATATTATTAGGGGTAGATAAAAAAGCCGTAATATCTTTCTTTGCCAACCCTAAAAACACAGGAACCACAAGAGCTATTGAAGCTGTGACCTATGGTACTAAGCAGATAAGCAAATCACCTTTGGCTAATGAGGCTGTTGGAGATAGTTCAGAGGATGAGCTAGACTCTCAAAGTGCTGAGAAGGAAGAGCCGGTATTTGAAGCTATTGGAAATGGTTCTTTAGAGGTTTTTGTAGATGAGCCTACCAATGTTTTGGACGATGTTGCTAATCCTAGTAAAGGAACCGCTGAAGCAGCCGCTATTAACAAGAAAAAAGAAGGACCTAAGAAGTAAAATATAAATGTATAAAACAGCTAGAGAAGTTTATATCGACGTTTTAACTGAATTAGTAAAAGAAGAGGCCCCTACATTTTATATGGAGGACTATAATTACTACTTCAATAAAGCTATCAGCGAGTATATGAAACTTCGATATGAACTTTTCGAGCTTACACAACAATTTACGGATGACTTACGTTTTTGGAAAGAATCTTATCCAGCAGGAACTGCTATGGAAACGGCTCTTGACGATGTGCATGCTGGAGACGATCCTTTAGACAAACCTTATAGACATTTAATAGGGTGCACGCTAACAGCAACTACGACGCGCCCTGTTATTGGATGCGATCAACTTGCTAACACATCCAAATCTTATAAGGTTACTAGAATGTCTACATCTATTAAGAATGGTTTGCTTAACAATGTATACCTAGAACCGAAGTTTTATAGGCCTTATTTTGATATAACAAACAATAAAATTAGAATTGATGTGGGTTTATCTTTACCTTCCTGGGTAGAAATAAGTAATATAGTAATTGAGTATCTGAGGCATCCTGTGAAGGTTGATTTACTTGAAGAAGAAGTTGCTGCAGATATCGATGAATCTCAGGTATTAGAATTTACATCCGATGTCGGAGATGAGATAGTTAAAATATTGATTAGGCTCTTGCTCGAGAGAGGATCTGATCCTAGGTTAGAACCACATGTTGGTATTAACCAAACAATAAACGATCCTGTAGCAAAAGGAGCTCAACAAAAGTAAAAGGCGGGGATTCCAGCTCCGGTCTTATATAAATATTATATAAACGTCCTAACGTAGCTGGTAAGTGGGACAACAAAATAATTTAAAGTATGTTTAATTTAGGTTACAGACAAGTTGTATTGAACAACTTAGCAGACGTAGAAGCAATCACAGCAGCGACAGGTGTTGCAACAGGAATTGCAGCGGTAGTTACGGATTACGTATCAATCCCAGGATTTGGTAAATTTGTAGTTAGGGCAGCTGCCACAGATGCAGCAACAAACTGGACAGCGGATGCTGTCGCAGCAACTCGTGCAAAAGTTACGGTTACAGGACCGGCAGCGACTTTAGCAGGTAATGCGTATAACGTACGTATTTTCTTTACAGCGACTGAGCGTCCTTTATCTGAGATTTTCCCAGAGAGAGGTTCAGGAGGATTGATGTACCAATCAGGTATTTTGGCAGCTAACGATAAGTTAGGTGATGCCTTAGTAGCTGGAGCTGTTGTAGGCAACTTCAACGACATCATAGGGACATTCACTAATTCTGGAACGGCTAACAACTTCATCTTCGAAATGAATGCTGGATACGAAGGAATAAATGTTGAGAGAATCGAGATTACAAACGCAGCTGATGCGGACGCACGTCCTACTAATCTTGCTTTTGTAAACACTGTTCTAGGAACAGTTGGGGTTGGTTTAGGAAAACAAGTTGAAGCGGAAGTTAGAAACGCGACATTTGATAATGTCGATCCTTACGGGATTCAGTTCGGAGGAAACCAAGCTGTTGATGTACGTGGTACGTACGCGACTTTGAAGTTTTCTATGGCTGCTCAAGAAGACAGCCCAGGTTGGGAACCACATGCTCCATTAGGACGTGAAGACGCTAACGTAGCGACCTCATATGCCAATAGAGAATATATCATGTATGTAAACACTGCCTTGCTTACTGCAGGCGTTGTTGCTACACCAGGTGGACAATCTGTAGGAGTTCAAAATTTACTTGCAATAGTATCTGGACTGTAATAGGTCTCTGAGTATAATTTTAAAAGAGGTTTCTTTATGAGAGGCCTCTTTTTTTTGTGCGTTGTTTTTAGTATTATTACTAATGAACATTTTAAATAGATAGACAATGACCTTAGTTCAGATGGCCGCAGCAGTGCGTAACAATACGATGGGTGGAATGGATGGTGTAGACGTACTAGCATTTTCTCTAGAACAACTTCAAGATGAGCTTATTCTAACTGCTTCGAGTGTAATTATTAAACTCTCTGAGCAAGGCACCTTAGACTTAAAACGACTTCACCAAAGAATTGATGGTATACGTGTAGCTTGTAAGGATATTTCAAGTAACTGTGACGTTCCAACCAATGTGGCCCCACCTCATTTTACCATCCCAAATATAAATAGATTCGCTGACATGCCTATATCTTACCTAGGCTCCATGGACGGAATATTGGATTTTAAGATATATTTTGACAGGGAATACAGGTTTCATAAATTCAGGTTAGCTACAGGTAAAGGACCATTTGCCTGGGTAAGCACCACGGCAAACAGTGATGGAACCTATGATGTTTTCTTGTTTAATATGGGAAAATACAATAACCTTAAATTTATTTCTATTGAGATGTTACTAGATAATCCTTATGACTTATTGAACACGGATTACTACGAGCAGTTCTCTAATGCTGAGTTCTATGCCCCTTTAATAGTACAGCAAGAAGCTATTGATATGTTGACGAAAAAGTATGTTAACTACTACAGACAGCTGAAGATGCATCAAAAACCTAACGTTCAACAACTGTAAATAAATAAATATGAGCGCACAAAGAAATGCTGCAGTAAACGAGCATAAACTGAATATACGATCTGGAATACCTGTTCTAAGCAGTAAATACGGGCTTACAGTCGATGAGTACGATTATTTAGATATGGCTGTAGATCTTTTACGAGATATAAGTACTTATGGAACAACAGAATATATAGCCTTCTTGGAAATAGATAAAGTTGGAAATGCTTTATTACCTTGTAATATAGACTGTATAGACGCTTTAGTAACTCGTAAGATGGGTATCAAAAACTTCAGCACTAGAGTTGAGTACGATACGCATACCTTAGTAGGTACTGATGCTTATTATACAGCTACCGCTATTATGGAGAGTGCGAGACCTCATCCAAACCCTATAGTAAACAGGCACTCTGGTACAGCGCATCCTCTCGCGGCATTAGATAATGATAATCTGGGGCATGGTCAGACCCTAGAAAGTCCCGCATATAAGACACCTAATGCGCCTAGATTTATAGATCCTACAGAACAAGATGGTTACATATCATACCATCTCGTAGACAGAAAAACTATTTCTGTGGACGCCAAGTTCGCTGGTTCTATACTGGCATTGGCTTATACCGGTATATCCGTGGATGCGGAGGGATTTCCTTTAATAACACGAAAACAAAGCAATGCATTAGCTATTATGATAGCCAAGTACGTGCTTTTTAAAAGATCTTTAAAAGGGGATCAAGGGGCAGCTAATTCTTTAGCCTTTGTAACAGCGGAAGCAGGACGTCTTATACAAGCGGCGAGCATTCCAGAAAATATAACAGATAACGAGATCGATGGTCTTTTAGACGCTAAAACATCATTTAATAGGAAGAGGGTTAACAGGCCCTCAAGATATAGAAGATAATATGGCATTACCGCTTATAAGCCGAGGAAAAATAGGTTTAAAATATGATGATGGAGACATTAAAGATAGAAAACTTAAATTTAGTTTAGACACTGCTGTAAACCCCCTACTTAGGGAGATACTAAAACTTAGAGTTCCTACAGTAAAATACAAAAAAGGGTTTAGTGGAAGAAAACTTGGAATGCCTACTAGACAACGTATGTATTCCTGGATATTTTACGAGCTTATAAAACTTATTGTTAGGGATCTGATGAATGGAAAGTTAGTATATTTTCAAAAAAATATGAAATCGGTTTTCTATATAGCGCATGTACCGGTAGGCGAAGATGTTATAAGAGACGGAAGACCTGAGCAACGAGAGGGGTATGAGACTCCAGATATAGATTTAAAAGTGACGGGCTATACAAGGCCTGTAGTTATTTTAGATATGCGGTATAAGACGCGAGTCCGGCCGTGTAAAGTACAGGTTCCACCAGCACTGTACTCTGAAATAGTAGACCTGGTTAATGCTGGAAAAACATTTATAAAGCCTGAGGGAGTGACGTTAGATCGTTATTCTCCAGATCAAATAGAAGCAAATGAAAAGTGGAGAAAACGGTCGAACGAAATTCGTTTCAGATTATAAAGAGGAGCTCTGTGAGATATTTCCATTCATTCACGAAAGAGAGATGGGAAAAATCTTGAAAAGACTGTCTACTATCGTATCATCGTATCTAGGTAAAGGCATGAGGGGTATGAAAATATTCCCGAAGGAGTACGCTAATAACACTGAAAAGTATATTAATAGGATAGCTATTACAAAGACCAGAGGAAAATCATCCGAAGTAGGTACAGGGTTTAGATATAAAACTATACTAGCTAGCAGAATACGAAAGGCCAGAGAGTATAAAATTAACGAGGTTACTCTAGATATAAAGGAGAAAAAAATAGAGGGGATTAAATTATAAATACTAGTTAACATGGCTAAAAAAATCACAGTAAATAATACGTTTGACGGAGGCTTGGTCGCGGATCTTAGCGCTATGAATAATCCTAAAAACACTCTCTCTAGTGCTTTAAATATGGAGATAATTACTGTTGGGGATAACCAATATATTCTTCAAAACCAGCGAGGTAACACTAATAAGAATATCTTTAATGAGATAATGGATCTTGGATCATATTATAACATCGATGATGGTATAACATACCCGTTCATACCTCAAGGAGTAAAGGTATTTAACAACATTGCTTATATTATCGCTGGAGCTTTTAAAGTAGATGATAACGATAAAGCAGAATTCTTAGCTGGCACTGTTGGAACCTTTCCTAGTCCTGTGTGGGAAGATTTAAATGACCCGGATATAGGAGTATCTAAATTAGAGGAGGTATTTAGACCTTTACATAATTTTGCTACTTCTGATGCTTTAGATGACTACACTAAACCTTTTGTATCTAAGTTATTTGCATTAACAAAGCATAAATATATAGATATAGTTTTACAGGGGACCTATGACGGCTCTGTCAATATAATTTTTACAGACGACTCCAATAAAATCAGGATTATAAACTCCAGATTTAAAAACACAAAACTTAATGTAATATATAAAATAGCAGAACGTAGAGGGGTAAAAGACTCTAATGTTTATAATGATGGTGACTGGGAGCGTATTTCTCTTATACAAAACGCGGCCTATCCTATAACAGTGACTGGCCCTACGGTAGGTGTTGGAGGTGTGCTGAAAGGTGGAGGGTACCGATATTTTTTAAAGTATGTAAGTCAGGAAGGGAACGCTACAGATATAATCTATGAATCTCCTTTAATTCCGATTGCTAACGGTTCGTTAGGGATAACAAAATCACAGGCGTCTGATAAAAAAGTATCCTTTGCACTCAGTGGGCTGGACAAGAGCTATGCAGGTATTAGAGTGTACTTTGCTATTTTTGACGGATATCCTACAGCTACAACGGAGACATATAAAATAGATTATTTGTACTCGTATAATGGGGATGAGACTACTTTAGTTGTAGTACATACAGGCCTGGAGTCTGTTACTGCAGTCGATATAGCAGAGATAAACACTTCTTTTAGCCCTGTAGATACTGTCAGATCTGTTGAAATAATCAGTGATAGGCTGGCCTTAGCTGGTGTAACATCCTCGCTGCCTGAGGAAGAGCTCACTGTTATGGAAGCGGCAGCTAAATCGATAACCATATGGGAAGACACTGAGCAGATAGATACTGATTACTCAGATCCTGAAACAGCTGCTAATAAAGTTGGTTACTGGAGAGGAGAAGTATATGAACTCGCGGTAGTTTTTAAAATGCTTAATAAAGGAGACGCTCCGGCATTTCCACTAACAGGTTTAGATAACTTTGATAACGTGCTGGATACCAATGAATTTACCTGGCCTAACTATGACCAAGCAGAGTTGGATACTGTAGCAGCTGCAGTGGATGGTTTTTCTACCCCTAATCTAATTAATCATAAAGGAATCTTTAGAACTTCTGAGTTAGGAGGAACTTCTGACGCCGGTACAGAACAAACGGTTGGCCAGATTTATGATGTAAATACTGACGGAGTAGGGCTTAGAACGCTTACCTACTTAAAATGCTATGTAGGCGGGCTCCTTGATTTTAGTATGGCGATTGGAGATAAAACAATCTTTCTAAAAGATATAGTTACAGGATATAAGATAGTTAGAAGACGTAGGATTAAAAATGTATTAATGCAGGGAATGTCTTGCCCTACTTTAAAAGCTCCAAGTAGAAAAAACGGGCCTATAAATCTTTATTTCATTACTAATGATGACGGAAATGAGAACCACGCATCGGATAATATACACAGTCGTTTTACAATGCCACACTGCCCTTTAGGGTATAAATATCTGACAGGTGCTGATGCAAGAATTTGGGGCAGGCCGTCTATAGGTTTAAATACCAGGTTTGAAACGGCTTTTCAATTTCTTCCTATCGATGCGGCTCCGGAAGACCCTAAAACAAAAACTACAATAGGTCCAGAGGTTTTTAATACTGTATTTGCACCTCAGCCAACTCAACTATTGAGTATGGTGGGCACGGAGGTATCTAATTTAATTGCAGGAGCTGTTGGGCAACTTCTAGAAATATCGGATGGGAGACAATATCAGCATACTTTAAACACTTCTACAGAACTTTCAGATACTATGCATTTAGCTTTTTATTCTGTAGAGTTAGAGCTTAATCAACAGGTTATATTAGAGTCTTTAACAGGAACTTCGCCGGCCATTCACATACAGAACGCTCGTCTAAACACTAATACAGGTCCTGGAGGTCCAGTTGTAGAGCCTATGTCTCCGCTTGGAGTCACTACCTCTAGAGTAGCTTATTCTGGGGTACCTTTAAGAAATCCTACACCTTTTAATGAGCGTATAGAATCTGACAATTTACTTGAAGTTGATCAGGGTACGTACACTACTTCTGACCAGGCAAGAGAAACTCCTCAAAACGCTATAATCAGAATAGCTAGTAAAATATCATACAACACAACTTTTACGGAAGTGGCGGGAGAAGACACTAAATTATTATTTGTAAGCGATGGAACTTCTAGTTATACTCAGGATAGTTTTACATCCAAGATAGACAGAACTTTCGGAGTTCCTCAGTACGCTACAGGAGTCATAGCAGCATACTATAGAAGAGAAATTGATCCTGATATCAGGACTGACATCTATAATTATATAAGGTCTAATACAAATTATACAGGTATTCAAGGGGGTTTCGGACAAAACAGAGTATTAGATTTTCCTGCAAGGAATTATTATGTTGAGAATCCAACTCAAGACAACGATCGCTCAGTGGCTTATATTCCTGTGGCATTATTGACTCAGTCATATTCATCCTACATAGGCATTACTATAAAGTCACCTTCTATTCCCAGTATTTATTATAATAATGTGGTACATGCAGGGCCTACTGCGCCTACTTTTAATGGGGAATTCGAGACTGAGGGATCGGGACAAAATAATGATGCAACATCAATTCTTAGGTATAGAGGAGTACCTCTTGTAGCTAATGAATCCATAGTAAACTTGGGGCACCTCACTAATGTATTTTCATCTTCTACAGGTAGATGGAAGAAGGATGATATAAAAGACATTTTTAAATATGATAGCAGTAGTCCATACTTTCTATGTACAGATCAAAAAGCGCTTCCATTAGTGAACACTGCTTCTATAGATGTTTGGAGAGGTGATGGGTTTATATCAAGAATATTTAAACGGATAACATATAAAAGTGGTGTGGGCGCCACCGCAGCAACTCCAGAAGACGCCGCATTATATGGGATAGGAGTCACTGATTTTCTTCTTCATAACTACGTTAAAGATAATAGGCCTGTTTCCTATTTTAAAGATAAGGGACGTAATCTGTACGACGTTGGTCAAATTATAGAGCTCGCTCATTATTCTAATATAAATGGAGATATAAGATCTGTGGATTTAGATACTACTACCGCAGATAAAACTCTTCTTGGCTACGACAAAGATTTTTACCCTAACAGAGAGCAGATGATGGGGGATTCAAGACCTGACTCTATTGTGTATAACCACGGATATACTGGAGATCAGTATATTATACCTTATTTTAAAATAGAAGAGACCGCAGCTATTTTAGCTACAGAATTTCCTAACAGGATTCTTTTATCTGAAAAAAATCAGTCACAAGACTTTGAAAATTCATTTCGAGATCTAAGAGGCTTTAATAGCAGGGATTACGGTATTGAATACGGCCCTATAACCAAAATTGTAAATGTAAACGGCATGTTATTGTCAATACATTATGATGGAATACTTGGTATAGGGGTAGATGAAAAAACACTTGTAGCTGAAGGTAGTGATGTGTTTGTAAATACTGCCGAAGCATTAAGTACTAAGGCCATAACATTTTCTTCTAAACTCGGTTCTCGGCATGCAGAGTCTATTTGTTCTGTAGAATCAGCTGTTCTTGGGGTGGATTACCTTAAAAACACTGTATGGTTGTTTAACGGTAAAGATGTAGTTCCTATAAGTGATTTTGCTGTGCTAACTATTATAAAAGCTTATAAGGAAGATATAGAGACAGGATCTTTTACTACAGGAAGTAGGGAGTTATATGAGCCTAGAGTATACACTACTTTTGATAACGTTAAGAAAACTTTTTATATTTCTTATGTAGCGGAAAGAGCTGACCCTGAAGGAGATAGAAAACACTATCTGGTCGGTACTTTGAGCTATAATCTGTTAACACAGAAATGGGTGTCAGAGCGCTCTGACGGAAATAAATTTGCTATGTACATCAACTCTGATATGTATACTACAGGATTAGCTGAGGGAGAGTATCTTTTAGGGCAGATATGGAAAGAAGATGCCTTATTTAATCCTAGAATACCGGGAATGGAGAGAGAACATATGAGATGTAAATTTAGAGGACAGGATTATAACCACTCTTTTGAAATTACTGTAAACGATTATTCTACGGTTGAAAAGATATTGGAGAACCTTAGATTGATATGTAATAAGAGTGTACCTATACAGGTTATTTACGAAACTTCTGGGGATGTTAATGACGCTGCTATAAATATTTGGGGGGAGCACGCTAAGACTACTATTACCCAGCAAACGATAACAACTAGAAATAATAGTGGAAGAAATTATCTCCGTCTTGGGATTTTAGATGAAAATGCGTATTATAAAAACAGTAATCTATTTATAGAAGTTGGAAAAGTAGGTTTTACTAGAGCAGATGCAAACAATAAGCGCATCCGAGACAAACACATAAGGATAAAATTTATTTATACAGGTAATAATAAGACAATGATTCAAGGGATAGTTTCAACACTAGGGATTAGTTACAACTAAAAGAAAATATTATGGCAGGTTTAGAAGTTAAGAATATTCACGATATAATGACGAGTGAATTGATCGTTAGACAAAATAATGTGAACTTCACTATGGAGTATCTTAATATATCAGTAGAAAATCTTCCACTGATCTTTCCAACTAAGATGAAGATCCACGAAGTTGTGTACGTCACGTTAAATGGTACTACTCTTATAAAAGATATTCATTACGAGGTGATAAGACCAAATACTGTGAAAGTTATTTCTATTCCTGCAGAGGCTGGAAGCGCTACGGACGCGGGTAACATGCCTATGCAAGTTGCTTATCATTACAATCTTGGAGCTGTTGTTAATATTACAAGTGTTCCTCCAGAAATTATATCTTTTTACACCACTCCAGCCTCGGGAGAAGACGAGCCTATACTATTAAATTTTGTTATTAATCAAAATGGGGCTCAGTTACCTATTAGATGGACTATATCCAAAGCAGGACGTGCTCTTTCTTTGTTCAACGGCTCTGGTTTAATAACCACAGATGGGGTCACTCAAGATACCGCAGGGGATTCTATATTACTACAATATATTGTAACAGAGGCTGAGTTCTTAGCCAATCCCGGAGGAGGATTAGTTTTTACATTAGGAGTTACTTATACAATGGCGAATGGGACTGGTTCAGGAACTGTTTTTGCACAAGCAGATTATTTATATACAGCGGCATCTCCTCCTATCACAGGAGATATCTTTATCACTCCTCAGCTCTTCACAGAGGAGGGCGCTATCACCATAGATGTGGACTATATAGTAGATAATCCAGCGTTAGTGGACTACTCTTGGTTTTTATATCAAGAGATTCATTATCCTTCAGGAGTAATTACAACACCTGTATTACTTGCTCAAGGAACATCTGATCAGTCAGTTTCTAGTAGTTATGCAGATGCATGGGTTGTTGCTCCTTACGCAGATTATGATATACATTATAAACTTTATAAATTAGAAGCCTCTGATTCCATAGGTGTATTTTTAGCTGAGAACGTAGCTGAGGTGGATACGGGAATAGACGCTCCTTCAGGATCTGTTTCGGTTGTTCCAGCTGCTATAAGGACAGCAAATGTGGCTACTGATATAGATATAGAATACATTATAGTAAATGATGGAGCGATTTCTATAGTATGGAGTCTAACAAGAACAGAACTAGGTGCAACTACTTATCCACTTGTTGTGGCTACAGGAACTACCTCTGGAGCGGTTAGTGCTACTGCTACAAACACTTTTACAGCTACTGAAGGTCAAAGTACTACTTATGTTTATGCTATAGAAGTGGCTATTGATGGTGGAACCCCTAGAGTATTAGCAAGTGATTCTTTAGTTATCGAGGTAGAATCAGAAGGTGTTACAAGTATAACAACTCTTCCAGCTTTAATAGCAAGTACTGGTCCAGTTACAATACAAACAAATTATGCGGCTCAATTCACGGGAGTTATATTTGACTATAAAGTTACTGCTATCTCCGTTCCTGCGGGAAGGTTTTCTTTAGACACGTCTATTGTAGCGTCTGGCAGGGTTCAATCCAGCGTAGCTAGTTTTATTGTAGATTCTATAGATGTGCTTTCCGATGACGCCTTTGAGAGAACCTATACTTTGGCTATTAAACTGCCTGGAGAAACGGTATATTCTGATTACATATCTTCTTCTGCTACGGTAGCTATAGGCGATATCGATATCACTGGGACAGTAGAAGCTGCAGTACCTTTAGTAGATTCTGCTGGAACTACAGTTATAAAAATTGATTACAGCTTAGCCAATCTTTCCGGAGATACTTTTGAGTGGAGAATCAGATCTCAGGGAGTTGGTAGAACACCTGCCATAGTGGTATTAGCCTCAGGCACTACATCTTTAACAGCAGTAGTGGCAGAACTTCCTATAACCTTTAGTACTGAGCTAGGGGACAGTTACACTACTGAATATTTATTAGAGAGTAAAAGCTCGGTGGATGCTGCCTATATGCTGGAAGACATCACGTCTATCACTGTAGCAGTAGTTGCAGGAACAAAAGCTCCTCTGAGAGGGACTATCCACGCTGTTCCAAGTATTTTAACAGGGGCTGTTGAAAGCGCTGTTTCTTTAGTATACGAGATAGTTAACGACAACCTAGTCACTTACGACTGGAAAATATTACGCGTACAAGGCTTGTCTTATGCAGTAGTGGTCTCAGGTTCAGGGGCAGTGAGTCTAAACAGTGTATTTGCTGATACCCTCACACCTTCACCTGGAGAAGAAAGCGCATATAGTTACTTATTGCAAGTCAAGGAAGCAGGTGGTGAATTTGTTACCTTAGACACATCTCCTCTTACAGTAGATGTTTCAGTTTCTTATATAGCCGCAGTAATTACGCCTAGCACAGTTCTTATCAGCGCTGCAGGTTCTCCTAGCATAACCTTAGATACTACTATAACAAATGCCGGGGCACTTACTTTGGATTGGAAAGTGGTGCAGGAAGGAGATCCTTTAAATCTAACTGACCAACCTGAAAATATTATTGCAAGCGGTACTTCTGCGGCCACTAGTATTGTAGACTCTACTGCGGACGCTATCACAGTAGCTACGGAGGAAGACTATACTAGGGTATATTATGTGAAAGTTAAGGAAAGTGCTGTAGATGTAGAATATCAAACTTACGCAGTTGTTAATGTTGTAGTCAATACATTAGCTGTTCAAATAGAACTTGGTAATACAGCCTATATAAGCGCTGCAGACATGTTTATAAGTACTGGTCAAGGAAAGATTCAACTAGGTAGTTTAGGCACTGCTCAGGACATTGTAGATTATAACGCTAATGTGGATCCAGCTTTATTTATGAGCCCTTTCCCACAAGTTGCAGGACCTATACCAGTAGCACTTGCTGGAGGACTTACTGACGGAACTCCTGTATATTTAATAATTAGAGTACTTACCTCATGGGGAGCACTCTCTTTCACTAACGGTGGTGGAGCTATTGACGCTGGATTATTTAATGTTGTAGTTCTAGGTACTGGAGATACTGCATATATCTATACGGTCCCTCAAATAGTAGGTAGCTTAGAAGTTGTAGAACTAGTCGTGTAAAAACATAATTTTAAATACAAATAATATGGATGTATGGAACTTATGGCCGAGAATTTCTGGAGATACCTCTAGTACGGCTGATTGGGAATTTTACGAAGAGGACGGAGCTCCTAAGGATCTTTCAGATGTCGTTGGCGCGCATGTGCAGTTTAGATACGGAGGAAGTAATGGAAAACTTACTGGGGATTACACACTAGGGGCTGGGTTATCTTGGAAAGATCAAGTTGGTGGTGTTATTACATGGGATGAAGTAGAATCTCTGGACTGGCGTGTTGGCCGATATTATTACGATCTAGAATTTGAGTTTACAGGAGGTAATAAAAAAACTTGGGTAGGGGGTACTATGCAAGTAGACCCTTCTGTAACAAAAGCAGTAATTCCAGAAGTTTAATAAAGACTGTAGTAAGCATTGTCTATTAATAAAGATGTAATATGGCTAGTGAAATATCGAGAGTAAATGTCGTAGAAGAACAGGAAATAGTCCGTGTACGTGTTGTTGATAGACAAGAGGTAGTAAAAGCCTATATAGGTAAAGCAAAAGAGGGCGCTCAAGGCCCTATGGGTCCTCAAGGGCCTCAGGGAGACGTTGGCCCTCAAGGAATTCAAGGTGATACTGGTCCTCAAGGAATCCAGGGAGATGTAGGTCCTCAAGGAAATGCAGGTATTCAAGGAGTCCAAGGCGCTACAGGGCCTCAAGGAATTCAAGGAGACACAGGGGCTCAAGGAATTCAAGGAGAAGTAGGTATAACAGGATCTCAAGGGATTCAAGGTGCAACAGGGCCTCAGGGTATTCAAGGAATAGACGGTGATCAAGGAGTTCAAGGTTTTAGTGTTCTTTCAGGTATTATTCCACCTACTACTCAGGGTATTAATGGAGACACATTTGTAGATACAGTTACTGGCCTGACATACGTAAAAGCGTTAGGGGCGTGGTCGCTTGATGGAGGTGATCTAACAGGGCCACAAGGTATTCAAGGTAACGCGGGTATTCAAGGAGCAACAGGGCCTCAAGGAATTCAAGGCGATACGGGAGCTACTGGTCCTCAGGGGATTCAAGGAATTCAAGGAGCAGTAGGGGCTACAGGTGCTGCTGGATTAGATGGCGATGATGGAGCTCAAGGTATCCAAGGGATTCAAGGAGATGTTGGTGATACTGGACCTACGGGTCCTACAGGCCCGCAAGGAATCCAAGGTATAACAGGTGATACTGGTATTACTGGAGATACGGGTATTCAAGGAATACAGGGTATCACAGGAGCGGCAGGAGCTGATGGATTAGACGGTGCAACAGGACCACAAGGTATCCAAGGGATTCAAGGAGATACAGGCGATACAGGCGCTACAGGTCCTACAGGTCCTCAGGGGATCCAGGGTATTACTGGTGCAGCGGGTGCAGACGGGTTAGACGGAGATACGGGTCCTCAAGGAATCCAAGGTATTACTGGAGATACGGGTCTTCAAGGTATACAAGGAGATCAAGGGGTTAAAGGAGATACAGGTCCTACGGGTCCTCAAGGAATCCAAGGTGATACTGGTGCAGCTGGAGCTGATGGGGCACAAGGTGTTCAAGGATTAACAGGAGCGGCTGGGGCAGATGGTTTGGATGGGGCAACAGGACCACAAGGGATTCAGGGAATTACAGGAAATACTGGAGCTGATGGCCCTCAAGGAATCGCAGGAGCCGATGGATTAGACGGCGCTCAGGGTATTCAAGGAG
>Ga0136655_1000056_pt1 | contig 43211 bp, 38 predicted proteins | sample CPBDNA_2_FD_94863 | JGI IMG/M metagenome (GOLD analysis project Ga0136655, IMG submission 94863) | Freshwater to marine salinity gradient microbial communities from Chesapeake Bay, USA - CPBay_Spr_15_0.8_DNA (version 2) | ecosystem: Environmental > Aquatic > Marine > Coastal | place: USA... | reverse complement strand
CGAATGGAGCAAAACTTGGCGTCACTGGCCACTATTTCGGGTGCCGCACCTATGATTGGTTTCTTAGGTACTGTAATAGGAATGATTCTAGCCTTTCATGAAATGGCCGCTGCAGGCGGACAAATTGATGTGGAAATGTTGGCGGAAGGCATCTACACAGCTATGAGCACAACGGTTGCCGGTCTCGTAGTTGGAATTATGGCCTATGTTGGATACAATTATCTCGTTTCTAAGGTAGATAAGGTGGTCTATACTATGGAAGCCAATGCCACAGAGTTTATGGATCTCTTGAACGATCCGAACTAATGGAACTCAGAGGAAGAAACAAGGTAAAGGCCGAATTCAGCATGGCGAGTATGACAGATATTGTCTTTCTACTGCTCATTTTTTTCATGCTTACTTCCACCCTTGTAACCACCAGTGCACTTGATCTTGTGCTGCCTAAAAGCAAGGCTCAAACCGTAAAGAGGCAAGATGTTACCGTAAGCATCTCACCCAATCTCGAATTTAAGGTTCAAGACCAAGTGGTTTCAGAGGCGGAGTTAGAACGTAGCCTCTTAAGGGCCGTAGGTGGAATAGAAGATGCCGTGGTTGTTTTGCGTTCCGACGAATCTGTACCCACAGGGGTAACGGTTAAAGTAATGGATATCGCCTACAGAAATCGATTAAAAATGGTGCTCGCTACCGACCCGAGATAATGAATACGGAAAAAGAAAAAAAAGACAGAAGAACGGCTGCTATAACAACTGTAGCAGCGCACGCAACCTTGCTCGCTCTTTTCTTTCTTTTCGGACTCACCTATCTAGACCCCAAGCCCGAAGAAGGAATCCCAATCAATTTTGGCTATGACTTAGCTTCATCAGGTAGTGAATACGTAGAAGGACCCCAAGATGAAGTAGTTCAAGAGGCCTCCGTTCAAACAGAAAGCAGCAATTCAGAGCCGAGTCAAGAAGAGATTGCCACTCAATCTACTGTTGAAACGGTTAGCCTTCCACAAAATACCTCCCAAAACGCCAATCCAAATCCAACCGACAAACCCAAGGAAGAGCGCCAAGTAGACTCTCGCCTAAATCAACTCATGCAGCAAAATGCAGGAGGTGGAAGTGGAGAAGGGGATCAGAGCAACGGAACGGGAGACCAAGGCGATCCAAATGGTGATGTAAATGCAGCACATGGACAAGGAGGGGGAAACGGTGGCGATGGCAACTACCGATTGGGAAACCGTGTTGCTATTGAAAAGCCCAAACCACAATACAACTGCGATGAAGAGGGTAGAATTGTAGTGCTCATTCGCGTAAATAGAAGTGGAAAAGTGGTTTTCGCAGAGGCAGGAAGAAATATACCCGGTGGGCCCACCTCAAATAGCCTGGCCAGTTGCCTGCTAGACAAAGCCAAAGCCGCTGCCATGAAAACCACTTGGCAGGCAGATTCGGGTGCAGAAGAAGAACAAATTGGGTATATCGTTTACAATTTCAAGAAGATTTGAACTACAGCCAAACGCTAGAATGGCTCTTTGAAAAACTGCCCATGTTTCAGCGCATTGGCGGTGCAGCCTACAAAGCAGACCTCAAGAATACCATCGAATTTTGTGCGTACCTAGGAAACCCGGAAAGAAACTTTAAGAGTTTTCACGTTGCTGGAACCAACGGCAAAGGCAGCACTTCGCATATGCTTAGCGCAGTTCTTCAAGAACACGGATTCAAAACGGGGCTTTTTACCTCTCCTCATCTAAAAGATTTTCGCGAGAGAATGCGCATCAATGGACAGATCGCAAGTGAAGAATTTGTGGTTGAATTCGTTGAGAATCACAAAGAATACTTAGAAGAAAAACAGCTTTCTTTTTTTGAAATGACCGTTGGTATGGCCTTTTCTTATTTCTCTGAGCAGCAAATTGATATTGCCGTTTTAGAGGTCGGAATGGGTGGAAGGTTAGACAGTACTAATGTGGTTTTACCTGAGATCTCTGTGATCACCAATATTTCCTTCGATCACCAGGCTTTTCTAGGAGACACTTTAGAGCTTATTGCAGGCGAAAAGGCCGGAATTATTAAGCCGGGAATTCCAGTGGTTATCGGCGAAAAACATGCTCATACGGAAGCCGTGTTTATTGAAAAGGCAAAATTAAATTCAAGTCCGATTTATTTTGCCCAAGACGAAGAACATCCCTCCTATTCTCTCGATCTCGCGGGTACTTATCAAAAGAAGAATCTACAAACGGTATTGAGTTGCCTTCACCATCAGCGTTTTTTTAAGGTGGATGAAGTTAAACTCAAATCGGCCTTACAAAAGGTAGTCCCTTCCACTGGACTAAGAGGACGATGGGAACAACTGTCTAGCCATCCTGTGGTGTATTGCGATACGGCCCATAATCTAGCGGGAATTCAACTGGTTTTAAAGCAGATGGAAACACTGAATGCTTCAAAATGGCATATGGTATGGGGAATGGTAAACGACAAGGATATAGATGGAATTCTTCAAGTGTTGCCCAAAAATGCGACGTACTATTTCTGTAAACCCAATGTTCCAAGAGGGAAATCAGCGGATGAGCTTCAAGTGGAAGCAAAAAAATGGGGACTAATAGGCGAAAAATACGATAGCGTTGAATTTGCGTTAGCCGATGCAAAATTTTATTGCGCTGATAATGAGATGATATACGTTGGCGGAAGCACTTTTGTTGTCGCTGAAGTGATTTAGTGTTTGTAGAATTACAAGGAGTGTCTATATTTGCCCTCCCATTACGGGCGCATAGCTCAGCTGGTTCAGAGCATCTGCCTTACAAGCAGAGGGTCCGCGGTTCGAACCCGTGTGCGCCCACAGACAAACCCCAACTCCTAAAGAGTTGGGGTTTTTCATTTTAGAGAAATACTCAGACGAAACTTCCTGAGAGGGACAGCAGACCTACAATTGAAATAACAACCACATTAGTCGAGTAGGCTAAATTCAATCATAAGATGTGCTTTCTTCAATTCCTTTTCTCTTTTAGACCATATACCCACTTCCACCTTGGCCACAGGAAATCCAGATGCCTCAGCAATAGAAAAATCACTCAAGAAAAATTTCTCTCCCACCTTATAATAGGTCTGGGAAATAGAACCCTCTTTTGTAATGCGCCAAAGCCGAATACCGTCTGAAGAAATAATTCTATTTATTTTCATTTTATTCTGTCCCTTCTCAAAATAGGCCGAGTTTTCTTTGGATGGATGAACAAACAAAAGATCTCCCTCATTTTGAGCAAACTGAATGAAGTTATTTGCTCTAAGACCATAGGTACCAAAGCCAAGCATTGGTATTATTTTGTGAAATTGTAGCTCTTCATCTGAATTGAAATACATTATTAAAACTTTATCCAATGACATAGGTCCTTTTAAATCATAAGTGAACTCCTGATTCCTATAGATCCGATAGAAAGAACCTGAAACCCCTTCAATACGTTGTCCAAATTTCCAAATACCTCCTAGAGGACTATGTTCTCTTACTTGTTCTCGTAGTTCAGGCTTGCTGGATAGGGTCTTTGGATACACTAAGTCTTTGTTTTCAAGATCTATAGAATACAGATCCAAATCAGTACACACTTTCTCTTCTCGATCCAGTTTTGTCATATACAATTCTATGTGTTGGCTGTCCAATAGATTCCATTCTGGACAACAATGCGATTCTTTTTCGAGAGACAATTGTATCTCTTCGATTTCCCCCTCCTTCGTTAGTTGGAATATTCTATACACTCGATAAACAGAAGAGAAAGCTGTTTCAGGAGAGGGAGGCTGGATCTTTGATTCTACTACCTCCTTATTTTTATTAAACCCGAGGATCAAGACTAGCCCTTCATCTGTAATTGCAACTTTCTCCAATCCAAGAGAACTTGCTCCCTCAAAATCGCTCCTTTTAATCAAATGCTGCCGTATTTCACCCGTATTTCTGTTTGAGATAAAGAAACGTAAAGCTGTAAAATCCTCCTCTTCTCCAATGAGAGAATAACGCAAGTCAATGAGTGCAAATTTCTTGTTTGGCGAATGATAGGTATTGTGAATGGCTGTAGCTTGGTTGATATTTTTGATAGGATCTAAAACCGTTTCGAATGGACCCAAAACGCCGGAATCATCGAACATCCTTTTGTATATCGCAAAGTTCGATCTTCGGAAATAATAGAAATTCACTCCAGCAGCATCTTTAGATTGCGTTTCTAGATCAACGTAGTCCTGTGTATTGGTATTTTGCTCCTTCTTGCTCTTTGGTTCCTCTTCTGGAGTTATGCGCACAAACTCGTTGTTTTCCAACCGATAAAAGATTCGATCCATAAAATGGAACTTGCCATAGACCCAGTAACTTTTCGTCAAGTAATCTCTTGTTGACTCGCTCCAATACAGACTATCAGTAAAAGGTACTGCCGATTTCAAATATCCCTTGCTCTCTATTTCGTAGGAGTTGGCAGAATAATTCAACGATTGAAGATCTTCGTCTTTTGAAATCACTTTATGCTGAAAACAAGATGGAAGCAGAAGTAAAAAGCTAAAAGCAATTGCGAATCGGATTCTAAATAAGATAGTCTTCATACAATACGGTGAAAGGGTAAATTTTGGATAGATTGTAAATGGATATAGAATTATTATATATCCTATTTTTGGGCTTCTCTTGCCTTGATTTCTTTTTTCAACTCCTTATTCATCTTAACCTTATTCTTCTTGTTGGCGCAGTAGTCGAGATACAATTCCTTGGCTTCCGCTTGAATTCTATCTGGATCGTTGGCCACCTCTTCATCTACTAAAGCCGCTTTAGTTAAAGCCGCCAGGTGGATTCCGAGCAATGCAGAATTTTTTTCGCTATACCCTGGCATATTGGCCATATCAATAACAAATTTGATGTGTGTTCCTTCCATCCACTTCATAACAAATTGAAGGCAAATGAGTTGCTCCTGACTTTCGTCTATCGGATTCGATAAAATATATTCAGCGCATTGTAAAGCCTCTTCTTCCCTGTCTTTGTATTCCTCTAGGGTTTCCATTTCTATTCGCTTGATCTTTTTGAAATCTTGCGCTTCAAGTCCCCATCCTACTAAAAGAAAAAAGAGAGCTAAGCCTATTCTAAGTATCATAATTCTAAGGTTTATTTTCTTTCGCATTAAAAGTATAGTTCGTTTGGAAACTGCCGTAATGGACGATTTGTTTGAAGGCGAATGCTTTGGTTTTGGCCTAGTTTCCTTGCTTGATTTCTCTACTTTTCCAAACCCTCTTACAAGCTTGCGCTTCGTCAGTCACAGTGGCGACTACGAAGCGGTTCTTTTCTTGAACGCAGCTAATAGAATTATTCCCTTACTTGGCACTGTGTTAAATTTTCTGTCTTATCCTAAATTCTATCCAATCTTTTCCCTCCCATCCTAAAAAGAAAGAAGCCCGCGTGCGGCGGGCTTCAGCAAAACTTCGGTATGTCTTGGCGTCTATTCGTCTCCTTGGCTGCTGCTCCCCGATTCGCTGCCGCTTGCCTTGCCCCCGAATTGGCCTTCGCTGCTTTCTTCATAGGCTGCGAATGAATCATTGCCATTTGCACTCCCAGCTTCGGAGGCATCCGACTCCTCTTCGCTTCTCAAACGATGACTGCCGTTGCCTTTCAGTTTCGGTATAATGCGGGCGTTTTGATAGGCTGAATAAAACACGGGCGCGGTATCTATAAAAAAGCGCATCAAAAAATCCAACTCCTTCTTTAAATAGTCCATAAGCGCTCTGCCTTGTACTGCAATCTGATGGGTTGTTTCTCCTAGTAAACGGCGACGCTCACTCGGAATCAGTCCCTTTTCCTTGAAGAGCGCAATCTGCGCCTTGGCTTTGGCCAATAGCTGGGTGGCATTCTCAAAAGCCCCTAACTCGCTTTCATTCAAATGGGCATAGTGCACTACGTTCTCAGACAAAGCCAGGCACTTCTGTGCATTCATGCGCTCCAAAGAGGCAACGGTATAGTCCGTTACCAAAATCAAATTTGCCTCTTTCTTTTGTCTTGCTACCAAGCGTAAATAGGCCCCAAGTTTGCCGAGAGCCAGCGCAAAATCTTGTCGCAATTCCGACTTAATACCAGCATAGGGTTGCAATAACAGCTGCTTCTGTTGAAACAAGCCTCTTATCTTCCCTTCGTAGCCTTCTAAAATCCCAAAGCCTGCTGTAAACTCTGGCATGTCCTGCCATTCTTCTTTGTGGGTGTCTACCACTTTCAATACCGCTTGTAACATATACAAGCGGTTGCGTTCTGTCATTTTCATAAAAAATGTTTTTAATGATGAATAATGGCAGCAAGTTGCATCCATTGTTCTGGGAAGCTTTCCCAATTTTGGGAAATTCAAGCTCTATTTTCCCAATTTTGGGAAAGCCCAGTGTTTACAAGGCTTTTCAGAGGATGTTTTTAACTATATTTTCCAAAGATTTCTTTTTTCCTCCTAAAATCTACTGCATTTTGTTGGGCTTCAAGGCTTCTTTAAACAGACTCAACACTTCATCGCAGGGTAGACACTACTTATAACTAGGCGTGAAGGAAAGGCAACCGACTGCGAAGGAAAGGCAACACAGCTCTTTCTTTTCATTTCAGCGCGCGAAGCCTTTAAAACGGCTATGGTCTTCTTCACTCTTCTAGGCACAGAGCACTCCATACCAACGACAGACTATATAGCCAAGCGACCGATACCATTCCAAACCAACGGCAGACTTTGTAGCTAAGTGAAAGAGACCACTTCAAACGAACAACAGACTTTGTAGCTAAGTGAAAGAGACCACTCCAAACGAACGACAGACCTTGTAGCTAGGTGTGATAGACCACTGCAAACCATTGACAGACTTTATAGCGAAGCGAAAGAGACCACTGCAAACCATTCACAGACTTTGTAGCGAAGCGACGCAGACCACTCCAAACCAACGACAGACTTGATGGCTGAGCGACGGAGACCACTCGAATCCGAACACATACTTTGCAAATTCTTCCAAAGACCATAGTCTTTAAAGCGAACCACTTAATCATAGGCTATGCTAGACCATGCCCCGCAAAAAGCCGCTTCTGTAAAATCTCTTATTGCGTATTCCCTCTTAATATTTACGAAAGGCCATGAGACTGTATTCATATACTTTTCAGCTATGAATATTCTTTTCGCTATTCGGTTGGAAATAAGAAGATACAAAGCAACTGCCTCTTGCGCCTGTTTTCCACCTGGCCTGTAGTGGAAGTGCATAACAACTGCGAGAAAAGTATAGCTTACTGCTCACGAATCTCTTTGCCAACACTCTTCATTTATTCAGAGTGTTGGCTTAGAGGCCTTTACTCCACTAGTCTTTTAAAAGCTTGAGATGCGTGAGTGTATTGTCTTTCAAGATTCTGAAAATGTATAATCCCTTTGGATAGGACCTCATATCGAGCTGCACTATAGGCGAATCAAACTGCAAGCTTTCCATGTGAACTCCGTTTAACTGATAGATTTCTACTTGCGTTAGTCCGTTTCCTAGACTCAATGTCAACACATCTGAAACAGGATTTGGGTACAACTTTATATTCATTGCATTCGACTCTTCCTCAATGGATATATTCTTGCAGCTTCCTATAATATAACTGTCTTTATTGCCCGAATTGTTCCGCTCGCCAAAACCTGGGAAAGAGTAAGTATAGTAGAAGAAAATCTTGGTGCCTTTGTTTCCAAGCACTTGGAAAGGCACATTGGGACTTACAATATAGCCGGGCATATTGCCTGGATCGGTTCCGTAATACAAAATACAGGTTGGGACTCCCACTCCATTCTGAGAGGGAATAAAGCTTATGGTTGGATTGTCTTGATCGGGTGAGAAGCGATAGTTGAAATCGCCATTCCACGAACTGTTCTCACAAGGAGGAGCCGGAATTATATTCACCCGGATGGTAGCCGAAAGGCTAGAATCTCCAAACGAATCAAAGGCCACCGCCATTACTGAGTAAGTGGCCACTACAGTTGGAGTCCATGTAAAAGTATAGGGCCATTGACCGCTTCCGCCTTGCTTTACTCCGTCTATATAAAAATCTACCTGCACTACGCTATCGTTTAAATCCGATGCTAAAGCCATGAGAACCACGTCTTCTGCTTCGTAGAACTCGGCATTGTTTACGGGCGACTGTATGGAAACTTTGGGCGCTACATTGTTTGTAGGTCCTGAAATAATATAGACCTCATCTTCATCTGAATAACTGCCATTGTCTACTTTGAGCTTCAACAAATACACTCCGTTCACCAAAGTAGAAATGCTTGGCTGTGCGATGCTGTCGTTTGAGAATTGCAAAACACTGGGGCCATACTCTTGGGTCCATGAGTAGGTTAAAGGCAATGCGGTTGGATCTGCACTCGCACTTCCATCTAACTGAGCCGTATTGGCAGGCAAAACCACAATCTGATTGGAACCTGCATTGGCCACAGGCTGACTGTAATTCAATGGGCCAGAATAGGCAAAACTCAGCTTGGCAATGTTCATTTCACCGCCATCGAACTGCAAACGCAAAATTTGTTTTCCTTCTTTTAGTGGAAGGTTCAGAACCGTCTTGGTGGCCCAAGTATTCCACCCAGAACTAGAGCTGACTGTAATACCAGACAATTGCTCTACTCCATCTGAAAGAATTCTAAAAGGTCCACCGCCCGATCCGTTTCCAGAGGCATATCGAATAGTTAGGGTATATAATCCAGCTTGTTGAACATTTACGGTATATTCCAACCATTCGCCTGGAGAAATCCATCCAACCATATCGCCTTCCGAGGCAGTGGTGGCAGCATCTACAAATTCGCTAAGGCGGAAATTGCCTTCGTTCTTAACAGACATATCCTGGTAAGCGATTCCATTTCCATTTCCACCCTCGAAAATATCATAATGCGCCGCCTGAAAATCCCCTGGAATTACAAAAGGACTTCCGCTGTACGGCAGTTGTTCGCCTACAATAACGGTTTCTATATTGCTGATTGAATACAAAGCGCCGTCGTAAATTCGGGCATACATGGGATGTTTTCCAACAGCGAGATTTCCAGCTGTGAGCGTATAAGGCATCTGAGTGCTAGAGCCTATTAGGCTATCGCCATCGTAAAACTCAACAAGGCTAGGTGTTCCTCCACTCACCGCTACGCTTAAGTCTACACTTCCACCCGCATAGGCCTGCAAGAAGCTCGATGTTAACACCCCTCTCAGTGAAATATCTTTGCTTGTAACCAATTTTCTAGGAGGTACATTCAAATTAAATCCCGTTGAAAAGTTCACTACTATGGGCACATCACTATAGTTTTGAGCAACATACGTAATATCGCCTCCTTTATTAAAGGCTACCGCCAAGGGGTGGTTGGATGTGATGCTCATATCCAACTTGCCCAAAACATTCATGCTGTGAAGCCAGTGATAGGTTTGCACATCGGTTACTCCAAACTTCAGCGAACGCTCTGGATACGAATCGTATAGATTCAGTGCTTTAGCTGGATTGACAAACGATAGATATTTCCACATTTCATCATGCCAGAGATTCACATTCGGATCGTTGGTGAGTATGCCTGTATTTTGCTCTATTTCTGCCCACAACTGCTTCACATAATTGGTGTCGTGGCCGAGGTAAAGCGATCCGCCATGAATGGGGTATAACTCAATGCCGTACGAAGCGGCTATGTCTGCGGTCCAAAAGGTTCCATTGTCGTAGCTGTTTCCCCATACTCTTGAAACCAAACTGTATTGCTGATTGGGACCAAAGTTTCGGTTGTGCTGATCGAACCAATATTCTTCTACCGCAGATTGTTCTGTAGTGTAGAGATAAATGCCCAGATCGCGGATAGAATCATTCCCTGTTACCGATCCCCAGTGAATAAGCGAAGAGTTAAACTGCATGCTTTCTGAGGTAGATTCCTGGTCGTTTCCTTGAGGAAAGGTGGCAAATCCGTTTGCCCAGCAATGCCCTGCATACGGACTAAAATTTCGCAGAAAAGGGAAGAGATTGTCGTTTCTTCGGGCAGATGCGGCATCGCGCACCAATAAGTTGATCATATCGCCCCATGCATTGGCCCAGCCTGGTTCAAACTGTTCTAAGAATGAAGCGGCATGAATGAAATAACCCCAATGAAAATGATGATCGTTGATGTTGTTGTCTTGACCATGACCCGCCGGATATCCCAAAAGAGCTGTCCAGTTTTGGTTGTAATGAAAAAGAAAGGCCACTTCGCCCGTTTGTACTTTCAGCCAATCTTCCAAGCGCTCTTTTATGGTGTTCAATAGTTTATGAAGGGCTAGGCTGTCTCCAGAAAGTTCGGCTACCCGAGCAGTCTGTATCAAGCGATTCATCTCCTGCCCCTCGTTGTACGAATCGGTCCATGCATTTAAGGCATCATTCTCCAATAGCTCAATCTTATTGTTCATCTCTGCCGGACTGTAGGTCTGACTGTAATAGCCCACATAGGGTAAGGTTGGAAGGATGCCATAAAAGGTATTCTGCACAGAGAAAGTATTGGCTTCTATGGTTTTAAGCTCTCCTCTTACGGTTGGATACGTATGCGTAAGAAAGACTGTGCTGCTGGATAGATTGTCCCAATGATGTGGCAACAAGCCCATGAGCATTAGGGTATCTGTTCCTTCTTTTACATCGGTAGAAATCCTGAAATCGGTTGTCACCACAGAGCTGCTTTCGTTGTAATTCCATTCCGTATGTGTCTCGGCTGGAAAAACATAGGCATACTTCTTATACTGCGTAGCCGCCGCCGCAGGACTGGAGGCATTCAGTGGAAGAAAGGCCATCGACCAATAATTCTCTCCATTTAAGGTGGAAGTATAAACGTTCCCCGTCTGCGTCCAAACACTTCCATTTGGAGCGTAAATAGCAAAGTCTGCTCCGTTGCGAGCATCTACTATTAAGAGTACTTCGTTGTTGATTGTTGCAGTACCTTGATTTACGGTTACCTGTGCAACATCCGATGAATCTTTATGGAAGTACAGAAAGGGCATACCTATTCCGGCTGTAGCCTGAAAGTTCCGCGATCCATTCGACCAGTCCATACTCACGGTCCAATCAGAATAGTCCGATACGTTGGCCGCATTGGCATTCAATCCGCTCACACCCACTATTACAGGTAGAATATTGTCAATCGGTCCCCATGGAATATAGGTAACCACCAATCCTTGATTTACTGTTTTTAGGGTGAAAGGATAATTGAAAAGATTGTCTGCATGATTGTTCTTCACTTTGGCAGACCACCAATCGTTGGTGGGAACGGGCTTAGTTGCAGCAGCACCAATGGTATAAGGTGTTCCGGATGGAAATCCATTTCTACCCGCTGCATCAACACCAGGAAAAGTAAGCGTATAGCTGCCGCTTCCAACATTCACCACTTGCGCACTAAGGCAAAAGATAGCGAAGAAAGACAGAATGGTAAGTGAATACTTCAATAACTTCATGAGACTCGAGACTTATAGTAATTTATACTGAAAGTCCAAATCTACTAAAAAAGAGTATTGAAAGTCAATCGATAAGCAACTTTTTTCTGTCACAGAAAAAACAAAAGGTTCAGGAACAGCATCATTCTACTATTCCTAAACCTTTCAAGAGAAAAGGCGCTATTTAAAAGAGTACGACTTTAAAGTCTGATTAGGCGTACAACCTCTGTCGTTTCCTTGGTTCTAACCACCATAATACGCAGACCAGCCGCCGCTTGATCAGAATATCGGATGCTTTCAAAAGCCCCAATCTGAAAACGCGCTATCAATTGCCCTTGAGCACTAAACACTTCAACTTCGACTTGATTGGAAGTTGGATTGAGAACGTTCACAATATCCGAGAAGGGATTAGGATAAAACTGAAGGCCCGATAGTTTCACTTCTTCCACACCAAAGCTTGCATTGCTTGAATTGGGTGTAGAAGTATTGAAGAAGATCCAATTCGGACTTGCATCGTATTCTCTGCCATAGGACACATTGGTTGTTTGTGCTCCAAAAGAAATATAATCTGCTGTGTCTAAACTGCTGCCATTGTCTAAGAACAATCCAATCTCTTCGCCACTTTTAGAAAGCTTAAAATTGGCATGATTGTTTGCTATGCTTGTATCTCCAGAGGCCCAAATAAGTTTAAATCCACCTGGAGCTATATTCTCTGAAGGCAATTTCCATTGAATGGCGTCACTGATATCATCTGTTAGATAATAGTCGCCCAACCAAATGCTATCGTTGGAGTTGTTGTGTAGCTCTATCCAATCAGAGTACCCCCCATTTTGGTCGGCAATAACATTGTCATTATCCGCCATAAACTCATTGATTACCAATTGCCCTGCTGCATTTATCAAGTGAAACTCATGTTCTGCTCTAGCGGGAGAAAACTTACCAATAGAACTGTTTTCAGCATAGATATAATATTGAATAGTAGGACTGCTTACCGTTAAGTCTACTCCGTAAACCCCATCATTGGCTGCTCCATCATTGTGCATTCCATCGTCGTACATTGGAATACGACTGAAGCCCAAAGTGGATGCATTTCTATAACCTAGATACACCGCATTCTCATTTGTGATGTCTGCCGTTATTGTTACTGTTTGTCCAATGCTTGGAGTTATGTTGGATGCCAGAACCGCAGATATGCTTGGTTCTGTTTGAGTGAAGTCAGATTGCGCCAACAAATAGGCGCTTCTAGCATTCATTAGGTTTCCAATGCCCGGGGTTGCTGATCCACCTGGACCGGGTCCTCCGCCACTAGTAGTTACATCCGACATTAAATTAGACGTGAAATTGGCATAGGTATAAAACTTATTTCCATCGGCTTGAACAGAAGCATCAATGAGTGTTTGCAAGTTCTGCGCAGTGTTTAAATAACTGCCATCTGCAAAATTCTCTTGAATCATAGTCTTGATATGAGCCAAATACATTCGCTTGTACATGGGCACGCTTAAGAGTTGCTTTATAAGTGGAAAACCCGCGTCTGTACTGTGAAGCAGATGATTCATTTGCTGCTTTTGTTGGGTAGTACTCAAATTGCTTGTGCCCGTCATAGAAAAACGACCAAAAGATTCGTTTAGGTCCCACACTATGGACAAGAATCTCTGATTATCATCTCTGTACAAATAGTAGTTCTGGGCAAAGGCTCCAGAATAACTATCTAAATTCACAAGAACATTGTTGAAAGCCAGCATCCACAATGCACGGTCAACGTCTAGAATGGATTCTATGGCAGACAATTGGTTGGACAAAGTGTCGCAGAGGTTGATTAGCTCCTTCCATCCAGCATCCGACTTCATTTCATAGGCAGCATAGTATTGACTGCTGTCTTGCCCTAGATAAACCAAACTAGGATAATCCGTAGTACCCGGCCCGGCCCCTGCAGGAGGGTTGCACTTAATGAAAGTATTTCGTTTAGATGCAAATCTACTTGTCAAGAACTTCTTACCCACTGCTTCAGAGCTACTATAAAGTCCAATTAAGTTGCCGTTTACATACACGTTCGCATAATTAGAAAGGGGAGCATCCATATATTGCCTCAAGATCTGATAAGACAATACCTCCCGAACAAAAGAAGGATCGTTGTAAGCATTGCTTAATTTGATATCCGTATAGGCTTCGTAGATATGGTCTTTATAGGTATCGAGCTCTATGTGAAAGGGATTCTTGGTTTGATTGGGATTGTAGGTACTATTTCCCTTGTACTTTACTCCTACACTATCGAAAATAGTTCCATTAATAGAGACACTTTGGGCCATAATATAGCCGTCGTTTCCCGCCTTTTCAGCATCGAGCAAGGCATCCCAATTGCTCTGGGCAAAGGTAATCTCTATGGTTTGAATGCTGTTTAAATCGTAAAAGGCCTGGGCTCTTCCTTTAATGGAGAAAAAAGAAAGGCTGATGAATAGTATTAGCTTCTTCAATGCTTGGATTTTGGGTGTTATACGCTTAGACGACAATTTAACGCATTTCCTTCTTCTAGCCCGAAAGTATTCTTAGTTCGGGCCTTTCATGCTAAAAGCAATGCGCTTTCTTTGGGCATCTACTTCCAAAACCTTCACCTTTACCGCTTGATTGAGCTTTACGATTTCGGTTGGATCGCTTACGTAACGATCTGCCATCTGACTCAGATGCACCAATCCATCTTGCTTTACTCCTACATCTACAAAGGCTCCAAAACGGGTAATATTAGTTACTATTCCGGGCAAAATCATCCCCACTTTGAGATCGCTAATGCTTCTTACCTCTTTAGAAAACTCAAATAATTTGGCTTTGCCTCTTGGATCCCTTCCCGGCTTTTGCAATTCTTCAACAATGTCTTTGAGAGTGGGAAGCCCTACTTCCTCATTGGTATACCTCTCTAATTCAAGGCTACTGAGCAAATTGTTGTTCCGCAATAGAGAACTCACTTCCACCTTAAGGTCTTTGCACATCTTCTCTACAATCCAATAGCTTTCTGGATGCACCGCAGAATTGTCGAGTGGATTTTTAGATTCTGGAATGCGCAAAAACCCTGCACACTGCTCAAAGGCCTTGGCACCAAGTCCGGCTACTTCCAAAATTTCTTTGCGCGACTGAAACGCTCCGTTCTTTCTTCTGTGGTTCACAATGGCCAAGCTGAGCTTCGGACCAATGCCGCTTACGTATTGCAAAAGATGCTCGCTGCTGGTATTGAGGTTAACCCCAATGTGGTTTACAGCACTCTCAACCGTTAGATCGAGTTTTTCTTTCAGTTGCTTCTGATCTACATCGTGCTGATACTGCCCTACACCAATGGCCTTGGGCTCTATTTTAACCAACTCGCTCAGAGGATCCATCAACCTTCTTCCAATAGACACAGCACCGCGCACGGTAACATCGTAATTTGGAAATTCAGCGCGAGCTACGGAAGAGGCAGAATAAATGGAAGCCCCATTTTCATTTACCACATAGGCCTCAGTGCCCGCAGGCAGACGAACCGATTGAATAAATGTCTCTGTCTCTCTTCCTGCTGTTCCATTTCCAATGGCAATGGCATCTATTTTATACGCCTGAACCAAATTGCTGATTTTGGCGGCCGCTTTTCCCTTCTCGTTTTGGGGCGGATGCGGATAAATGGTTTCGTTGTGCAACAAAGCACCTTGCTCATCCAAACAAACCAGCTTGCAACCCGTTCTAAATCCGGGATCTATGGCCAAGATTCGCTTTGAGCCCAGGGGAGGGGCCAACAGCAATTGACGCACATTTTCTGCAAATACGGCAATGGCTTCGGCATCTGCTTTTTGCTTTGCCGCTTGTCTAAACTCGGTTTCAATAGAGGGTTTTAGCAATCTTTTGTAAGCATCGGCTATGGCTAGCTCTAACTGCTCTGAAGCAGCGGTTCTATTTCGAATGAAATAGCGTTCTATTCTTTGAATGGTAGATTCTTGATCCGGCCCCAAGTTCAAGCGAATAACTCCCTCTTGCTCTGCCCGGAGCATGGCTAGAATTCTATGTCCCGGACTTCTTTTTAAAGGCTCTTCGAAGTCGAAATAATCGCGAAACTTAGAGTCCTCCTCCTCTTTGCCTTTTACCACTTTGGTTCGAATCAAAGCCGCATGTTCAAACTCCCTTCGCACTATATCCCGCACAGCGGCGCGTTCGTTTATCCACTCTGCTATAATATCGCGAGCGCCAGCGAGCGCCATTTCTATATCCAACACCTCTCCCTTTATATAGGGCTTAGCCAAATAATCTAGATTTTCTACATTCTGCTTCATTAGAGCGGCAGCGAGCGGCTCCAGTCCTCTTTTTCGAGCTATTTCGGCTTTGGTTTTACGCTTGGCCTTAAAAGGCAAATAGGCATCTTCTAACTCTACAAGACTCTTGCAATTCAGTAAATGCGCCTTCAAATCGGCGGTGAGTGCATCTTGCTTATCAATCGCTTCAATGATAAAAGCACGGCGCTTTTCGAGTTCTAAAATCTCCCTCTGCGCGTCTTTTATAGATTGAATTTGCACTTCATCTAAGCCGCCAGTACGCTCTTTTCTATACCTGGAAATAAAGGGTATAGTTGCCCCTTCATCCAATAAACTTAGCGTATTGGAAACCTTGTGTTCTTCCATTTGCAGAAGGCGAGCAATGCGTGCGGCTGTGTTCATAGCGCGAAGATAGAACGGAGTTTATTTTTGATGCCGCAGAACTTGGCTGAATGCATTTGTCCGTTTAAAAGGTTGGATGGATAGACGACTTGAAATTCTAAAGACGCCAATTCAAAAGAGATAGCTTATGCCATAAGTCCATTGCAGTTTTGCTCCAGCCTTTCAAAGGGATAAGCCTTGGAGTGGTGAGTTTAGACTTCCAATTCCTTTTATGTCAACATGGTATTATTGTGAAATACTGGAGCCCATCCGACCGAAACGCAATTAAATTAGCCGAACCAAAAAAGGTTTAACCCAATAATTCAAAAGATGGCTTCAGGATTTTTTGCCCTATTCGATGACATTGCCGTTCTCATGGATGATGTGGCTACCATGGGTAAAATAGCAACCAAGAAAACGGCGGGCATACTGGCCGATGACTTGGCCGTGAATGCAGAAAAATCCTCTGGCTTTGTTTCATCTAGAGAAATACCGGTGTTGTGGAAAATAACCAAAGGCTCTTTTCTGAATAAACTCATCATACTACCTGTTACGCTTTTATTAAGTGCGTATTTCCCCGCTGCCATTGTTCCTATTCTATTAATCGGTGGAGTGTATTTGGCTTATGAAGGAGTTGAGAAGATCTACGAATTCCTCTTTCATAAAAGTCACGCTGCGCCGAAAGCGGCTTTATCTGAAATGACAGAAGAAGAACGAAGAGAATACGAAAACAAAAAAGTGAAATCTGCTATTATGGTCGATTTCATCCTTTCGATAGAAATAGTCATTATAGCATTAGGCTCGGTGATAGATCAGCCGCTCAACATCCAAATTGCCGTGGTTAGCCTTGTGGCCATTCTGGCCACCATTGGTGTTTATGGTCTCGTAGCTCTATTAGTACGAATGGATGATTTAGGCTATACCTTATTAGCCATGAGCGACAACAATGCTGCTTTTTCCAAATGGCTCGGCACCGCCTTAGTAAAGCTTTTGCCTATTCTCATTCGTGCCTTATCCGTCATTGGAACCTTCGCTATGATTTTAGTGGCAGGAGGAATATTTGTACATAATGTAGAGTCTATTCATCACCTTATGCCAGCCATTCCCTCTATACTCTTTGAATTAGCAATTGGCCTATTAGCGGGCGCAATCTCCATCCTTCTTCTTTCAATGGTTAAAAAGATGATTCCCGCTAGATAAGTTGCCTTTTGCAATCAGCGGGGTAGGTCATGAAGGAGGAAATTCATTTTTTCCTTCTAAGTCAAGAAAGGTGAAACAACTATTCAACAAACTTAAAAATCACAAGAAAAGATAATCAAATAGAGCACAAAGACCGTCTATTTCACTAAATTTGATTCTTGTTATTCCCTGCTTTAAAAGCAACATAAAATAAAAGGAGGCGTTCGCTAAGTATTGACTTTAAGTCTTGGGCGACATTATACTTATCCCAGCCTCGGTTACATCATTAAGCTCAAACAAAATGAAAAGAATCATAGCTATTTTGGCTCTTGTGCTCATGGGTATAAGCAGCGCAAAGGCTCAGGAATGGCAAACTGATTTCTCGGCAGCCAAAGAATTGGCAAAGAAAGAGAGCAAGCCCATTGTACTCGTTTTTCAAGGTTCAGATTGGTGTGCACCTTGTATTAAGCTAGACAGAGAGATTTGGAGTACCGATGTTTTTAAGAAGTATGCCAATGAGCATTACGTCTTGCTACGTGCCGACTTCCCTAGAAAAAAGAAGAATGCTTTGGAAGAATCTCAGGCAGCTGCCAATGTCAAATTATTTGAGACGTATAACAAGATCGGAGTCTTTCCTTTTGTTGTGGTAATGGATTCGAATGGGAAAGTGCTGGGAGAAACCGGTTATAAAAAATCAACTCCAGAAAAATACATCGCAGAAATAGATGCCTTCACCAAATAACCATCGGACTCTATTTACCTCAGTCATTCTTTTATTGTCTGTCGTTTGTTTGGCGCAACAACCCTATAAACACACCCTGAAATTAATGGGGAGTCGTTTTGATATTACAGTGGTAGCGCAAGATTCGGCTCAAGCAAAAGAATACATTGATCTAGCAGTAGACGAGATTTCAAGAATAGAAAGACTGATCTCCTCTTGGGACCCCCATTCGCAAACCTCAGACATTAACAGAATGGCAGGAATTGAAGCCGTTCAGGTAGATGCAGAGCTTTATGGATTAATAGAAAGAGCCTTGAGCATTTCAAAATTAACAGATGGTGCCTTCGATATTAGCTATGCATCCATGGATCGAATTTGGAAGTTCGATGGAAGCATGCAGTCTATGCCCTCAGAAACAGAGATTAAAGCTTCAATAGACAAAGTAGGCTACCAAAATATTATTCTCGATAAAGAGAAGGGCACCGTATTTCTCGCTAAAGAAGGGATGAAAATTGGCTTCGGGGCAATAGGAAAAGGCTATGCAGCAGATAAAGCAAAAGCGCTTCTTATTTCGAAAGGGGTTGCTTCTGGAATTATAAATGCCTCCGGCGATATGAATACCTGGGGAAAACAACCAAATGGTGAAGAATGGAAAGTGGCCATTACAAATCCCATGAATAAAAACAAAGTTTTTGCCTTGCTTCCGATATTTAATGCCGCTGTAGTAACCTCTGGAAATTATGAGAAGTATGTCGAATTTAATGGCATTCGTTACACTCACATAATCGACCCACGAACGGGATATCCTGCCACAGGAATTATTAGTGTAACCGTATTTGCACCCAAGGCCGAACTTGCGGATGCTTTGGCAACTTCCGTTTTTGTGATGGGCATAGAAGCTGGCTTAGATCGAATAAATCAATTGCCTCAAATCGAGTGCATTATTATAGACAACAAGGGAAACATTACGAAATCAAAGAACATCCAAATCGACACCCTATGATTAAAATGATCTTATACGTAGCCGTGGCAACTACTTTCTTAAGTAGTTGTGTGGTAGTGAAAGAATACCAAAAAGTAAATTTAAACGACCCCGACATGACTCTTTCAGACAAGAAGTGTGATCGGAATGTCTCAACTGCCCATTCGTATCGCGAAGCTGCCGTGGGAGCGAACGGGGGGAAAACAGGAGGCGGTTGTGGCTGTAATTAATAGGATCTCCCCTTTAAAAGCGCTTTTTCTTGCTTTCGCCTTTATTGTTTTTGCGAATGCATCAGCACAAACAAGGAATCAAGACACCCTTCAGACTAAAAGTCAAGACAGCACAGCGGTTATTTACAAGAAAAGGGTTCTGGAATCTGTGGAGGTAGATTTCCTAACGAGTTATTATTATCAAGCGGGAGACAATGCAGCCGTTAGTGGAGGAATTGGCAATGAGAATTTAAACGATGTTACAGGCACTTTGGTCATTTCCATCCCCCTCAACGACGATGATGTATTAACCATTGATGCCGGAGTATCGGCTTACACATCGGCTTCCTCAAGCAATATCGGACCTTTTGACGGTGGCACTGCAGATCCATTCCAAGCATCTACAGGTGCTTCGAGCGGCGATGTCTGGTCTAATGTAACCATTGGCTTTAGCAGAAGCTCAGACGATAGAAACGAAATTTGGTCGAGCAAGCTTTCCGTTTCTTCGGAGTACGATTACTTCTCCGTGGGAGTTGGAGGGAGTTATACCCAACTGTTCAACGAAAAAAATACGGAAATAAGCCTGAGTGGCAATATTTATATAGATAGTTGGAGGGCCATTTACCCTACTGAATTAAGACCTTTTGGGCTTGGTGGCAATGGTTTGAATGATGGCTTTTACAGACAAAACACCATAACAGGGAATGTCGATTACAATCCCAGATTCTCTGAATTCGAAAGTGAAGGACGGAATTCTTATTCTTTAGGATTTGGATTCTCTCAGATTCTGCACAAAAACGTACAAGCCGCTATCGCTCTAGATTTTGTGCAGCAGCAGGGATTGCTTTCCACTCCTTTTCAAAGGGTCTATTTTGGCGATGTAGCCAATTCCTATATCGATAATTTCCAGCTCGCGGATGCCATTGAACGATTGCCCAATCTGCGATTTAAGGCCGCAGCAGGTGGCCGATTAAATTGGTATATCTATGAAAGGCTCACCCTTCGGACTTTCTACCGCTATTATTTCGATGATTGGGGAATTAGCTCGCATACCGCAAGTGTAGAAATGCCCGTGAAGATTTCAGATAAGTTTACCCTTTATCCTTCTTATCGTTATTATAATCAAACAGCAGCAGAGTATTTCAATCCGTATGAACAGGCATTATCTACAGATGAATTCTATACCTCAGATTATGATCTTTCTGAATACTCCGCGAATCAATTTGGCTTCGGTGCCTCGTACACCGATATTTTTATGAGCAAAAGAATCTGGAAGTTTGGCTTAAAAAGTATTGATTTAAAGTTTTATCAATACAATCGAAACACTACTTTCCGTTCGAGCATTATTACAGCGGGCTTTAAGTTTGTTCTGGAATAGCGCACTTTATCGAACGAAAGAAAAGTCTTGGCATCAAAACGACATTCAATAAAAAAGCCGCCCATTCGGGCGGCCCTCTTTCCATTCTCCCTTTACTTAGTGAGAAGCTAAATAACTAGCAACGCCATCGTGGGTTGCACTCATTCCATCTTTTCCTTCGCTCCAATTCGCAGGACAAACCTCTCCTTTTTCTTCGAAGAAACGCAAAGCGTCTACCATTCTCATGGCCTCGTCTACATTGCGGCCCAAAGGCAAATCATTCACCAATTGGTGACGAACCATTCCATCTTTGTCTATCAAGAACAAACCTCTGTAGGCAATCATTTCGCCTTCAGCACACAACTCGTCATTTTCGTTGTAGTAGTACGAACCTGCCAATACATCGTAATTAGTAGAAATGGTTTTGTTGGTATCGGCTACCAAAGGATAGGTAACACCTTCAATTCCACCTTTATCTTTAGAAATTTGCAACCAACCCCAATGACTTTGTTCTGTATCGGTAGAAACACCTACGATTTCAACGTCTTTGCTATTAAATTCCTTCAACTTAGCTTGAAAAGCATGCAGTTCGGTTGGACAAACAAAAGTGAAATCTTTAGGATAGAAGAACAAAATAACCATCTTCTTGCCCAAATACTGATCTAAGCTGAAATCTTCAACAATCTCTTCTCCGTTTATTACAGCAGCTGCAGTAAACAACGGCGCTTTCTTACCAACTAATACACCCATTTTTCTATGTTTTTATATTAAATAACAATGCAAAGATAAAGTGCTCTGTAGGCGATGAAATAGCTTTTTCTTCAGAATATACTATGATGCGATAGTTAGACTTTATCCGTGCGAATGTCCGAAATAGGCCAAGCCAATGGCCAGCAAAATAGAGCCAAACTTCATTATATTAAAAGCATGCCCTTTGGAGCTTTCAAACAAAATAGTAGTGGAAATATGGAGAAAAACACCCATAGTAAGGGCCGTAAGTTCTTTTTGAGAATCTACTAAGAAACTCAAGTTTCCGGCTAGATAAATTCCCAAGGGAGCCATAATGGCGAATCCGAATAAATAGAAAAAGATTCCTCTTTCAGAGATCGCTAAATTCTTTAATAAGGTATAGAAGACGAAGGCTATTGGAAAACTGTGCAAAGCAATCGCTCGAGTAAGGCTTATGGCCGTAGGACTGCCGGGTTGAGCACCAATAGGCATTGACTCTAAGAGTGCGTGCAAATAAAGTCCTGCCAACAAGGCCCAAGGAGCCTTGCCTTTTGCCAATCCTTCAATATGCCGATGGCCATGTTCCACTCCTTTCGACAGCAATTCCAATCCTAGTTGAAGAAGAAAGCCCAACATAATCCATAAGCCCACGGTATGCGAATGTTCGCCCTCGTACAATCCAGGAAGCAAATCGAAAATAGCAACGGCAAATAGAAAAGCTCCGCTGAAGGTAAGCACCAACCTCAGAACCTGAGGGTTGGAAGATTTAACCACTCTTGCAAAAGCATAGCCTACCATAATTACCGCGAAAAGTAAAAGTGCATTCATGCAGAGAAAAATAGGATAAGACGATCGGATTTTTCCGGATCGAAGGGTTCTAAAAAGTAATTTCCGAAAGTATACAATATTGAGGCGTTGAGCTCTGTTGCCATTTGCTTGAAATCTTCAAGGCTGTGCAAGCGCACCGATTCGTTGTAAATCCGCAATCGATCTCCATCCAACACACTGATTTCTTTGCAGATGCAATCGCCTTGAATCCTCTTCTTCCAACTAAATTGAATACCTGCATTCATCAGGCTACTCTCTTGTCCTCTTTCTACTGTTTTTCTCGCTGTGGTAGCATTCAGATAATCAAGTACCAAAACGCCTCCCTTCCTCAATCCTTTTAACATAGAAGCCAAAGCCGCCTGATCGTGTTCTTTGTTTTCGAGATAACCAAAACTTGTAAAGAGATTGACAATAAAATCGTAGGTGTGTTCGGGAATGTCCTTCAGCATATCGCCTTCAACAAACTGAAGACCTTGCCGCTCTTCCTTTTTTGCAAAGGCAATGTTCTTTGCTGAAAGATCTAAACCAGTGACATCATATCCGAGTTGGTGCAATATAACCGAATGCCTTCCCCTTCCACATGCCACATCTAAAGCCTTAGGACCCGTTCTCAACCTACTTTTCAGCAACAAGAGAAAAGCCTCTGCCTCCGCTTCATCACGATGGCTGTACAGATAATGGTAGTAATCGGTGTCGAACCATTGCTCGTACCAGTCTTTCAAAAGAGTTTGCTTAAGAAATCAAAAATACCAAAGATGCTGAGGATTGCCACAGAGAGTATAATTATAAGCAAAATGCGAATCCATTTGCCCGCACTTGGATGGCTGAGCAAATACCTTCCACTGATCCAAGCTCCCAGACTTTGACCGAAAGCAAGTGCTATACCCGAAGGCCAGTGCATTTTACCACTAAACAAAAACACAAAAAAGGAGGGAATGCCAAATATTAAGGCCATTTGTAGTTTAACAATATTGGCATCCACAAGGCTGTATCGAGAATATAATACTAGAGCCGCCAGCATCATTATCCCAATTCCCATTTGAATAAATCCTGCATAAAGGCCAATTAAGAAAAATAGAAAGGCCAATAAATTGGTTTTCTTTTTCTTGCTTCTATCGGTTTCTAGAGACCAACGCTTGGGATTTAAAAACAAAGTAGCCAACAACAGAATCATAATAAAGCCAATGAAGTAGACCAGTCCATTGTCTTCTATTCTCCCTGCCAACCAAGCACCTATGGCTGAGCCAAGAATAGAAGGCCAGAAAAGGAAGCGCGTTTCTTTAAATAATTGGGTCGCTCCTCTCATTTTTCTGACACTAACTACCGCCGTTATAGTTTGGAAAACCACTCCAATCCGATTGGTTGCATTGGCCCAACCAGCAGGCAAACCCAAAAAAAGCATAATACTTAAAGTAATGGCTGAGCCGTTGCCTGCCAGGGTATTTATGATTCCCGCTGCCACACCACCCACTACCAGGGCCACATAACCCCAAGCGCTTATATCAAAGTCCATCATAACGACCTTGCCTAAAACCCCTCCATAGCAAACCACCGCTAACAAGGCAAACTAAAAGGGTTAATACCCATTGAAGCGTTTCACCAAAAAGAAGATAGCCCATAAAAAAGAGGCAGCCATAGGTAAAGACAACAGCATACAACCAAGCTTCCAACAATCTAAAATCAAAGGTATTCTGGGCTCCATATCCCATGCCCTTCCAACGTCCTTTAGGCTCTACTCGGCTGTAGAAAGACTGTAAAACAGCGCTGGGCTCTGGTTTTGTTAAGTAGGTAACTATCAGCCAACCTAGAGTAGTAATTCCCACCGTAAAATAAAAAGTACCGTTTGCAAGAATCCAAGATTCTCCATAGTGCGGCTCAAAAAAGAACTTACCTGCAAGCATTCCCAGAATGGGGATAAGCGTTGCCGCTATTTCGCTCCAAGCGTTAATTCGCCACCAATACCAACGAAGAATCAACACCAAACCTAAGCCAGCGCCACATCCGATTAAGAATTGGGCAGCACTATCTATGGTACCAATGGAAGCCGTAACTGGAATAGCCAATAGCATCAACAATACGGTTCCCACCTTGGAGGCTCTAACCAATAGCTTATCTCGTAAAGCAGAGTCGGCTGTTTTTAGTATAAACCTTCCGTACAAATCATTGGCTAGATAACCCGCACCCCAATTGAGCTGAGTGCTTATGGTACTCATATAGGCCGAAAGAAAGGCAATAAAGAGTAAGCCCTTCCAACCCGCTGGCAAAATGTCGCGCATAACTTGTACATAGCCATTTGCCGCTTGCTCTACCGCTAAGTGTGGATATAAAACCAGAGAGGCAAGAGCCACAATAATCCAGGGCCAAGGACGAAGGGCGTGATGCGCAATTTGGAAAAAGAGCGAAGCATAAACGGCATCTTTTTCTGTTTTGGCACTCATCATACGCTGAGAGATATAACCTCCACCACCAGGCTCATTGCCCGGATACCAGCTCGCCCACCATTGAATAACAAAATAACTCAAAAAGGCACTGAGAGTGATACTAAAAGTGCCGATGCCCGAGCTCACCGAATTAATTTCTGGAAAGAAATGAAAGCGCCATGCGGGCAGCTGATCTTTAAGTCCTGTTAAGCCTCCAATTCTAGGATCGTGTAACACCCAATATGCGAGCGCAATAGAGCCAGTCATGGCAATAACAAATTGCACAGAGTCGGTAATGGCAATTCCCAACAAACCCGACAAACTGCTGTAGACAGCAACAAAGGCCATCAGAAGCATCACCAACCAGAAGGCTTGGGTGGAAGGAATGTCGAAGAAAACACTGAGAATAATAATCATGGCTTTGTTTACCCAGCCAATGATGATAACATTCAGAAAGACTCCAAGATAGACAGAGCGAATGCCTCTCAGCCACTGGGCTGGCTTTCCTCCGTAGCGCAATTCTAAGAATTCCAATTCAGTTAGTACTCCTGCCTTGCGCCAGTTTTTGGCAAAAAAGAAGGTCGTTAACATCCCTCCTATGAGCATATTCCACCAAAGCCAGTTTCCAGAGATCCCGTGTTGCGCTACCTTTTCGGTAACCCACAAAGGAGTGTCGGCGGCAAAAGTGGTAGCCACCATACTCATTCCTGCTAAGTACCAGGGAAGACTCCTTCCACCTAAAAGAAACTCCGATAAATTTTTTGAGGCCCTTTTTCTAAAATAGAATCCAACGCCCAAAGCGAAGACCAAATAGGCTATTATAATGAACCAATCGATGGCCACAAAAGAAGCAGTGTTCATATCGCCAAAACTAAGGTATTTGATGCCTCATCTTTTCTAGGGTTCCTCCGTATTCTAAACTGAGAATTGAACAGAAGGGTAGTATGAGTTTGGAATCGCTTCCTATACCTTTGCAAGGCAATATAAATTAAGCCAATGTGCTGCAAGAGGGACTGTTCCTCTGCACTAAATCATCTGGCTCTAGTCTTTTTTTCCCATGGCCAAACGTGTTTTCATGCCTAGTAAAGACTTCTTCAAAACGGAAGAAGAAAATACCGATCTTCAATTTATTGCCAAAACTTTTGCTGGATTTGAAGAAATCTTGGCAAAAGAATTAAAGCAATTAGGCGCTAGAAATGTAGAACCTAAGGGCAGATCAGTTCGCTTTTCGGGCGATTTAGGTTTTTTGTACAAAGCCAACTTAGGATTGAGATCGGCTTTGCGCATTCTTCAACCCATTAAGCACTTTATAGCCGATTCTACAGACATGCTCTACGATGAGGCCAAGCGCATTCAATGGAGTGATTATCTCAGCATTCACGATACTTTTTCTATCAATTTCACGGTAAACTCAGAGATTTTTAGTCATGGGCAGTTTGCGGCTTTGCGGCTTAAAGATGCTCTTGTAGACTACTTCAAAGAAAATACCGGCAAGCGCCCTTCTGTAGACAAAGAGGATGCAGATATCTTAATTGATCTCATGATTGCCGAAAATCAGGTTTTTATATCTGTAGACTCTTCTGGAGATCCTTTATACAAAAGGGGGTATCGGAAAGATGTTGGAGTGGCACCCCTTAACGAAACCCTTGCCGCGGGATTAATGCTGCACACAGGCTGGAAGGGCGAAGTAGCCCTGATGGATCCCATGTGCGGATCGGGAACCCTATTGATTGAGGCTACTTTAATTGCCTTGGATATTCCACCCGCCACCTTCCGCTCCGACTTTGCCTTTATGAAGTGGAAGAACTACGATGAAGAGCTTTTCCTTAAAATTCGCGAAAGTAGATTAGATCGTATTCGCGATCTCCGCATGCCCGTAATCGGTTTCGATAAACGCATGGGGATGGTAGAAAAGGCAAGAGAAAATATACGAAATGCCGGCTTAGATGAGTTTATTCGGATAGAGCAAGCCGATTTCTTTGAGCACGACTTCAGTGAATTGAAAAAGGGAATAATGGTTTTTAATCCTCCCTATGGCAAAAAAATGGAGCTGCCCGAAATTGAATTCTTCTCGCATATTGGAGATCGATTGAAACAGCACTTTTCAGGTTGGGATGCTTGGATTATCTCTCCACAAGAAGTTAAATCTATTGGCTTGAAAGCTGAAAAGAGATTGGCTACTTTTAATGGCGATATTCCATGCAATTGGGCAAAATACAGAATGTTTAGCGGTGAAAGAAAAGCCTTCGTTCAAGAGAATCTAGGCGTAGAATAATTTGTTTAATAAATTAAAAACTAAAAATGAAAAGAATAGGAGTTTTTACATCTGGGGGCGATTCGCCGGGTATGAATGCCTGCATTCGGGCCGTGGTGCGTACGGCTCTTGCCAGCGGTCTTGAAGTCTATGGTATCTACCGTGGCTATGAAGGAATGATTGATGGCGATATTGTTAAAATGGAATCACACTCGGTTTCCAATATTATCCAAAGAGGTGGCACCATCTTAAAAACAGCGAGAAGCCAGCGCTTCATGACTCCAGAAGGAAGGGCAATTGCCTACGAAAACCTGAAGAAACACGGCATTGAAGGATTGGTTGTTATTGGTGGAGATGGCTCTTTTAGAGGAGCCGCTGTTTTCCGCGAAGAATACGGCATTCCTGTTATGGGCTGCCCTGGAACCATTGACAATGATCTATACGGAACTGATTATACTCTAGGCTACGATACAGCCGTGAATACAGTAGTTCAAGCGATTGACAAGATTAGAGATACGGCCAATTCGCACGACCGCATGTTTATTATTGAGGTAATGGGAAGAGATGCTGGATTTATTGCCCTTCGCAGTGGTATTGCCACAGGTGCCGAGGCGGTTCTCATTCCTGAAACGGTTACCTATATAAAAGAACTTATTACTCTTCTAGAAAGAAGTTGGGAGCGGAAAAAGAGTAGCGCCATTGTAATTGTCGCTGAGGGCGATGATGCGGGGGGTGCCTATCAAGTCGCCGACAAAGTGAAAGAAAAATTCAACAGATACGATATTCGAGTAACGGTATTGGGCCACTTACAAAGAGGTGGAAGTCCGAGTGCTCTCGACAGAGTGTTGGGCTCTCGAATGGGCAATTCTGCCGTAAATGCGCTGCTGGCTGGTAGAACCGATGAAATGGTTGGAATTGTAAATCACGAAGTGCGCTTTACTCCTTTCCAAAATGCTACCAAGCATCATAATGATATCAGTCCTTATTTACTCGAACTAATCGACGTATTAAGCAATTGATGTACGCGGAAGTCATACTTCCTCTTTATTTATCTACCCCTCTAAGCTATTCTGTTCCAGAGGAATTGGAAGACAGTTTGCATATGGGCTCCTTGGTTGTTGTGCAAGTTGGAAAACGCAAGTACTACACAGGAATTGTACTTTCTCTTTCTACCGACAAACCAGAGTTTGAGACCAAATTCATCCAAGAAGTTTTGGATGAATTTGAGCCCATCCCTTCTAAAATTCTCGATTTCTGGCTTTGGATTAGTCGCTACTACTATTGCTTCCCAAGCGAGGTCGCAACCGCGGCGCTTCCTGCCGGATTAAAGTTAGACACTACGCTTCTCATTGGACGAGGAATGGAATACGAGCAATTTGAAGAAGCGCTTCCCCCATTGCCCCTTCAAGGAATTCCTCTATCCGATTGGGTTTCTTCGTTCGGCTCTGGCTTTTCAATGAAAAAGCTCCAGGAACTGGTTCGAAAGGGAGCCATTCAACTCCTCGATAAATGGGATCGAAAAGGAAGACAAATCGGCATATCAGTTCTCCGGATTCCTGAGAATAAAGGCGAAGAAAGTCTCATTCACTTTCTCGACAACAGCCGGGCTCCGAAGCAAAAAGAGCTCTTGCTTTCTTTCTTAAGCTTGGCGGAAGGTGCGGAATGGGTTGAGAAAAACCGGCTCGTTCCTTCGCTGTATTCGTCTAATTTGCTAAAAAGCCTAATCGATAAAGGCCTTTTAGAAGAGTGCATTATTGATCCTAGCTTGGCAACGAAGAACAGCGGAAATCCGCTGTATGCGTTAACGGAAGATCAGCAGAAAGCCATAACTGAAATTAGAGCGTACTTCAAACAGAAAAAGCCAGTTCTTCTTCAAGGTGTTACCTCCTCTGGAAAGACTGAAATTTATAGCTATCTGATAGAAGAGGTATTGGAAAATAAGGGACAAGCTCTATTCCTAATGCCCGAAATTGCTTTAACCACTCAGATGATTCTGAGAATGCAGCGGCATTTTGGCGAGCAAGTTTTGGTCTATCACTCTCAACTCAATGATTACCGGAGAACCGAGGCCTGGAAACACATAGCCGAAGGCCGTTCTGTATTGGTTCTGGGTGCTCGCTCTGCTCTTCTCTTGCCTTTTAAAAATCTCCAGCTGATCTTGGTAGATGAAGAACATGAGCCTAGTTACAAACAGCAAGATCCCGCTCCTCGATACCATGCTAGAGACTCTGCCGTGTTTTTGGCAAGAAGCCTTGAGATCCCCATCCTTCTAGGCTCCGCTACACCCTCCTTAGAACTCTACGCTTCGGCCAAGGAAAGGAAATTTGGCTGGGTTAAACTACTCAAGCGTTTCAATGATAGACCCATGCCTAGCATCGAGTTAGTAGATACGCGTAAACTGCAGTCTGAGGAGGAAGGATTGAGCGAAGCGCTTATCAGCGAGATGCGACTTACCTTAGAAAGAGGAGAGCAAATCATTCTTTTTCAAAACAGACGCGGATTCTCACCCTTCGTGGTTTGCTCTGATTGTGGGCATACGGCTCAATGCCATCAATGCGATATTGGCCTTTCATACCACAAATACAATCACTCCCTTAAATGTCATTATTGCGGATATAGAGAAGCCTATTCCGGTAGATGTCAATCGTGTAAATCGCTCAATATTTCCATTGAAGGATTGGGTACCCAAAGGATAGAACAACGCATTCAAGAACTCTTTCCTACTATAGGTATCGATCGGATGGATGTAGATTCTACTCGAAATAAAAACAGTCTGCAGAAGATTTTCGATCGCTTTGAAAAACAGGAGAGCCGTATTCTCATCGGTACGCAAATGGTAACCAAAGGACTTGATTTCAAGAATGTAGGCCTCGTAGGAGTAATCTCCGCCGACTCATTGTTGAGCTTTCCCGATTTCCGCAATCACGAGAGAACCTATCAATTAATTGCCCAAGTAGCAGGTAGGGCTGGAAGGGGAATGGCGCCTGGTAAGGTGTTGGTGCAAACGAAAAACAAAACGCACGAGCTCCTAAAGAATCTTCGAGATTATAATTTCGAATCCATCTATCAACGAGAACTTTGGCAAAGGCGCACTTTTTCTTATCCACCTTTCTCTCGCCTCATTCGCATTACTTTGGGCCATAAAGAAGTGGCCAAAGTGCAGAACAGCAGCCGAGAGCTAGGAATTCAATTGCTGCATCGATTTGGCCAGATTGTTCTCGGTCCTGAAGAACCCAGTGTTGGAAGGTTGAAGAATCAATACCTACGACAGTTTTTGCTTAAAATTCCAATGGAGCACAATCCTTCCGACTACAAAAAAGTGCTGAATTCTTTGTTCCTTGACGAGAAGAATGCCTCTTTTTTAAAAGGAATTCGAATTATAGTTGATGTAGATCCTATTCAGTGATTAAATTCGTGACCTTAAAATAAAAAAGCATGGCATCTACCCACTTTAAAGGCAGTCCGATTGAACTTTCTGGTGAATTACCTAAGATTGGATCAAGAGCACCTGGATTTCTCTTAACCTCAACAGATTTAAGTGATTTCGAGCTTGAAAAATTCGATGGAAAGCGTATTATCCTCAACATTTTCCCCAGTATAGATACGGGAATATGTGCTATGTCTGTTCGCCATTTCAACAAAGTAGCCGCTGATTTAGACAATGCCGTTGTGATCTGCGTCTCGCGCGATTTGCCTTTTGCTCAAAAGCGCTTCTGCGGTGCGGAAGGAATTGAGAATGTAGCCATTGGAAGTGAAATGCGTCCTGAAAGCAGCTTTGGAGAAGATTATGGTCTCATTCAAATGGGCGGACCATTGGCAGGAACTTTGGCTCGTGTGGTAATGGTTTTAGATGAACATCAAACCGTAATTTACTCTGAGATTGTGCCTGAGATTACCCAAGAGCCCAATTACGAAGCAGCCTTAGAAGCTTTGAAATAATGCAATACAGGCTACTCATTCTCCTTTGCCTTGGATGGGTGAGTAGCCTTTGGGCTGAAGACACTATTGTTTTAGTAAACGGCGACCATATTGTCGGAAAGATTAAGGAGCTCAACCGGAGCGTGCTTACGGTTAAAACCGATTATTCCGACTCAGACTTTAAAATTGAATGGAGTGGAGTAAGGGAGTTAATTAGCTCTAAGTACTTCACTATGAACCTTTCCGATGGTTCTGCCATCCTTGGAACCTTTCGCTATTTGCCTACAGGGCAGATAAGTATTTTAGGAATCGATAATAGCGAGCGAAGAATCGATCCAATCCAATTAATTTATCTAAACGATATAGGCGTAGATTTCTGGAGCCGATTTAATGCCTCCATTGATATAGGTTTTAGCTATGCCAAAAGCAACAACCTCTCTCAATACAGCGCAAGAACCAATGTGTCTTATCAAACAGAACGCTGGTATTCTAAGCTGGTGTATAACCATGTACAATCTTCTCAAGAAAATGCCAGCAATGTCTTTCGGACCGAATTAGATTTAAATTTATTATATAAAATATCCGGAGATTGGTTCACCACTTCCTCCTTAAACTTTCTTACCAATACCGAACAAAAACTCAATCTCAGAGCCACTACTTCTTTGGGTTTTGGAGTATTTCTAGTCCACAACAATACAGCCAATTGGAATATAAGTACGGGCACAACCTATAATTCGGAAAACTATGTGGAAGGCGCAAATGCAGAAGCCCCCTCTAGCGTTCGCAAATCATTAGAGGCCTATGTAAGTACTCAAACCAATATCTTCAATCTCGGCGATCTGAAATTTACAGGCAATGTTTCGGCCTTCCCGGGTATTACCGAAAGCGGTCGTTTTCGGTTGGATACGAAACTCGATTTAAAATACGACCTCCCTCGCGACTTCTACATCAGCGCAGGTTTCTCGATGAACTACGATAATCAACCCATTGCAGTGGATGGCATTCGAACTCCAGAAACCGATTATGTTACTCAATTCAGTTTCGGCTGGAGTTACTGAGAAGGCCCCTAATTAATGCTATTGCGCACTCGCTGAGTAAAGTTCCTCAGTGCAGTTTTCTCGTCTACGCCATTTTCTACCTCCTCTAAAATCTGTATCGCCGCAATGGTATGTGTCAGTTGATCTCCCACTTCATCGGGTCCTAAATCTATTGAAGGATTGCGCTCTTCCATTAAATCTTCTTCTGCTTTCCTAAGCTCCTCTAGTGAATAGTCGCTTACCAATTGTTTTATCGCTGCAATTCTCATTATGCTAAAGCTAAAAGTGAACGGAGATAGTCTTCCTTACTACTGGCACTTCCATCTAACAACTCACCCTCTTTGAAAATGGCCAAATAAGGAAGGTTATCTACTTTGGCTGCCTTACGAGCTTCGGGACTTTTTTCAGCATCTACATCGATAAATACAATCGATTGAAACTCTTCTTCGTTACTTACCCTCTTATACTTTGGAGCAAATAATTTGCAGTTGCCACACCAATCGGCATAGTATTTTACTACTACCACTTTATTCTCGGCCAAGAATTCTTTGAAATTACTGTCGTTTGCTTCTAAAACTGCCATGAGATTTTTATTTTGATTGCAAAGGTATTGTCTCTGTCTTCGCTCTTTGATAGAGAGCGCTTATGGCTTGATCCATTTCTCTCGATGGAAATAAAGATCGCGAACTATTCCATCACTCAATCCCATCTTCGGAACAAACATCTTATTCGAACCCGCCCATTCCATAGCCGAGATATAAATCTTGCAGGCAGGAACAATTACATCGGCTCTATCGATGTTTAAATCCAATCGCTTTATCAACTCTTCTTTAGTAAACTTCTTTAAAAAGACGTACTGTCCTTCTATATAATCCAGAGAAATGGGCACTCCTAGTGGCTTTCCACTCATTTTAAAGAGTCTATTAATATTGCCTCCAGAGCCAATCATGGCCAAATCATCTACTCCTTTGGTGATTTCTTTCAACCAAGAACGCATTTCTTTCCACTCCGACTTTTCATCCATATTCTGTAGCAAACGGATCGTGCCTAGTTGAAAACTTCTACTAGTTACAGGCTCACCGTCTTTCAGCAAGGTAAATTCGGTACTTCCTCCTCCTACATCCATATACAAGAAATCGTCTCCATGCGTTTTGTATTGACTCAAAATATCGGAGGAAAACAAGAGGCTCGCTTCCTCTAAACCCGAAATAGATTCAATCTGAATGCCTGTTTTCTCTTTAATTAGCTGGATGAGCTCAGGTCCGTTAGAAGATTCCCTCAAAGCAGAAGTAGCACAGGCTCGATAGGCTTCTACTCCGTTTACTTTCATAATTCGCTCAAAAGCTTCCATCCCCCACAAAAGGCGTTCGGTATTCCGGATACCAATCTTTCCTCGCATGAAGGCATCTTCTCCCAAACGAATGGGTAAACGATTCAAACTAGCCTTCTTAAATAGAACCTCCTTGCGATCCATTATAGCATTGGTTACCAATAATCGAACGGAATTCGATCCTATATCTATTGCTGCAAGTCGAGTATATTTCATTCAATTACGCTAATTGTGATCGGTTATCACGGTTATTTTGTTGCCTTCTTCAATTGCTTCTTTACATAATCATAAAGCGCCCTCTGTCCTCGAATGGGGTTTTCTTCACTCACATCTCGATAGGGATTCATATCCAAATGGCTCTGTCTTCTGGCCTTTACATTATCTGACCACAGAATATTAAAATGATCCATCAATTGTTTTTGAATACTTCTATTGTAAATAGGAACGGTTACCTCCACTCGGTAATCGATATTCCGATTCATTAGATCTGCAGAGCCAATAAAATACTTGGCATCGCCCCCGTTTTCAAAAGCAAAAATGCGTGTGTGTTCTAGGTATTGATCCACAATACTAATAGCCTCTATATTCTCACTCAATCCTTTTTTGCCTGGAATAAGGCTGCAAATTCCTCGAACAATGAGTTTAATCTTTACACCATAACTACTGGCCAAATAGAGTTTATCAATCATTTCTATATCGGAAAGACTATTCACCTTAATCCAGATTTGGGCCGATCTTCCACTACGTGCATTGGCGATTTCAGTATCGATCAACTCATACAACCTAGATCGCGTAAAATGGGGCGAAACAATGAGGTGTTCATAGGGCTTCACCAGATAATTCGCATCAAAGAAATCGAAGAGTTGATTCAATTCATTGGTTATCTTTTTGTCGGATGTTAAAAGGTGATAATCGGTATAAAAACGAGCCGTTGCTTCGTTTAGATTACCCGTTCCGAGGGCAGCATAATCTCGGTAACGATTGCCTTCCTTTCTTCGGATTATACATACTTTCGAATGCACTTTTAATCCGCGTACACCGAAAATAATACGCACTCCTTCTTGCTCTAATTCTTGGGTCCAACGAATATTATTGGCTTCGTCGAAGCGGGCTTGTAGTTCTATAACCACTGTTACCTCTTTTCCATTCTTTGCGGCATTGATTAATGCAGAAATAATGCGCGACTTATCCGCCAAGCGATACAAGGTAATCTTTATGCTTTTAACATCTGGGTCGATGGCAGCCTCTCGAAGAAAACGGATATAGTATGAAAAGGTGTGATACGGAAGGAAGAGCAAGACATCCTTTTTTCGAATGACTTCTAGAATACTGCGATTTAAATCGAGATCTGGATGGTAAAGGGGTTCTACCGGTGAATACACCAAAGAAGACCCTCCCACATTGGGGAATTTTATAAAGTCTTTTTTGTTGTGATACCGTCCTCCCGCGATAAGGCTATCGAAATTGTCGAGATCCATTCGTTCCACAATGAACTGCAAAAGATCGCTCGGAATTCCTTTGTCGTACACCAAACGAACCGGATCTCCAGACCGTCTGTGTTGTACTCCTAAGGCCATTTTCTCTAAAAAGGAAGTGCTGATATCATTATCGAGATCCAATTCTGCATCTCTGGTAATTTTTATGGTATGCGCCTCAATTTCATCAAAATCGAAGATGAAAAAGATATAATTCAAGTTAAATCGAATCAAGTCTTCCAAGTACATAATGTATTGCTTTCCATATTTAGGAAGCTCCACAAAACGACCAATTAATTCGGCAGGCACCTCGATAAGCGCATAGCGCGGATTTTCGGGATTGTCTCGCTGAACAAGCTTGATGGCCAAATAGATGGATTTATCTCTCAGCTCAGGAATGCGGTCGATTCCATTGATTATAAGCGTAAAGACGGCAGGACTCACCTTTTCAACAAAAAACTTTTTTACAAATTCTTTTTGTTTGGAAGTAAGTTCTTTTTCGTTTGGAATAATGATATCGTTCTCCTCTAGCTGCCGAACCAACTCATTATGAATATGCTGCGATCTTCTTTGCTGCTCTACTACCACCTGGGTGATCTCGTGCAGAAGTTCATCGGGCTTATATCCTGTTAAATCTGGTTCCGACTGACTATCGGTAAGCAAGTTCAATCGCTTTATGGCCGCATAGCGCACTCGATAAAACTCATCTAAGTTATTCGAAAAAATACCTAGAAAACGCATCCTTTCAATAAGTGGAACATTGGGATCTTCGGCTTCTTGCAGCACGCGCGCATTAAACTGAAGCCAGCTTAAATCGCGATTGATATAGCGCTTGCCCTTGACTCTCATTTTCTCTTTTTTGGATAATCTATAAATTGTAATTCAGCTTCAAATTCAATGCTATCCCAATAATCGGTCTTAAACTGAAGGGCAACAATTCCAGTGGTTGGAATCTTGTCTATTCTATGATCTAAGCATCGATTTACAAAATCAGTAAAAGTGGGATTGTGACCAAAGAGCATAGCAGAGGTGCTCGCTTTTGGAAGGGAGCGAATAAGGATTTCAATATCTTTTAAACTTCCACTATACAGCTCCCCATAAATACGCAAGGCTGAATAGGGTATCGACAAAATTCTTGAAAAAATAAGCGCCGTATGCAAGGCTCTATTGGCCGGACTAGACAAGACTACTTCTGGAAATCGGCCTTGTTCGCGGAGGAACTGTGCCGATTGAACGGCATCTTGTATTCCCCTTTCATTCAAGGTTCGATCCATATCTGAAATAGCCTCAACCTCCCAACTTGACTTAGAATGCCGAACGAAATAGAGTGTTTTCATTTAAAGAAATAGCTTTTGTCTCTTCCGTTTCGAAAATAGTCTATTCAATCAGTTTTAAAGGAATGGAATGTTAAGAAATACACGCTTTGCAATAAAAAGTGCAATTGTGGTGAAAACGGCTGTTATTGTTCCGTTCTCTTTGAGCGCTCCCAGTATTCATCCATCTCGTCAAGAGACATTTCAGAAAGCTTCTTATGGTCTTCTTCCACCCATGCCTCCATATCTTGAAATCGCTTGATGAACTTCTTATTGGTGCGTTCTAAGGCCATTTCTGGATCTACTTTCAAAAAGCGACCATAATTAATCAGGGCAAAAAGCACATCGCCAAATTCCGATTCCACCTTCTCTTTAACCCCTTCTTCTTCAGCCTCGGTTAGCTCAGCTAATTCTTCCTTTACCTTATCCCAAACTTGGTCTTTGTTGTCCCAATCGAAACCAACGCCTCTTGCTTTTTCTTGAATTCGAGCGGCCTTTACCATAGAAGGCAAAGACTTAGGAACCCCTTCGAGCACCGACTTCTTTCCTTCTTTAAGCTTTAGCTTTTCCCAATTAGCCTTTACCTCCTCCTCATTGGCCACTTTCACATCGCCATAAATATGCGGGTGTCTGTGGATGAGTTTTTCGCAAATGGAATGAAGTACATCGGCAATATCAAATTCGTTGCTTTCTGAAGCAATCTTCGAATAAAAAACCATGTGCAAGAGAATATCGCCTATTTCCTTCTTTAACTCTTGAAGATCTCCCTCCACAATGGCATCCGCCAATTCGTAGGTTTCCTCAATGGTTAAATAACGCAGACTTTCGAAGGTTTGCTTCTGATCCCAAGGGCATTTCTCCCTGAGATCATCCATAATATCCAACAATCGGCCGAAGGCCTCTAGCTTCTCCTGCCGACTATGCATTATTCCGACTTTGGTTCCGATTCTGCATCGGTTTCAGCAAGTTCAGCTGAAACAGCCTCAACTTCCTGGTTTACATCTTGTTCAACGGTTTCTTCTAAGGCAACCTCATTCGCCACCTCAACACTGGCTTCTTCAGTTTCTGTAAGTACCCCAGCTGAAGAAAGAGAAGTATACCAGTTCACAACCTTTTTGATGTCGCTTGTATATACTCGCTCTTGATCGTAATCGGGAAGTATTTTTTGAAAGAAATCATGAAATTCAGCCCCACTGCTTTTTTTCGTTGGAATTTCTGTCTCTGGCAATTTGGCTATCAAACCAAAAACTTCCGTAAGAGGCACTTCCTTGTCGTAGGTATAAATGGCAATATCTTTTAAGGCACTTACTTGTTGAGTAGAACTAATGGGCAATCGCTTTCCATCCAATAAACTCTCTGCAATAAGTCCGTTTCTACTTTGTGCCAACAGTTTAAAAAGGCCCGGCTTACCTGATACGGCTAAAATGTCGTCTAATTTCATTCTTTGGATTCTGTATTTATCATTTTCAAGCTCTCAATCAAATCTTTGGGATTATCTGCGAGATTGAGCAAGAATACCATTTCTTCTGCGGTTTGCCTCAATGGATGAGTAGGATTGGCCGCAATAAAGTCTTCGTAGCTTTTCATCGCTTCTGATTTATTGCCCACAAATTCATCCCAAGTAAAGGCAATCTGAAAAGAGGCCTCCGCTCCAACAGGATGTTCAGGGAATCTCTTTACAACTTCTTTAAATTGATTGATGGCCTCGAGTGATTCACCTGGAATGGATCTTAGAATAAAAGCCGACTTTAATAAATGATAGGGCGAAATAGAATCGTTCAAATCCTGCTTAGCTGCTTTTTCGAGTTGAACAGAATAGGCCCGCGCCAAACTGCTGTCTTCTGGATGCGCATCATAGGCCAATTTAGCCGGAGTAATATCAATCTTTTCTAATGCCTTCGGTTCTTGATTGCAAGCGACTAGCAAAGCAACTAAACCCAGTGTAAATAGTATTCTCATCTTTTCAAATTTGGAAAACGCATACGATATTCAACTTTCACCTTACCTTTTGAGATATTTCCTAACCGTCCTTTTAGCAGTTGTTTACGCAAAGGAGAGAGATGATCTGTAAAGAGAATTCCCTCTATGTGGTCGTATTCATGCTGAATTACTCGAGCCGCCATCCCACTAAACTCCTCCTCATGTTCTTGGAAGTTCTCATCCAAATAACGGATTCTCAAATGGCTTGGTCTTGTAACATCTTCCCGCACATCGGGAATAGAAAGACAACCTTCATTAAACGCCCATTCGTCTCCATCTTCTTCCAGGATCTCTGCATTGATGAATACCTTTTTAAAGGTTTTCAGCATCACTCTGTCCTCCTCCGTTTCTTCCTCATCTTCTGCAAAAGGAGATGCATCAATGATAAACAAACGAATGTCTAAGCCAATTTGAGGGGCGGCTAAACCCACTCCTGAAGCGGCGTACATGGTTTCGAACATATTTGCAATTAAAATATCCAACTTCGGATATTCAGACGTGATGTCTTTGGCCAAACGCTTTAAAACGGGGTCGCCATAGGCAACAATGGGAAGTATCATGCCGCAAAGGTAGTACGACCGAATCCATTTTTTCCTATTACATCCTATTCGCAAGGTTTCCGAACGATCTCATACCAGCCTACTGCCAGAGAGGCTAAAAGAAAGTGCCTAGGGAAAGTCCTTGAAATAGTGAATATCTTTCGGACTAATTTAGAATCCGCTATGGTTAAATTACTGCTTATTGTGGGCATGTGTCTGCAGGACTTCGCTTTCTTCTTTGCGGTACCCGAATTATTTGGGAAAGAACGACTGGCCCAATTTAACAATTGGATAATAGAAGGGGTTAAGGTGGCGCCCGGACTGCTTATTGCCCTTTTCACAACTACTATCGGACTCTTCTTTAGCTTCTGGGCTCCTTATTTATACAAATCGGGAGAAACTTGGATGTACGTTCTTTATTATAGCTGCGTATTCTTGACTATTGTTTTGGCAGTACTTATAGCGGCCTACAACAAACCCATCGTTAATCATACAACAGAAAAATGGGTTAATCCCATTCTAAATCGTTTGCTTGAAGATAAAAACTATAGCATGCGGGCCTTGAAGTATGCAGCTATTCTTTACAGCCTAGGATTGGCAGTACTCATAGTTGCCACTATTCTAAGTTAATATGAATAGAATAATGCACTGCTCTAAGGGTTCATGTGTGTTATCGTCTATACAAACTTCAAATGGGGCCAAATTAAAAAATCCTCTTTGGGCGCTGCCCAAAGAGGATTTTCAACTTTAACATTCAAAGGCTTGAATCTAGCGTCCTTTCCCTTTCTTTTTCTTTTTGCCTTTTGAGTCGGTATCATCTTCATCGTCTGAACTAGCAGAACCTGATCCACCTTCATCGCAGCAGCAATAGCCTGATGCAATAATTTCTATTTTATAAGCAAAAATGTAATTGCGCACTACTACTTGATAACCAATTCCAGAAACTGTTCCGTTAGATTCTTTGTCGCATTTCTTTACCAGACTCTCAATAACTTCATAGGTATCTTTTGGAGGAGTGAACCCTAATATGTTTGTGCTAGAGTAGACTACAGACACCTTTCTTCCATTGGGAATAACATCTCCAGCATAACCTACACCGGCTAATCCTCCGCAAGAGGTTAAAAAGCCAAGTATACTTGCAAAAACAAGCATAAAAATTACATTTCTTTTCATATTAAATATTTTTTGCCAATTTAGTTTAATTCCTTTTACATTCTTACAAAATTTATAAAAGTTAACATAGGTCTTCACCTGATCTAGTCTTTCTACCCCTTTACTTCTTCTCTTTCCCTAAAGGCATTTTAAAAAATCCTTCAGGTAGTGCCCTTAATTACAATGTATTACTTTGGGATAAAACCATCCTTCAATTCACCTCAACTTTGATTTTTACTTTATAGAATTTCAGGTATTTTTAATACCACAATGCCAAAAGAAGGCGTTTTCTTTGCATCTATGAGGCACACCCTTTTTATTTGGCTGGTTATTCTTCTTTCCGGCATCGCCTATTTCGCAGGTCTCCAACTCAATGTTATGGATGTAGATTCTGCTCAATATGCAAGTATTAGCAGAGAAATGGCCGAAACAGGGGAGTTTCTGGAAATAAAAAGCAGGGGAAGAGACTATCTCGATAAGCCTCCCTTGTTATTCTGGGCAGCGGCTTCTAGTTTTCAGCTGTTTGGGGTGCACAATTGGAGTTTCAAAATCATTCCTTTCCTTTTTCTCTTGATAAGTGTTTACGCAACCTATCAATTGGGAAGATTGCTAAAAGATGCCAAGACTGGATTTGTTGCGGCACTTATTCTGGGTAGCTGTCAGGCCTATTTTCTGTTTAGTATGGATCTCCGAACCGATACACTGTTAACGGCTTTCGTTATTCTGTCTACTCTGCAGATCTATCGCTTCACCCGATTTAATGCTAAAATAGATCTCCTTTGGGGCGCCGTCTTTCTTGGCTTGGCCATGCTCGCTAAGGGGCCTTTAGGCCTCATCATTCCTGCTATGGCCTTAGGTGGTCATTGGCTGATAAACAGAGAGTGGAAGCTCATATTTAAGTGGGAGTGGATTCTTGCTCTAGTGGTTATTGCCTTGGTTTTAAGTCCTATGTCTTATGGTCTCTATCAACAATTCGATTCACAACCTGATAAAATCACCTTCATGCCTGGCCCCAAAGGCCTAAGTCTGGTGGAGGGGGTTTCTGGTTTGCGTTTCTTCTTCTGGGAACAAAGCTTTGGCAGAATTACAGGAGAAAATGTGTGGAAAGACAATAGTGGTCCTTTCTTCTTTGTGCACAATTTCTTGTGGAGCTTTATGCCTTGGGCCCTTATTACGTTAATGGCCTTATTCTGGAAGTCCTTTGTTGAAATCAAAAGCGTATTCCAAAAAGGCAAGGGACAATTTCTTCTTTTGTGCGGATTTCTTCTTCCCTTTCTCGCCCTCAGTGCATCTCAATACAAACTGCCGCATTATATCTTTCCACTTTATCCCTTCGCTGCCCTTTTAACGGCTGAATTTATTGTAGATGCTTTTGACAAGAAAGGAAAGTTAGCGCAACGTCTCATTCACATTGGGGCTGCTCTACCGCTAATAGTTAGCCTTATTCTCTCTTCCGTTCTTTTATTTTGGGTTTTTAATGTGCCCTCCTACCTTCGCTTCCTCCTCCCTCCTCTTGCGATTCTTTGTATTTGGGCTTTCTTTTTAAAGAATAGAGTAATGGCCATTGTGCTTTCACTTGCCTTAGTTTCGGGACTAACGAATATGGTCCTAAATTCCCATTTCTATCCTTTGCTTCTCAAATATCAAAAGGGCTCGGAAATGGCCTTCCTCGCCAAACAAATGGGCGCACAAACGGAAAACACGGCCTATTATAAATCTTTTACTTTTAGCTTCGACTATTATATGCAATCCTCCATCCCCGTGCGTTCTACTATTGAATCCATTAAAAATACCGACGAATACATTTTTTCGTTGGAAGATGGATTAGCTGATTTGAAATCCGCTTCTCTTCCTATAGATACAATCATCCGTTTTAACTCTTATCCCATTACTGAACTAACGCCTGCTTTTTTAAATCCAAGCAGCAGAGAATCCACGCTACATCCTGTGTATCTTGTTGTTCTCGACAAAAACTAATTTTTGCAGATGAAAAACACCTTCCAACTAAATAAAACAGGGCAAAACCTTCTCTTTGTTCTATTAACATTTGCCTCTCTCTTTTCTTGTCAAAATTCAAAACCCATGAAAGACAATCAAGAAGCTTTTCTTGCGGATGGAATGCATCGTATGGAACTGATGGTAAACGATAGTTTGACTTTGCCTTTTAATTTCGATTGGAAGGAATTAGATGGAAAGTTTATCATGCATATTTACAATGCAGAGGAAACCATTACAGTAAATGAGATTGCATGGGAAGAAGGCTCGGATACGCTTCGTATTCAAATGCCTGTTTTTCTGTCATACTTCCGATTAACTAGAACCGCCGAAGGAGTGAAAGGCTACTGGTACAACCCTGATAATAGTCCAGATTACAAAGTGGCTGTTCAGGTTCTTGAAGGTGAAAAGGAGCGCTTTGATGTGAAAGATCAAGCAGCCTTCAGCTTAAATTACAATTGGAAGGTGAGCTTCATCCGAGAAAACCGCATTGGGTATGGTTTGGGTGAGTTTAAACTCGATGGACAAAAAGTGAGCGGATCTATACTCACTGAAACGGGCGATTACCGCTTTTTGGATGGTGTGTTGGATGGCGATCATTTATATATGAGCACCTTCGACGGCGCCCATGCCTACCTTTTTACTGCTAAGATTATTGGTCCGGGTTTAATGGAAGGACAATACTTTTCAGGCAATCATTTCCATATTCCTTGGAAAGCCGAAAGAGATGATGCTTACTCGCTGCGTCCTGCCAACGAACTAAGTGGTGTTACCACAGAAGATGGAAGCTTTCCATTTTCTTTTGTCGATCTCAAAGGAGATTCCGTAAGTCATGCAGACGAACGCTTTTTGGGTAAGCCCTACATCATTCAGATCATGGGTTCATGGTGCCCCAATTGTATGGATGAAACTCGTTTCTTTAATGAATTGTATTCTAGCTATCACGCAGAGGGCCTAGAAATAGTGGGTATAACTTTCGAGCGGAAAGAAGAAATACAGGCCGTTCGTCCTGCCATAGATCGGATGATTTCAGATTTAGCAATTCCTTATCCTATTTTATTTGGAGGCTCTCTGAATTCAGTGAATGAAAAGCTTCCTTACCTCGATCAATTTATGAGCTACCCTACGAGTTTATTTGTAGACCGCAACGGCAAAGTGCGCAAGGTTCATACGGGCTTTTCTGGTCCGGGCACTTCTAAATATGCTGCTTATGTGGAAGAAACGCATGCTTTAGTTCAAGCATTGTTAGAAGAATGAGTTCAATGTTCGAGAACAGACCCGATCGATCTAAGGAATTTGGTCAGCTCATACGGCAACTCAAAAAGAAAAAACCAAAGGATCTAGACGATCGCATGCACAATCTGCATGAAGAAGCTTTTCGGAAAATAGATTGTCTAGAATGCGCCAATTGCTGCAAGACTACAGGACCTTTGTTTACGGATAAGGATACCGAACGGCTGGCGAAACACCTTCGAATGAAGCCTTCGCAATTTGAATCTACTTATCTGCAAATAGACGAAGAAGGAGATCGTGTACTCAAAAGCCTTCCTTGTCCTTTCCTTGGATCAGACAATTACTGCAGTGTATACGAGCATCGTCCCAAAGCCTGCAGAGAATACCCGCATACCGACCGAAGAAAACAGTATCAAATTCTCAATCTTACCGAAAAGAATGCCGCTGTTTGTCCCGCCGTTTATGATATATTAAAAGGATTAGAATCCATACAACCGAAATAAAACCTATACCATGAAAACAAAAATTAGCCT
>Ga0136655_1000053_pt1 | contig 43712 bp, 33 predicted proteins | sample CPBDNA_2_FD_94863 | JGI IMG/M metagenome (GOLD analysis project Ga0136655, IMG submission 94863) | Freshwater to marine salinity gradient microbial communities from Chesapeake Bay, USA - CPBay_Spr_15_0.8_DNA (version 2) | ecosystem: Environmental > Aquatic > Marine > Coastal | place: USA... | reverse complement strand
CACAGAGTTTCTGCTAATGCTTCTTATGAAATCGAGTGGAACGAGAATATCAAAACTACTTTTGGTATGTTCTACAATGGACAACAAGGGGGTACCATTAACTATATCTATCAAGGACGTGACCTTTTAAATGATGACTCTAGCGATAACGCATTGTTCTACATCCCAAGAGATCAAAGTGAAATCAATTTAGTAGAGAACAACGGTATCTCTGCTGCAGATCAGTGGGCAGCTCTTGATGCTTACATAGACAGCAACGATTACTTAAGTGAGCGTCGTGGTCAGTATGCAGAACGCAACGGAGATCGCGGACCATGGAATCACATCGTTGATTTAAAAGTTCTTCAAGATTTTAGTTTAAACTTTAATGATAAAGAACATACCTTCCAACTTTCTCTTGACATCTTCAACTTCTTCAACTTCTTGAATAAAGATTGGGGAGAGCAAAGATTCATTAGTTCTAATGTAGGTATTGTAGAGGTAGAAAGAAATGGAGTTAATCCAGAATTCTCTTTCAACCCTAACTTTGCTGAAGGACTTGAGATTATTGATGACGCAGGTACTCGTTCTTCAAGATGGCAAATGCAAGTAGGTCTTAGATATATCTTTAACTAAGAGTTACTTTCAACATAATTTCAAGAACCCTACTCAAAACGAGTGGGGTTCTTTGTTTTTAAAGTATTTTTGAACTAAATATTTTTACTTATGTACAGCATTTTAAAATCAGCTCACTCTGGATGGGCTTACCTCCTTTTACTAGTTCTATTAATAGCTGCGATCAACGCTATAAGTGGTTATTTTGGGAAGAAAGAGTTTGGCAATAAAGATTTCAGCCTTGCATTGGTTGGTCTTATCGTGACACATATTCAATTATTAATAGGACTTGCTTTATACTTTACGCCAGAAAATCTAGGCCGTTGGGAAGGGTTTGAAATGAGCAACTCACCTATACGACTTCTGTTAATTGAACACCCATTAATGATGATCATAGCAGTCGCATTACTTACCATAGGTTATTCCAAACACAAAAAGAAAATCGTTAGTAATGGCAAATTCAAAATGCTCGCTATTTTCTATAGCCTTGCATTTCTAGTGGTACTTTCTAGATTACCCTGGAGTCAGTGGTTGTAGTCATCAAACCAACCGCTTTTTCACTTCTGCTTTTGCCTCATGTCTAACGGGTATTGAGAAAGTGACATTCATACAAACGCCTGGATCAAATTAATGATCCAGGCGTTTTTATGATGCGTAATTAGGAAATGATTCAGGGATCTTAACACAGTTCAAAAGTTATCTAAGATGAGTGCACGGCTTTAAAATAGCTGCCTCAGCAATTTACTTTCACTTACCTCTTAATGAAAGTTGATTGGTGATTTCATACAAGGATATAGCCAAACTATGTATGACGTTCATACTAGAGTTGATGCCAAACATAGGTATAGAAACGGTATGATCTACTAGGTCTATTTGTTCAATCCCGCTTCTTTCACTACCCAAAAGCAAAACTATTTTCTCATACTTTTTGAAGTCAAACTCTTGAATATTGATGCTTTGATCGGTAATTTCTAGCCCTATAATGGTATGCCCGTCCTGTTTTAATTGAGTGATGATTTCTGTAAAACCTACATAGGTTTCATAGGCAATTTGATGGATCGTAGTTCTGGCTGTTTTCTTGACAACCCTATTAGATACAGCTGGCGATTTTTCATGAAAATAGATCTTTTCAACTCCAAAACTTTCAGAAATACGAAAACACATACCTATATTTTCAGGAGTTCTTATGGCATCACAAACAATTGTAATGGGAAATTGCTTTTGATGGTTTGTGATATCGTAATGTGTTAATTGCTTCAAAGTTTTGTTTTATGGCGACCTTATAAATGTATGTTGACATTACTCACTACTTCATGCGCTTACTGGCATAATAGCATTTAAAATGTCATAAACCCGATCTACACTGTTTACATGTTCTACCCTAAGGATCAATCGCAATCCTGAACGAGTTTGTTTTTCTTTCATCCTCAAAACCTTAGGATTAGTCTGTACGGCTTGTAATACTCTAGAGAACGATTCACTTTGATAAAACCCACTTTGTTGATCAGAGATAAAGTATCCTATAAATGTACCTTGTTGCATCACAATCTTTTCTAATCCCAATCGGGTAGCCACCCATTTGATTCTTACACTAGTCAGTAAATTCTCTGCTTCTTCAGGAAGCTCCCCAAATCGATCTATTAGCTCTTTCTTATAAATCTCTAAAGCTTTTTCATCTTCTACTTCATTAAGCTTAGAATACAACGAGAGACGCTCTGTAATGGAGTTGATATAATCATCTGGGAAGAGCAATTCAAAATCAGAGTCCACAGTGACATCAGTGACGTGTTTCTTCTCCTTATCGTTGGTTTCATAAAGATCAGCAAACTCGTTTTCTTTTAATTCCGTAATGGCTTCACTTAATATTTTTTGATACGTATCAAAACCTATTTCATTAATAAAACCACTTTGCTCACCCCCTAATATATCTCCAGAGCCTCTTATTTCAAGATCCTTCATAGCGATATTAAAACCGCTACCTAAATCTGAGAACATTTCTAATGCCTGTATACGTTTTCTTGCCTCTTCTGTCATCACCTCATAAGGTGGTGTAATGAAGTAACAAAACGCTTTCTTGTTGCTACGCCCCACCCGACCGCGCATCTGGTGCAAGTCTGAAAGTCCAAAATTATTAGCGTGGTTGATGAAAATCGTATTGGCGTTAGGAACATCTAAACCGCTTTCAATAATCGTAGTAGAAACCAGTACATCAAACTCCCCATTGATAAAAGCAAGCATTAAGTTTTCTAGTTTTTTTCCTTCCATCTGTCCATGCCCTATACCTATTTTTGCATCTGGAACAGATCGCTGAATCATTCCAGCTACTTCTTTGATATTCTCAATACGGTTATGTACAAAAAAGACTTGGCCTCCACGAGAAATCTCATAACTAATAGCATCGCGTATGGTTTCTTCACTAAAGCGCACCACTTTAGTCTCTACTGGATGTCGGTTAGGTGGCGGTGTTTTAATCACACTTAAATCACGTGCCGCCATTAAAGAAAACTGTAAAGTTCTGGGGATAGGAGTTGCTGTCAGTGTAAGCGTATCTATATTTTCTTTAAGTGTTTTGAGTTTGTCTTTCACCGCAACACCAAATTTCTGTTCTTCATCAATAATCAGCAATCCAAGGTCTTTAAAAACAATAGACTTACTCACCAATTGATGCGTACCTATAACAATATCAATAGAGCCATTTTCTAATCCTTCTAAAACAGCTTTGCGTTCTTTGGCAGTTCTAAATCGATTTAAATAATCCACTTTTACAGGAAGGTTTGCAAGTCGTTCATTAAATGTTTTTGCATGTTGAAAAGCAAGTATAGTAGTGGGTACTAGCACAGCCACTTGTTTCCCATTAACGGCTGCCTTAAAAGCTGCTCTTATAGCTACCTCTGTTTTTCCAAACCCTACATCACCACAAACGAGGCGGTCCATAGGGCGATCGCTCTCCATATCTTTCTTAACATCATCCGTAACAATGCTTTGATCTGGAGTGTCTTCATAGATAAAACTTGCTTCCAGCTCGTTTTGTAAATACCCATCTGGCGCAAATTGGAATCCCTTTTGCGCACGGCGTTTGGCATATAATTTAATCAGGTCAAAGGCAATTTGCTTTACTCTAGTCTTAGTCTTGGCCTTTAATTTTTTCCATGCTGGACTTCCCAGTTTATAGACTTTAGGCGGCTTGCCATCCTTACTGCTGTACCTGGCTATTTTATGTAAAGAATGTATGGAAACATATAAGATATCCCGCTCCCCATAAATCAGCTTGATCGCTTCTTGTTTTTTACCGCTCACCTCTATCTTTTGTAATCCGCCAAATTTCCCAATTCCGTGGTCAATATGTGTTACATAATCCCCTATGACTAGTGTGTTGAGTTCCTTTAAAGTGATTGCCTGCTTTTTAGCATAACCATTCTTTAAATGGAACTTATGGTACCTATCAAATATTTGATGATCGGTATAACAAACCACTCTCAAATCGTGACTTATAAAACCGCGATAGAGAGGCTTCACTACTGTTTCATAATGCACCTCAGCTTTCATATCGTCAAAGATGTCATGAAAACGTTTGGCTTGCTGCTCACTACTACAAAAAAGAAAGTTTTTATATCCGTCTGCCTCGTTTTGCCTTAAATTTTCAATCAGTAAATCAAACTGCTTATTAAAACTAGGCTGAGGCGATGTATTATAAACCACTACCCCACTTGAGCTACTGAATTCTATATGATTGTATTCTTTAAGCTGTGTTTTGATCAACTTGCTATTGCTGAAGATTTCGTGAGGGGTCAATTGCCTTACTTCTCCTTGCAATTCATTGTATGCTTGTTCCGCTTTCGCGAAAAGCGAATCCACACGACCATATAACAAATCCATATTCATCGTGAAGATGACCGTATTATTAGAAAGGTATTTTAAAAAGCTCTCCCGAGATTCTTCCGACTGCTTATTTTCTACATTAGGTATGATGGATATTTTTTTTGTTTGCTCTTTAGAGAGTTGGGTTTCCACATCAAATACGCGTATGGAGTCGATCTCATTTCCAAAAAACTCTAGTCGATAAGGTTCATCATTTGAAAACGAAAACACGTCTAGAATACCCCCTCTTAGGGAAAACTCTCCAGGCTCTGTTACAAAATCGACTCGTTTGAATTTATACTCAAACAAGACTTCATTAGCAAACTCAATAGGTAGTTGATCACCAACTGCAATTTTAAGCGTGTTCTTTTCCAACTCTTTACGAGTGACTACTTTTTCAAAAAGCGCATCTGGATAAGTAACAATCACGGCTGGCTTTTTGCGCGAGTTGATGCGGTTAAGCACCTCAGCACGCAAGAGAACGTTTGCGTTATCCGTTTCTTCTATTTGATACGGACGTCGGTAACTGCCGGGGTAGAACAGTACGTTTGGTTCCCCGACCATTTTTTCCAAGTCGTTCAAATAAAATGCAGCTTCTTCCTTGTCGTTGCAAATCAACATAAAAGGCTTGTCTGCATCTTTAAAAACAGAGTTAAGAACAATGGAAATGGAACTCCCGTTGAGTCCGCTTATCGTAGACGATCCTTGAGACTGGGCCACGATTTTTCTCAAGCTTTGCGTTGGTGCCGCTTGTGAAAATTGGTTTTGAATAGTAGTAAAACTCATAATAGGATCGCAAAGATACGTTCTACTTAAAGTTTATCTAGAATATTGAGCTTACTTTAATAGAAGTTGGGTGTACTTGCACTAATGCCTTATCAAAAAAGCTCCTAACCGATTAAAAGAAACGACTAACGGCTCTGCCTTCCAAAAATTTCTTAACCGGATTGGTTTTGGCATTCATCGCGCCATGAACTACAGTTTGAATAAATAATGCAATCGCAAAACCTAATGAAGTATAAGAGATTAACTGAGCACTAGATGCATCCAGTAGTGTTTCTGATTGAAAGCGAACGAAAATAGCAACAAGCGCCCAAACACCTACTAGGGCAAATTCGCGCATGTTACGCTTCCAGATCATAAGCGAGTTGATCACAAATGCGATAACAATCATTAGGAGAGTTACCACGACTTGAGTCTCTACAGCAATTTCATAGGTCCCATTTAACCAAGCAGCAATATTTGCGATAGTGGCCACACTTATCCAGCCTGAATACAAACACAGAGGCCACCAGACAAATGCGATAATAGGAAATGGCGCATCCCAAATCTCCATGTCCAACTGACGTACGCACATTAATAAGCAAAATAAGATTCCCAGCATCATTACTACCGAAGCAGCAATGTGCTCATCCAACCATAAGGCAACCCATAAACCGCAAAAAATATTGGCCGCAAGAAACCAAGGGCTTGTAGTTTTTATAACATCAGTTGTATACTCCTTCTTTTCTGTCTGGTGTTTTTTAGAAAAGGAAACGTACACTCCATAAATACCAAAAACCGTCAACATTAAGAAAATAACCCCCCAAATGGAAAAGGCATATGAAGCAGGAGTGAATAGATTGTCATACTCCGCACTTAGCTCGCCAACACTTTTACCATTGTAATTTCCTGTGTTAGCATAGGCATTCCAAGCAATAAGTAGGATGACGCTTAATACATTTAAAATGGAAGTAAGTTTTCTTGACATCTGCTAAAGATAATAGTACTGATATAAAAATGCGCCTGTAAGGTCAAATTTAAAAAATTTAAGACTGATTAATCTACTCTTTTTTTACCCATAACAAGCATCAACTTAATTCTATCACCTCATCATCTGCTATGGCAAAGACTCTATTTCCCTTTTTAGGCTGTAGCGTATAGGTACCTGTAAAATCTCCAAAAGCGGGCAATATCATTCCGTAATCTGTACAAAAGAAACAAGAAAGTTTTATTTTTTGCCGTCCTATGCCCTGTAGTTTTACCGATGGATGTATATGACCTGCAATATTGTATTTGCCTTCTATTTCTTCTGGATGATGTGTCAGAAATACATCTCCCATTTGGAGCAGATCGTAAGTTTTAACTCCCAAGTGCTCAAAAGAATCTCTAGAAATAACATCATGGTTTCCCATAACTAATGAGATTTCTATATCTTGAGAACGCTTCCATTGTTCAAAAAAATGCCATTCTGTATTTCTATAAGAATGAAATAAGTCCCCTAAAAACCACAATCTAGAAGGCTGAAATTCTTCAATGATTTGGTTGAGTTTATCGTACTCTTGACCATCTGCTTGAGAAGGAACGGCCATACCGTGCTTTCTGAAATGAGCGCTCTTGCCCAAGTGCACATCTGCCAGGAGGATCACATCTTGCTGTACCCAATAGCACGCACCACTGCGGTGCAATTGAAAGGTTTGGTTTTGTAAAGTAACTTCTAATGCCAACTGTCTGTATGATTAATTGATGTATGTATAAAGTCCTCTATTAGTAGTTGGAAGGGTATGTCGCTTTCGCGAAAGCGAGCATACCATCCTCCTTTTTCTAAAAAGCATATCTTAAGGAAAGAATTAAATTACGTCCAGCAGCAGTAATTCCTGAAGAATAGGTGCGGTAGCGCTGATCGGTTATATTTTCTAAAATAGCCGTAACGGTTAACCCTTCGTTGATTTTGTAACTGGACCTCAAATTCATTGTATACCATCTGGGCGAGTATGGATTCCCGTCCTCATCCAAGGCATACAAATAAGGACGGGATTGCTGGCTAGGTGCCAAGTCATTAAATTCAAACTGACCGTTAAACATCACAAAGGCATCCCATTGGAATCGGTCATTTTGATACACTAGGTGCGCATCACCAAAACTAGGGGATACATGGCGCACGGCCACTTTAGATCCATCTATTTCCTTTTGCTCCCCGTTGAGCCAGTTGTAATGGCCGTAGATACGCAACTGCTCATTGATCTCGTACTGAGCTCCTATTTCTAGACCATAAACAACGCTGCTTTCGGCATTTTGTATGGCTTGCACCTGGCTTAATTCTCCGTGATACAAAATCAGGTCCTCCCCGTTAAGTTGGTAATTTCTAGGAACCAAAGCATCTTTCAAATACGTATAGTAACCAGAAATATCAAAAGTAAATTGATCATTGACGCGTTTTTTAACCCCTAATTCAGAGTTATAGGAATACTCTGATTCCAGATCTGGATTAGGAACAATCACAGTCCCAGGACTGGGGTCAAAAATCTTACCTATATCATCCACGTTCGGAGCTCTAAAGGCCGTGCTGAAATTAGCCCTAAATTCCCAAGTTTCCTCTGGAAGATAGGTGGCTCCAAGCGCACCTGTTAATGCACCTGTACTCAAATGTGCCTCTTCAAAAGGAAAATCATAAAACTGGTCATCAAATGGAGCCTCTAACCATATATGATTGTATCGCAACCCGGACTGTATCACCAATTTAGAATCTACTTTCCATTGGTAATTTGCGTACGCAGCTAGTGATCTCCAAGAAGAGCCATCTGGATACCTGCTCGGCGCAGCTTCTCGTTGCCGGGTGTCAATATCAAATACGCTACCTATAGAACCTACGCGATTATGAATGAATTCTGTACCATAAAACAACACATTATTCTCTCGGTTGCGTCTTTCAAAATCAATAGAAGTCGTCCAAACATCTACTTGCTCTTTAGTCTGAAACAAATCAGGCTCTTGAAAAGAACGGTTGTTTCGGCTTTCTTGAAACTGCTGATATGCCTGAGAGAATATAACTTTATCGTACCATTTTCCATCACCTCTATGTGTAGCTTTGACATTTGCCATCAACCATTTCTGAGGACCGTAGTACCATTGAGCGCTACGGGGATTCCCATCAGCTCTAAATCTGGTCAACGCATCATATCTGGAGAAATTTCCAGTAGCTGTATAAATTAACCCCATATCAAATTCCCAACGTTGATTAGGTTGGTAACTGAATTTTTGCAATAAATTAATTTGATCGTAAGCTGTAGGGATTTGTTTTTCTGGATCATCGTTATTAATTACAACGTCTTGTCCATCAATTCTATCTACATACTGGTTTCTAAGGTATTCATCCGGTCCATGAGAACCCATCTTCAAATCTCCAAAAGAATTCATGCTTATACTGGTTGCAGCAGCAAACTTCTGTGTGCCATAATTAGCATCTAAATGCGCAGTGTTTTCATTATTAGCAGCAGCATATCTTACCACTGCATTCCCAGAAAACAAGGTAGAATCTGAGGCAAATTGAGGTTTTTTGGTGTAAAAATTCATGACACCCCCTATTGCATCACTACCATAAACAACGCTACCTGGACCTAAAATTACCTCTGTGTGATCAATACTTAAGGGGTCAATAGAAATTACATTCTGAAGATTTCCACCTCTAAAAATGGCATTGTTCATACGCACTCCATCCACAGTGATCAACAATCTGTTGGTTGAAAAACCTCTGATTAACGGACTTCCACCACCTTGTTGTGATTTTTGAACGTAAACTTGGCCAGACTGTTGTAATAAGTCGGCACTGGTCTGTGGGTTACTCAAGAGTACTTCCGCAGCACTTTGGGATATGATTTTTTGAGGAATGTCTTGTTTGCGTTGTTCAAATTTAGATACAGAAATAACAATCGGATTTATTTTTTCTGATCGTGGAGTCATGAATATTAGCTGGCCTTGACTTTTTATTTCTATTTTATCTATAGCATAAGTTTCAAAGGCCATACTTTGAAAATAGATGCGGTCAAATTTTGAAAACTTATTTAGAGAAACCCGACCTTCCAAATCGGTGATGTTACTGACACTTTTATCTTTGTTATATACCAGAACGGAAGCTAACTTCTCTTTAGTCTTATTATTTAAAACCGTAACTGTTTGTGCAGCACTATAAATGCTTGAAAAAACAAACATAAAAAGTACCAATTTCAATGGTCGAAAAGTTGCTTTAAAATTAATAACGAATTGGGTTTTTTAAAAGTTTGCAAATGTATCTGAAAATACTCCATAACCAAATTTAATAGGCCGTTACGCTGTTCTCGATTCATTTTTATTTGATGAACCTTATCAAAATTCGTGCCTATAAAGGTTTTTAATTGCTCACTTTCTACATCAGTTAAGTGATGTGGTTGTAAACCATTTTCATCAAAGGTACCATTCCACATATTAAAGTAGGTAGCACCCGAGGTCGTTACATCTGGTTGAAAACCTAAAAACAGGGTCATATCCAGTAGTATTTTAATGGAGAAGTTGGCAACATGATCCGATTGGTCTACGTATTGAAAAACAGATGAAAGGTATTCAAACAACTCTTGGTCTGGCTGTTGCTCGGTAAGGAGTTGTGAAAGGACTTCAGAAAAAAACAAGGTCATGCTGCTTTTTACAATATCCTTATGTATGCTTTGATAAGGAACTATAACTCGTGCCTCTTTAATGTATTCCAGCGTTCCCTTTCCTCGGTGCTGGGTTTCTATTTCTAATTGGGTTAACGGCTGAAAGAAAGAACTGCGCAATTTTCCTTTTCTAGATTTACGGATTCCTTTAAGAATAAAGGATTGTGTGCCCAATTCTCTGGTGTATAATTTTGCGATGAGATCTGACTCACTATATTTTATTGTAGATAATACTATAGCTGGTGTTGTTATAAGCATTTATCTAACAATCATCAATTTAGAAACAGCAGTTTCTATGTTATCACTAGTAGAAATAAATAAAAAATAGACCCCAGAAGCGACTTTATTCCCTGAAAAGCTTCGGGTATCCCACAGAATACTTCCTCCTTGAGAAATGGCTTCATAAACAAGGTTCCCTTCAATATCTGTGATTTTTACTCGAGCCCTATCAGTCAACCCATCAATTGTAACATTGCCATTAAAACCTGGACGCACTGGATTGGGAAAAGCTCTAACGTTTTCCAAATCTTCTTGTGGTTTACTGGATCGTTCTCCTTGAAAAGCGACAATACCTTTATCGGTCGCAAAGTAAATTTTCCCCGTCGACTCATCAATAGCGATATCGTTGACCGAATTTGTAGGCAGCGGTGAATTATCTGTTGTGAATTGAAAAAGGGTTTCTATACCAGAAGGAGAGAATAAAAAGGCCCCAGAACTAGCGGTCGCAATCCATTTGTTATTATTTCCATCTATTTCGATATCCGTCACAGCCTCATCTGCTAGTAACTCGCGTGGTATTCCGTTGGTATCTTCTATGATTATAGATCGTGCATCACTAGGATTTTCTGAAAACATAGAGTTGGGATTAAACAGAACTCTTAACCCTCGATTAGAGCCTATCCACAATTGATTGTTTAAATCTAATCTCAAGGTAGTGACATAACTATTCACTAAGTTTCCTAAACCAACGTCATCAACTAGATGGGCAAACTGATTTGCAGCAGGATCAAATCCTACCAGTCCATTTGCAATGGTGCCGAAAAAAATAGTTCCCGTATTATTTGCTACTACTCTAGTTATTCCTTGATCAGCAGCTATACTAGCTACTTCTTCACTCACGTCAAAACTGGTCCATTGTCCAGAAGGAGTTCTCCTATTAAGAACATTACCTACTTTATTAGCCAGACTCCATAAGTTCCCTTGATTGTCAAAAACACTGTTAGAGATTCTTACAAAGTCAGTTGCCGGAGGAAGTATGCTTTCTAACGTGCTGTTGTTGACCCCGTATAAAGTAGTAGCAACACCATCCGTAAACTCTAATAATCCATCATGCATAGAATTGAGGTATACCTCATCTGTATTATCTGGGTTGATAGTGATGGAAGAAATACTGGCAATATTTAAAACATCGGCAGCTTCAAAATTCGTCCACCCTTCTTCGGCTACTAAATGGCTTACTCCCAATCGTTCTAACGGGAAAGGATCGTATAACTCATCGTGATCTCCATAAGCTACCCATAACTCATCTGGGGAGGCTGCAATAGAAAACGCTCTGTTTCTAGTAGGTCCATCGGCTGCGATAAATTCAAAGTCGGTCTGGTCTTGAATATTTACTCTAATCATTCCGTTTTCTTCAGTGCCTATAAATAAATCACCTCCTACTGTTATAGCTTGGGTAAAATTATAAGACTCCCCGTTTATAGTAGTTACAACAACAAGTTCATTAATACCTGTATCATAAATTAAAACTCTGTTATTAAAAGTTAGTGTAAGGAACTCATCTGTAGCAAAGGCATCTCGTACTCTTGATGGAAAACGGGTTCCATTACTGACAAATAATGTTCCGTTGAACTCGGTAAAAAAACCTCCCACGGTTATTGCAAATAACCGGTTATCAAATGATATGACTTCATCCCAAATATCAGGATTCACTTGAATCCAGTTGGAAAAATCAATTAAAAAGGGATCTGCGATTGGCGCCCTTCTTATCGCACTAGAAACATCTAATGTTGCGGCATATAAAAAACCTTGAAAAATTTCAATAGAATTTATGGGTACCTGAACACCATTATCCCCTATAAAATAGGTGTCGTCAAACTCGAGTCTTGACAGATTATAGATGGCAATTCCGAAGTCAGTAGCAATATAAAGAAGGTCCCCACTTTCTTTAAACTCATTAATTCTTTTATCATCTGGAGGAATGACTTGCTTATCTTTAATAGCCACTACGTCTATTACTGATCCATCTTGATCGACAATTTGAAGCAAACCGTTTTCATAACCTATAACTAATAGCGATTTTTCTTCACTGTAGTGGATCTGACTTATCTCATCTCCACTAAGACCGTTGATAGTTGTTAAAGTAGTATAGGTTCTAGAGTTGAGGTCGTATATAAAGACAGCATTTTCACTGGCAGCGTAAACCGATGTTGCCGATTCCTCAATATCTACTATAGTAGTAAACGAGAACAGGCCCTCCCAAGAATCTGAAAAATCTTGAGCAACTGTGAAGTTACAAACCAATAAAACAATAAAGACAACTTTTTTCATACACCTATAACGTACCCATCTTTAGTATGTGATGAATACGCACAAAAATAAACTTAATTTAAGGCATTAAAAAACCTCTGTAGCTTTTACAGAGGTTGGTATTGTTTTAATTTCGGTTTAGCACAGAATCAATTGATACTTGAACTTCTAATTCCTTAAGAAATCAGAAAGTGAAACCTATATAAATCTTAAAGTACTAAACAATTCCTTGCGCTAACATGGCGTCTGCAACTTTAACGAAACCAGCAATATTTGCTCCTTTCACATAGTCTACAAATCCATCCTTATCTTTTCCGTAAGTTACACAAGCCTCGTGAATATCATTCATGATGCTGTGAAGTTTACTATCGACCTCTTCGGCAGTCCAGCTATAACGCATAGAATTTTGTGACATTTCAAGACCCGACGTAGCAACACCACCAGCGTTAGATGCCTTTCCAGGTGAAAATAAGATTTTCTTTTTTAAGAAAACTTCAATTGCTTCTGGAGTGCAAGGCATGTTGGCTCCTTCACCTACACAAATGCATCCATTAGATACTAGTGTATTAGCTTCATCGCCATTCAACTCATTTTGAGTAGCGCATGGTAAAGCGATATCACATGTTACCGACCAAGGACGTGCTCCTTCATGATAGCTTGCACTAGAATAAGTAGCTGTATATTCAGAAATACGACCACGCTGATTATTTTTAAGATCCATTATAAATGCAAGTTTATTGGCATCAATACCGGCTTTATCATAAATATAACCTCCAGAATCTGACATTGTAACTACCTTACCTCCCAATTGAATGATTTTCTCTGCCGCATATTGCGCCACATTTCCCGATCCAGAAATCACGACTGTTTTTCCTGCTATTTTTTCCCCACGAGTCTTCAACATATTTTCAGCAAAATACACATTACCGTAACCTGTTGCTTCTGGGCGTATTAATGAACCACCATAAGAGCGGCCTTTACCAGTTAGAATACCTGTAAATTCATTTCTCAATTTTTTATAATAGCCAAAAAGATATCCTATTTCACGTCCACCCACACCTATGTCACCTGCTGGCACATCAGTATCAGCTCCTATGACACGCTGTAATTCTACCATAAAAGACTGGCAAAAACGCATCACTTCACGGTCTGATTTCCCTTTGGGATTAAAATCCGAACCCCCTTTTCCACCACCCATAGGCAATGTGGTCAAACTATTTTTAAATACTTGTTCGAAAGCAAGAAATTTAAGAATGCTCAAGTTCACAGAAGGGTGAAATCTCAATCCCCCTTTATAAGGACCGATAGCGCTATTCATTTGAATGCGGTACCCTCTATTGACCTGTACTTCTCCACTATCATCTGTCCATGGCACACGAAACATGGTGACGCGTTCTGGTTCTGCCATACGTTCTAACAGTTTATCGCTAGCGTATTTGGGGTGATTCTCGATAAAAGGTATAACCGCTTCAGCCACCTCTGTTACTGCCTGTATGAATTCTGGTTCATTAGGGTTTTTACTTTTTATCAAATCGATAAAATCTTGGATGCTTTTTTCCATTATCTTTAATTTGTTCCTTTAAGAAAACGTTTTCGTTAAAGCTGCAAATATAATATTATCGCGTATGGTGTAGATTTTTTTTACCAAAATATTTGCACTTGAAAGTATAGCTTTAACAATCAATGCCGAAGTAAAAATTGCATTACGTCTAATACTTAAGGCATTATGCCCAACGTTTAGGGTATGTGTGGATCACATTTTATTATATTTACCCCGAGCATAAAGGCTTTTTAATGATGCACCCACAAAAACACATTACTACACTCTTGTTTTTTTTTGCAATGACACTGATTAGTAATGCACAATTAGGCTTTTCACATGAACTAGGTTTTATTACTGGGCCAGTGGCTTTTCAAAGTGACTATGGAGAACGGTACGACTTTAATACCAACAAAGGAAACGTAGGAATAGGTTTGGGAATAGTGCACTACATCAACTTTGCTTATCGTGCAGATTGTGATTGCTATAGTGCGGACACCTACTGGAATGACCACTTTAAGATAAGAAGTGAGATTGCTTATCATGAAACAAAATTAAATCATCTAGGGCCAGAATCGGATAACTTATCCCTAGGCGGATTACAACTTAGATCCATGGAAGGTAAAGCAAAGGTGTTTGAAGCTGGCGCACAAATTGAATGGTACCCATTAAGCATCAGAGATTTTCAGTTAGGAAAACCTAAAATAGCTCCCTATATAGGCATCGGAGCTCGTTATGTAAACTATAGACCTGAAGCTACCAGTAGTTTAGGACCTTTAGGGAATCCAATAACTACATTCCCAACTTTTATTGATCGCATTGATACCTCACAGGGAAGTGCTTTAGCCATTACAGGAGATATTGGTTTTAGATATAAAGTAGGTCCTTTAAGTGACCTTTTAATTTCTTCTAAGTGGCATTACTATCTAGACAGCAACTATGTAGATGGATTGAGCCCTAACAATGTAAACAATAGAGCAAACGACTGGATCTGGTGGTTTAACTTAGGATATATTTTCTATTTATAAGTTCCTTTCTACACCATTAAAAAGGAAAGTAAAATTCAATAGCCTCTTTTATTCTGCATATTTAGTAATGTCATTGGATCCCAAAAGTTTTCTTTAAAATTTTTAATTTGATCTTCTTCTATTATCAAACCCTCACTTTCTAACAATTGTCGCATAAGATTTGTTCCTGGAAAATGATGCTTCCCTGTAAGAATGCCATTGCGGTTTACCACTCTATGAGCAGGCACCTCAGGGTCGTTATGTGATGCATTCATGGCATAACCAACGGCTCTACTACTTCTGGGTGTGCCTAGAACTCTTGCAATAGCTCCATAACTGGTAACTTTACCATAAGGGATTTGTTTGACCACCTCGTATACCCTCCCAAAGAAGTCGTCACTGCTCATCCATATATTCTAATAACTGTAAAAATAGCAATCAGTAAGGTAAGTCCACTTAAAATAAAATTAATCTTACGCGCAAAGGTATCGCTGTCAAAAGCAAATTTCTTGACATATTTGATATAAGCCAGTAACATTAAAAAAGTCCCACAAGAGGCTCCTATTATAAATAGATGAGCCGTGGGATAGGTAAATATGAACAATCCTTTACCCGCCAAAAAAGAGCTAAATCCAATGTAAAAAGGTATTGGAAAAATATTTAACCCCGATAAGATAATTCCCTGAGCAACTAATTTTGCTGCAGACCTGTTGATCTCTTTAACCTCTGGGGTTCCAGAATCAAGAGAAGCCCTTATAAAAAAGAAAATGGACAGCCCAATAAAAGCAATAATCGCAAACTGCTCTAAAAGCAACAACGTTTCTGGGTTATCGTTCAACAATTTGGAGAAAAAAACACCTATATACACCTGTCCTATCACCACAAAAGACGCACCTAATGCAAAAATTATTGCCGCTTTCCTGTTTTGTTTAACACTTATTTTAGCTGCAGTTAAGTTTAATAATCCTGGAGGAATAACTCCAACAAACCCTATTACCAGACCAAAAATCAAGTGAAATACTCCTGTCATTACTTCAATTTAAACTTGATATAAGTAATTGCTTTTCCTGTTTCTAAATAGTGCTTTTCATAAAAAGTTTGAGTTCCTGTAACCTCTTCAGGAGACTCGGTATTAGAATAAACATCGTGATGAGCGTATAAGATTTCTTCACCTCTCGCTTGTAATAAGCCTAAGGTATAACCGTGCATAAACTCTGAGTCTGTTTTAAGATTCATAACACCATCTGGTTGTAAGATGTGTTTATATTTGGATAAAAAGTCAGGGTTGGTCATTCTATGCTTGGTGCGTTTGTACTTGATTTGAGGGTCTGGAAATGTAATCCATATTTCTTGAATTTCCGCTTTCGCGAAAGCGGAATCAACCAATTCAATCTGAGTTCTTATAAAAGCAACATTGTCAAGACCTTCTTGTAAGGCCGTTTTTGCTCCCCGCCAAAAACGTGCGCCTTTAATATCAATACCTATAAAATTGCGCTCGGGATATTTACGTGCTAAGGCAACAGTATATTCTCCTTTACCACACCCCAACTCAAGAGTGATAGGATTTGTGTTTCCAAAAAACTCCTGCCATTTCCCCTGATATTTAAAGCCAGAAACCACCTCTTCACGAGAAGGCTGTAGGACATTTTTAAATGTTTCGTTTTCGTTAAATCGTTTGAGTTTATTCTTACTTCCCAATACAATTATTTAAAGGTTAATTAATGAGTACAAATATACCTGATTACAAAGTCATTGTATATTTACTACATGCAAAAATCAAAAAACATTTTGATTGCCCCGTTAAACTGGGGGCTAGGACACGCCACAAGGTGCATTCCTATTATAAATGCCATTATTAATAATGGTGACCACCCTATTATTGCTAGTGATGGAGAAGCACTCGAGCTACTTAAAAAAGAATATTCTAAACAAACTTTTATAGAACTCCCTTCTTATGATATAGAGTATGCAAAGGAAGGACAAAATTTAAGGCTCAAGATGCTCAAAGATTCTCCTAAAATATGGATGGCCATACGTAATGAGCAACAAATGCTTCAAGAAATCATTCCGAAATACACTATCTCAGGCATCATCTCTGACAATAGATTGGGACTTTATAGCAACCTGGTTCCCTCTGTAATTATAACCCATCAACTGCAGGTATTATCTGGCAGTACGACCTGGTTAAGCACGCAATTACACTTGCATTATATAAAAAAATACGACTATTGCTGGATTCCTGATTTTGATAGCCCAAACAACCTTACCGGCAAGCTTTCCTATAACGAGGATTTTGAAATTGAGAAAGTATTTTTAGGGCCTCTTTCTAGATTTCAGAATACGGGTAATTATCAAAAAAAATATGATTTAATGGTATTGCTATCTGGTCCAGAACCACAAAGAGGTATTTTAGAGAAAAAGCTTCTTACAGAGCTTAAATCATATAAAGGAAAGGTGTTATTTATTGCAGGCAAGGTAGAAAAGGAACAAAAGGTAGAGAAAAAAGGACGCCTTACTTATTACAATTATCTTTCTACAGATGGCTTACAAAAGGCACTAGATCGTTCTGAAATGGTATTGAGCAGGAGTGGTTATACCACTATTATGGACCTACAAAAAATGGGTAAAAAAGCATTTTTTATTCCCACCCCAGGCCAGTTTGAACAAGAATACCTCGCAGAATTGTTAGATCAAAAAGGAATTGTTCCTTACGCTACTCAAGAAGATTTTCAGATACAAATGTTATCTCGCGTGGAACTCTATAAAGGATGGGAATGTAGTCAGCCTTCTTCAAGTTCGCTTTCTTCCATTTTGAAAGGAACTTTTTCTAACGTGAATGAAAATTCAGAACCTATGCCTGGCTCACTATCCACATAAATACGCTCTCCATGAGCCTCTACGATATGTTTAACAATAGCTAGTCCTAACCCAGAGCCACCTTCTTTACGTGACCCCGTTCTATCTACCCTAAAGAACCGTTCAAACAATCTAGGAACATACTCCGGTTTAATTCCCTCACCATTATCTGTTACCCTTAAAATAATTTTATTATTGATAAGATCTTCAACAGCTACTTCGGTAGTTCCATTTTGTTTACCATACTTAATAGAATTCATAATAAGATTTGAAATCACTTGAAGTATTCTTTCTTGATCTGCATGTACCATAATAGGTTGATCATATTTCATATCAAAAACTAATGAAATATTTTTTTTTGATGCCTTCATTTCAAACTGATCAAAAACCTGTTTTACCAAGTTAATGACATCAATATGTTCCTTGTCCAGACTCATATCGCCTACTTCAAGTCTTGTGATCATGTCCATATCCCTAACGATATAAGTAAGTCGCTCCACTCCTTTTTGAGCTCGTTCCAGGTATTTCTTGCGTATCACTTTATCCTTGTGCGCGCCATCTATAAGCGTGTCTATATAACCTTGTACTGTAAACAACGGCGTTTTTAATTCATGAGATATATTTCCTAAAAATTCTTTTCTGTAGTTTTCTCGTATTTGAAGTGTTTCTATTTCTATTTTTTTATTACGAGCAAACCGTTCTACTTGCTCCTTGAGTGTGCGCATGTCAGTGGCAATCTCACGGTCAGAAAAATTGCTGGACTCTAAAAGTGAAACATCTTCATAGATCTTTTTGATGCGGCGGTAAATAAATCTCTGTACGCGGTACTGAATAATCACAAAACACAAAATAAAAACACTAATGATTATTCCTAAAAGAATAGGTGCAGGAAGTTGTACCCCGTCAATAAAGGTAACCAGAAGTAGAATTAAAAATAATAAAAAGGTAATATAGATCGATGATCTAATTGCAAAACGGTAACTTTTTCTTTGTGATGTCGATTGCGTATTATTTGACATACTTATAACCTACACCTTTTACCGTTTTAAAACTATCGTCCCCCAGTTTTTCTCGCAACTTCCTAATATGAACGTCTATTGTACGACCCCCTACAATAACTTCGTTACCCCATACGATATCTAGAATTTCTTCTCGCTTAAACACCTTACCTGGTTTTGTAGTAAGTAAAGAAAGTAATTCAAATTCCTTGCGAGGCAAGATCATTTCTTCTTTCTTAAAGATTATTTTATATTGATCTCTATCAATGATCAAATCACCTAATTTTACAATATTTGAGGCAGATGGCGCTTCATTTTCTCGGCGCCTCAAGAGTGACTTTACCTTAGAAACCAAAACACGTGGCTTTACTGGTTTTGTAATATAATCATCTGCTCCTACGTCAAAACCAGCAATCATAGAATAATCTTCTCCTCTAGCGGTAAGAAAAGTAATGATAGTACCATCTAGTTCAGGCAATTTACGCATTTTCTCACAAGCTTCAATTCCATCCATTACTGGCATCATGACATCTAAGATAATGAGGTCAGGCCTTTTCTTTTTTGCTTTTTTGAGTGCTTCTTCACCATTTTCTGCCGTATAAACCTGATACCCTTCGTTTTTTAGGTTATACCCAACAATCTCTAGGATATCCGGCTCATCATCAACTAATAGAATTTTGGCTTTAGCGTCTTTCATTTCGTCTTTCATATGCTTAGGAGGCTAAGTTAATAAGATAGTTACTCAATGATTTTAAATTCATGTTAGCTTTAGGTTAACTCCGTGGTCCAAAAGATGAAGTTATGAAAATAATTTATAATTCCACTTTCGCGGAAGCAGAATACCCCAAACTTTAAAAATAAAGCTTCAATTAGGAATCAACAAATATATGCTTTTGTTCAGATCAATCTGCTGTAGTTCATCAACACAAATAAGTCAACCCTTATGAAAACACATCGCTTTAAAAAAAATGCACAATTCATAAACCAATACCGATTGGTCAATACAAAGAGTAATAGCATGCCCAAATGCGATAAAATGACTGTTTCACTTTAAATAAGGTTTGTGAAGACCTGACTTTAAATGCTGTTAGCAAGGGCATGATAGGAGTAAATGCTGCTTTTTTATTTACTTTTACATCAAATAATCCATGTGAAGTTCACCGTATTTGATATACATTCTAATGAAGCATTTGAAAAAATGGCTTTGAAAATTTATCGTTATCAATTGCGAAAAAATGTTGTTTATCAACAGTACTGTGAATACCTCCACAAGACTCGAGCTTCTCGCATAGAAGAGATCCCATTTTTGCCCATACAATTTTTTAAATCACATACCGTGTTAAGCGATCAACGACCCGCACAAATCACTTTTACCAGCAGCGGAACTACAGGTAATAATGTTTCAAAACACCTAGTAACCGACTTAGAAGTGTACAACAAAAGCCTAGATCACAGCTTTAAGAAAACCTATGGAGAAGCCAAAGACTACGTTATACTGGCACTGCTCCCTCACTATTTAGATCGCAGTGGCTCTTCACTAGTGTATATGGCACAACGCTGGATCAAGGCATCCCAGAGAGCAGAGAGTGGCTTTTACCTCAATGATCTCGCAGCACTTTCCAAAGTCCTTAAAAGTTTCGAAAATAGTTCTCAAAAAATAATCCTTATAGGAGTGACTTTTGCGCTTTTACAGCTCGCAGATGAATATGCGATGCCCTTAGATAATGTGATTATTATAGAAACAGGGGGGATGAAAGGAATGCGCAAAGAAATTATTAAACCAGAATTACACGGTATCCTCCAAACAGCTTTTACACAAGCGAGTATTCAAAGTGAATACGGAATGACCGAATTACTTTCTCAAGCCTATGCTAATGATGGGATTACCTTTACAACGCCACCATGGATGAGAGTAAGCACAAGAGACACTAACGATCCTCTATCTGCGATAGACCATGGAAAAACCGGAGGGCTAAACGTTATAGACTTGGCCAACTACAATTCTTGCTCTTTTATAGCAACTCAAGATCTGGGAAAAAGCTATACCGATGGAAGCTTTCAGGTTTTAGGAAGGTTTGATCACTCCGATATAAGAGGTTGCAATTTGATGGCAGTAGGCAGTAGGCAGTAGGCAAAAAACCTTATGACTTTTTAAAAAAAGTCATAAGGTTTTTTTATCTAGATTAAGTACTACGACTACTTCAACACCACTAAAAAATAATTCTTCTTACCGCGTTGGAGCAAGATCATATTACCAGCGATCACATCTTCTATAGTGATCATTTTGTCTTCAGAGATTTTGTTTTTATTAATACTCAGACTATTCTCATTAAGCGCTCTACGCACCTCAGCATTGGAGCTTAGAAAACCTGTGGTTTCATTCATAAACGTAACAACATCTACTCCATTTTCAATTACAGCTCTATCAATTTCTACTTGTGGCACACCTTCAAAAATCTCTAATAAAGTCGCCTGATCCATTTTACCCCATTGCTCTGGTGTTACCTTTTTAGAAAACAAAATTCCAGAAGCCTCAACAGCAGTTTCATAAGCTTCTTTACCGTGAACCATAGTGGTTACTTCTTGAGCGAGTCGTTTTTGAAGGGCTCTATAGCCTGGATCTTTTTGATGTTCTTCAATAAGAGCATCACAAGTTTTTTGATCTAAGAACGTAAAAATCTTGATCCAATTTATAGCGTCATCATCTGTTGCTGTAATCCAGAATTGATAGAATTTGTAAACGCTGGTTTTAGCTGTATCCAGCCAGATATTTCCCCCTTCGGTCTTTCCAAATTTTGTACCGTCTGCTTTTGTTACTAGTGGTGTGGTAATCGCATAAGCTTTACCTCTCGCTTTGCGCCTTATCAATTCTGTTCCAGTGGTGATGTTTCCCCATTGATCAGAGCCCCCTATTTGAAGTTTACAAGCTTCCTTTTCATAAAGATGTAAATAATCATAGCCTTGAAACAACTGGTAAGTGAATTCGGTAAAACTCATTCCCTCCCCCTCACCAGAGACACGTTTTTTTACCGATTCTTTTGCCATCATGTAATTAACGGTAATGTGTTTCCCTATATCGCGAGCAAAATCAATAAGGCTGAAGTCTTTCATCCAGTCATAATTGTTAACCAGCTTGGCTCGTGTCGCCTCTTCACCGCCTTCAAAATCTATAAATCTAGCAATCACACTTTTTACACCAGCAATATTTTTATCAAGAATATCTTGAGTGAGCAAGTTACGCTCGGCACTCTTCCCGCTAGGATCACCAATCATGCCCGTGGCTCCACCAACCAATGCAATAGGTCGATGACCCGCCCGCTGCAAATGCATGAGTAATATGATCTGCACAAGACTTCCTATGTGAAGAGAATCTGCCGTAGGGTCAAAACCTATATAACCAGAAACAACTTCACTTTGAAGCATTTCTTCTGTATCTGGCATGATATCATGTATCATCCCACGCCATTTTAATTCTTGTACAAAGTTGTAAGCCATAATTAAAGTTTTACGCCTGCAAATATATGTGGTTTGGGTGTTTTTAAAGGATTTTTAAGTCTCGTATTGTTTATTTTTACAGCATGATTTTAATCACAGGAGCCACAGGATTAGTAGGAGGACATTTGTTATACCGCTTTCGCGAAAGCGGAAAAAATATCATTGCTACCTATCGCGAATTGAAAAGTCTAGATAAAACAAGGGAGATTTTTGAGTCTTATGAAAAAGGTGCTGGTGCCCAAGTGGATTCTTTTCAATGGAAACAGTCAGACATTCTTGATATACCAAGCCTAGAAATGGCCATGCAACAGGTAACAACAGTGTATCATTGTGCTGCTGCCATAGATGATCTTCCTTTTGAAGAAATGAAAAATAGCAACATGCGCGGTACAGAAAATGTAATCAATGTAGCTCTTGCTATGGGGGTTAAGAAGTTTTGCCACGTAAGTAGTATTGCAGCACTAGGGGAGGCTGTGGGAGACAGGTCAGTAAATGAAGACGATTTTTTTAATCTAGACGGACTCAATACCGATTATGCGATTACCAAATTTGGAGCAGAAATGGAAGCCTGGAGAGGAACTCAAGAAGATATGATGGTTAACATCGTCAACCCGGGTATTATCCTAGGAGAAGGGAATTGGGAATGCGGCTCTGGGCAACTGATTAGTAAAACAGCCTCTGGGAATAAATTTTATACCTGCGGTAGTAGCGGTTTTATAGACGTGCGAGATGTCACACGAGCCATGCAAGAACTCACTGAAAGTGATCATAAAAACGAGCGGTATATTCTCGTTTCAGAAAACAAAACCTATAAGGAAGTTTTAGATTTAATAGCAATTAGCTTGCAGAAACGCAAGCCCTATATTCCCCTTAAAAGCGGCGTTTTAAAATTGTTTTCTTATTTACTTCAAGTTCTTAAATTATTTGGTTTTTCAAAGGGTTTAAGCAGGGCAAAAGTGCACTCCTTGACTTCAAAAACCAAGTATTCTAATACTAAAATTAAAGGGGTTCTTAACTTTGAATTGACCCCTATACAGGTAACGATTGATCGAGTAACTGCCTGTTATAGGCAAAGGAGTTAATTTTTTAGTACTTGATCTGGATCTAATTCCTTGTGTTCTTTAATGCGATCCTTGGGTATATGTTCAGAAACACGCCTACGCTCCTCTTCATTAATCCTTTCTTGTCTTGTGTTAAGAGTATCCTGAAGCGATTTAAAATTTTCTTGAACCTTATCCATAATTAAAAGATACTCTTCTACTCGATCGGTATAATAATTCAAATTATCTTGAAAAGCAATACTGTCCATATGGTACTTCTCATATAAAAATGAACTAGGCTGTACCCCTGTTTTAAGATAAGCCGTTTTATTAGAAGAGATAGCTCCCTCAATTAAATATAAGTCGGTTATTAATGCGGCCATTTTATCTTTGGAAAACAGATTTTCAGGTGGAGGAGATTTCTCCACATTAGAACATGATGAGGTAAAAATCGCAAAAAGGACAACTACTATTTTTTTCATCTTACAAATGATAGTTCCTGGGCATTTTTATTTTCGGACACTTTAAAATTCTTATACGCCAATTCTCCATTTACAAAAGTTTGCATGACGCGACTTTTAAAAGTTACTCCTTCAAATGGGGACCAGCCACATTTTGCAAGCACATTTTCCTTGGTAACCGTCCATGGATTATTGGTATCTACAACAACAAGGTCTGCTTTGTAACCTTCCCTGATATAACCTCTTTTCTCTATGTCAAATAACAAGGCTGGATTGTGACACATTTTCTGGACTACTTTCTCTATAGTTATTTTTTCGTCATGCACAAATTGCAACATCGCAGGCAATGCGTGCTGCACTAAAGGACCTCCACTAGGGCAAGAAGTGTAAGGGTTGGACTTCTCTTCTAAAGTATGTGGCGCATGATCTGTTGCGATCACATCTATGCGATCATCCAGTAGGGCTTCCCATAATTGTTCTCTGTCAGCAGCTGTTTTAACTGAAGGATTCCACTTGATAAACGTTCCTTTAGCTGCATAATCTTCATCACTAAACCACAAATGATGTATACAGACTTCAGAGGTAATTTGTTTGTCTACTATAGCTTGCTTATTCGAAAAAAGGGCTGTTTCCTTCCCCGTTGATAAATGGAATACATGTATTCTCGCGCCAGTTTCTCTTGCTAATTTTATAGCACTGCTACTACTAATATAACAAGCTTGCTCATCTCTTATTACAGGGTGCTGATCCATCGGGATATCATCTCCATATTTGTCAAAAGCTTTTTTAAAATTTGCGGTGATCGTAGCCTCATCTTCACAGTGAAGGGCGATTCGCAGTTTTACATTCGAAAAAATCTCTCGCAGCACTTCTTTATCATCGACAAGCATATTACCTGTTGAAGACCCTAAGAAAAGTTTTAATGCGGGTACTCTAGAAGTATCCACTTTTAAAATCTCTTTTAAATTGTCATTTGTACCACCAAACATGAAGGCATAATTTGCGTGACTATCTCGTTGCGCTATTGCCATTTTACTTTCCCATTCTTCAATAGTTGTAGTTTGGGGATTGGTATTCGGCATTTCCATAAATGTAGTGATCCCACCAGCGACAGCAGCAGCACTTTCTGTTGCAATAGTGGCTTTATGGGTAAGACCTGGCTCTCTAAAATGCACTTGATCGTCAATAACTCCAGGCAACAAATAATTCCCCTCTATATCAATAATTACAGTATCTGCATTTTTAGCACTGATGCTTTCAGCAATTTCAATAATGGTATCTCCTTCTATATAAACATCACCTTCTTTTGTTACACCATCCGTAACAATTTTTGCGTTTTTAATTAACGTTTTTTTCATATCTCTAGTTGTCCTAACAAACTTTCCATTTTCATTTTCATTACCCCTAATACAGCTTCATTTATGATGCTGCTGCTCATCTTAGATTGCCCACGAGACCTGTCCGTAAAAATAACAGGCAGTTCCACGATTGTTGCTTTCAATAAAAATGCTTTAAACTTCATTTCTATTTGAAATGCATAGCCGACAAATTTAATCTTATCCAAGTTAATTTTCCTTAAAAGAGAGGCTCGATAACAAATAAATCCAGCTGTAGTATCATGAATATTCATTCTAGTTACCATTCTTACATATTTTGAGGCAAAATAAGACAAGAGAATTCTAGACATAGGCCAGTTTACCACATTTACTCCTTTGACATACCTGCTTCCAATAACAAGGTCAGCGCCTTGTTTTGCACAAACATCATACAAGTCAGGAAGGTCGTTAGGATCATGGGAGAAGTCGGCGTCCATTTCAAATATAAACTCGTAATCCCTTTTTAAAGCCCATTTAAAACCATGAATGTATGCGGTTCCTAAACCTTGTTTTCCTTCACGTTCTTCTAAAAACAACCGGTTAGCGTATCGCACTAAATTATTTTTCACCACTTCAGCCGTGCCATCTGGCGAAGAATCATCCACAACAAGAAGATGTAAGTACTGGTTTTGATTTAAAACAGCATCTATCATCAATTGGATATTCTCCAATTCGTTAAACGTAGGAATAATAATTAGCGTATTTTTCATATTCTTCGGCTAAAATAAACAATAAAACAACCAGCTTTGTGAACGTTTGTTAAATCATATTATTTTTACCCTTTGAAATGAACTTAGAACCTCGCTATATAGAACTCAACGATTGGATCAGCATCACCATATTATTTTGTGTGGCGATTCTCGCGGTTACCAAATGGTTTTCTAAATATCAAATTACGGATGTATTAAGCTCTTACTACAACAACCGATTTGTCAAAATCTCAAGGAATAGAGAAAACGGTTCTTCTATCTTGATTACAGCAAGTGTTATTGTGTATACCATCAATATAGCTTTATTCATATATGTTTATTATCAGAAGCAGCAACAACTTCCAATAGCACTAAATGGGTTTTTACTTAGTTTAACAATTACATCTGTTTTTTTCCTCACCCAACATGTTATTGGGAAACTAATTGCCACCCTCTGTAATTTTGAAGAATTACTATTTGTGGTTCAACATCATAGAAATATTCATAGAGCTATGTTGGCATATGCCCTCTTAATCACCAACTGTATTGTTATTTATGTATGCCACAGCAGTGCGTCAGCACTTCTCACTGCGCTGATTTTCATTGGATTTATACTATTTACATACCATTTGGTGTTAATTTACACCTGTAGGAGCCTGCTTTTTTCTACTCATTTGTATTTTATTTTGTACCTTTGCACGCTAGAAATCATACCCTATCTACTTTTATATAAGTATTTTATGTTGTGAAATCTTGACTCTAATAGAAAACATATATATATGAAAGTGAAAACAATTTTAGTTTCCCAACCTGAACCTAAAATGGAAAATTCACCATACCAGAATTTGGTGGATAGAACAAAGGTGAAAATCGATTTTCGCTCTTTCATACATGTTGAAGGAGCTGCTGCAAAAGAAGTGAGAGAGCAAAAAATTGACCTAGCCAAGTTCACTGCGATTGTTTTGACAAGTCGCAATGCGGTAGATCATTTCTTTAGAGTAGCCGAAGAAATGCGTTTTAAAATTCCAGAATCTTTAAAATACTTTTGTCAAAGCGAAGCGGTTGCTTATTATTTGCAGAAATATGTGGTGTACCGCAAACGCAAAATCTATGTGGGGAAAAGAACGTTCCCTGAGTTGTGTACTCTTATAAAAAAACACAAAAACGAGACCTTTCTAGTTCCTAGTTCTGATAAATTGGGAGATTCTACTCCTACAGAGTTAGACAAACTAGGCGTAAAATGGACAAGCGGTACTTTTTTTAGAACAGTGATTAGCGATCTGTCAGATCTTGCAGATGTAAAGTATGATGTTTTAGTGTTTTTTAGCCCTAGTGGGATTGAATCGCTTTTTCAAAATTTCCCAAAGTTTACACAAGAGCAAACTCGTATTGCTGTATTTGGCAACACCACTATGAAAGCTGCTCAGGATAAAGGTTTGAGAATTGATATTCAAGCACCAACTCCTGAGTCTCCATCGATGACTATGGCTATAGAAAATTATATTAAGGATAAGAGTTAAGTATGAATTCTTTTTTCGCCCTGAGCTGCTAGCATAGATTACAAGCAACACAACAACAAACAAAAACGTCCTGAATTAGTTATTCAGGACGTTTTTTATAATTGCGCCTTTTACAATTTATAGCTTTCTTGGTGGACCACCAGCAAGAATTTCTTCTGAGGCCTGCTCTTCAAACTTTTTAAAGTTATCAATAAAGAACTGTCTCAGTTTTTCGGCAGTTTCATAATAAGCTTTGTCGTTATTCCAAGATTTACGCGGACTCAAAACTTCTTTAGGTACATTAGGGCAAGTTACCGGTTGCGCCACACCAAACATAGAGTGATAGTGATAATTCCCTTTGTTAGCTTCTTCCAAAGAACCATCAAGAGCCGCAGTAATCATAGCGCGGGTATACTTCAATTTCATACGACTTCCCACGCCATAAGGACCCCCTGTCCAACCAGTATTTACGAGCCATACCGTAACGCCAGACTCCTTCATCTTTTTACTCAACATATCTGCATATACTGTAGGATGTAACGGCATAAAAGGAGCGCCAAAACATGCCGAAAAACTAGGGTCTGGCTCGGTAACCCCAGCCTCCGTACCAGCAACTTTTGCTGTATAACCGCTTATAAAATGATAGGCTGCTTGACCCGGAGTCAATTTCGATATGGGAGGTAATACCCCAAAAGCATCTGCCGTAAGGAAAAAGATATTCTTAGGGTTTTTACCAACTGATGGCTCCCTAATATTTTCAATGTGGAAAATGGGATAACTTACTCGTGTATTTTGGGTAATAGATGTATCTGCAAAATTAACACTGTCATCTTCCTTAAAAATAACATTTTCTAGTAGCGCACCAGCCTTGATCGCATTATAAATTTCTGGCTCTCCTTCCGGATCTAAGTTGATCACTTTTGCATAACAACCTCCTTCAAAATTAAAAACTTCATTATCTTCTGTCCATCCGTGCTCGTCATCTCCTATTAGTGCTCTTTCTGGATCTGTAGATAGAGTTGTTTTACCAGTTCCGCTTAAACCAAAGAAAATAGCGGTAGTACCATCTTTACCTACATTGGCACTACAGTGCATAGGTAAAGTCTTTTTATAAACCGGCAAAATAAAATTCAAAGCACTAAACACTCCTTTTTTGATCTCCCCAGTATAACCAGTACCTCCTATAAGTGCAATTTTTCTGGAGAAATTTAGAATAGCAAAATTGTGCTGTCTTGTTCCGTCTTCATCGGGAACAGCTCTAAACCCAGGTGCATTGATGACTGTCCATTCTGGATCAAATTGATCGAGTTCCTCTTCAGAAGGTCTTATAAACATATTATAGGCAAACATATTAGACCATGGATACTCAGTAATGACTCTCAGCTGAAGCCGGTAATCTTCGTGAGCACATGCATAAGCATCGCGTACAAAAAGCTCTTTGCCGTCTAGGTAGGAGGTCACCTTATCAAGTAGCGCATCAAATTTATCTGATTCAAAAGGAATATTGATCTTGCCCCACCAGACTTTGTCTTCCGTCACTTCATCTTTTACAATGAAACGATCCATAGGAGAACGACCAGTAAACTCTCCTGTATGAACCGCTAAGGTGCCATTATCAGTTTCCTTACCGCCATAATTTGCTACAGATATTTTTTGTAGAATTTCAGGCGTGAGTTGGTAATTGATTTTGGAATTTTTGATTCCCCATTCGGTTAACGCAATCGATTGCGAAATAAAGGTGTTTGAACCCATGATAATCCGTTTAGTTAGATATCGCACAAAAATATAACACTAAAATGGGTCTCACTAATTATTCATAGAATTATGTGAAATGATTTTCCACAAAGCAAAAAACCAACCCGAAATCAAACTTAAACCACCCAAAGGGGTTACAGGTCCTAGGAATTTTAAATTTACTTGTAGCCATTTGGACAAAGAAAGTCCATAGATACTAAAAGAAAAAAGTAGCATTCCGATAACAAAAAGGTACAATAAAATATTTTTTGAAGCATCGGTTAGTAAGGTTACTTGTGAAAAAGCAATCAAAGCAATCGCATGAAATAATTGATACCGCACACCGGTTTCAAAACTTTTAACTTGTTGAGGTTCTAGTACTTTTTCAAGGGCGTGTGCCCCCAACGCTCCTAAAATCACAGCCATTACAGCAAAAGTACAACCCGCGATTAACAACTTTCTTTCCATTGTATTTTAAATTTAGCTTAAGACGCTTAACTTGGCACTAAAATACAACACCCATGCGACACATCTTAATTATAGGTGCCGGAAAATCTACTGGTGTACTGGTAGATCATCTTTTAAGTAAATCTAAAGAACAACACATACAGCTCATTATAGCAGATATAAATTTACAAAGCGCTCAATTCCTGAGTAAAGGTCATGAAAATGCCACAGCGGTGAAATTGGATATTTTTGAGCCAGAGCAACGCAAACTACACATTCAAAAAGCAGACCTCGTGATTTCAATGCTCCCTGCTAGATTTCATATAGAAGTTGCTAGAGACTGTGTGGCTTTTAATAAAAACATGGTCACTGCTAGCTACGTCAGTCCAGAAATGGAATCTCTTGATCAAGAGGTAAAAGAAAAAGGACTCATTTTTATGAATGAAATAGGCGTGGATCCAGGAGTAGACCACATGAGCGCTATGAAAATTATTGATCGCATTACCAGTCAAGGGGGTAACCTATTACTTTTTGAATCTTTTACTGGTGGACTGGTCGCCCCAGAAGATGATAACAATCTTTGGAATTATAAATTTACCTGGAATCCTCGCAATGTAGTAACCGCAGGTCAAGGTGGTGCTGCAAAATTTATTCAAGAGGGAAAATACAAATACATACCGTATCACCGACTTTTTAGAAGAACAGAATTGCTTGAAATAGAAGGCTACGGACGCTTTGAAGCACTAGCAAATAGAAATAGTCTTAAATATAGAGAGATATACGGCCTCAACGATATTCTTACCCTGTATAGAGGTACGATGCGACGGGTAGGCTTTAGCAAAGCATGGAATATGTTTGTACAACTAGGACTCACTGACGATACCTATACTTTAGAAGGCTCTGAAAACATGACGTATCGTGATTTTATCAATAGTTTCCTTCCTTATTCTCCTACGGACAGTGTGGAATTAAAAATGCGGCACGAACTAAAAATAGATCAAGACGACATTATGTGGCTTAAATTGGAAGAACTGGATATTTTTAATAATAAGAAGAAAACAGGACTTAAAGACGCGACTCCAGCACAAATGCTACAATTCATATTAGAAGATTCTTGGACACTTCAACCAGGTGAAAAAGATATGATCGTGATGTACCATAAATTTGGCTATGAACTAAATGGTGAAAAAAAACAAATAGACAGTACCATGGTATGTCTAGGGGACGGGGGGTTACAAACCGCCATGGCCAAAACAGTAGGACTTCCTGTTGCGATTGCCGCCTTGAAAATTTTAAATGGAGAATTTACAGAACCAGGCGTACAAATCCCTATTAAGGCCTCTGTATATCAACCTATACTTACAGAACTAGAAAATCACGGGATTCGCTTTCGCGAAAGCGAGACAGAATATCTAGGGTATAATAAATTACAAGTATAGATAACTAGAAAAAACTATTAAAACCAAAAAATTAAGACCTAACTACCTAAAGAGGATATTCAAATTCTAGTAGCCAATTTTATAAAAAAAAGGTCTGAAGATACTCTGTCACCCATTTTTTAACTAAGCGATAAAGAACTGACCTGCTCATCTAGATCACATCACTGACTTTTTGGAAAACACCTTATTCCTTACTAAAGGCTATCAAAGGAACCCTGTAACAGCTCATCAAAAACTAAAGCAACAAGAGAAAAGAATCATTTTAGTATGTGGATCGACCTCTAGGCAGCGACCATAAATGAATGGGGTGTAGGTCCAATAGCAGATCTCGCCATAAGACGAGCACGTAACATGGCGAGTATCTTATTTATAAAAATAGTTGAGGCCAGAGCTAATTAACGATCAATCGGTTATCTATCAAATGACCAATTCATAATATCAGTACGCAACCCAATATTGAGCCACATGGTACTTTCACCGCGAACAACATCATTAGTATACCGCGGATTCTGACTGCGGTAAATCATTTGGCTAAAAACTTTTAACCTACTGGCAGGATTAATCACATAGCCAGCTTCTAGATGTCCATAAAAGAAATTGGAGATATTACCTTGTACGGTTTCATTACCATTATCAGCAACACGATCATCTTCAGAACCATAAATATTCCCTCCATAAAACGCATTATCTCCATTTTGAAGAATATCATACCCTCGTTCTCCATAAATAGCTTTAGCAATTCCATACCAGCGGTCTTTTGTATAACGCCCAATTAATATGGCCTCATAAAAGTTGGCTCCCCAAGGATGTGCTAGTGCTTGATTGCTATTACCATAATTGAGCACTACAGAATTATGAGAATACGTATAAGGTCGCACCCTATTGTATTCTAATTGCATCATTAAGTTAGGAACCTTAAATGCATTTTGCCATTTCACACCCAATTGATAAGCACTTTTATTTTGATAACCTCCATCCCCACTGACTACAGAAGCTCCCGAGAATTCATCTAAAGTTAATTGTCCATAACCCGTTAAACGGTCACTAAATTTATATTTTGCCGTGAAACCTAATAACGCATTTCCTCCACGCGAGCCTGTTTGTAATTCTACTGATTGATAAAAAATAACTGGGTTTACATAATTGAAATCAAATCCCCTCTGATTATCATCTTGCCAAAGTACACTTTCAAAAAGTCCTATGTTTAATCTTTTTGTGGCATTCCAGCTTAAGTAATGATGAGTCATAAACTTTGTTCGAAAAGAATCATCAGCGGTTACTTCAGACCGCACATCTCTTAAAGAAGTATATAATACCGTATAATCTAGTTTCCAGAATTTGGCGTTAAGCTTAACATATGGAAATGGTTGCGAGTTATCACTCAAAACTAAGGAGCGGTATCCATCCCCTATAAAATGCTGTCCATGACCTAATTGTAAATCAAAATATTTACTGGGCTTATAATTGATATACCCTGTCGCTACTGGATAATCAAAGATGTTTTCACCACCATCTTCGGCTATCCCTCTTCCTGGAACGATCCCAGGATTACCACCATCTGGAGCACGCAGTCGTACTTCTCGTTCAAAATAACCTGGAAATCTGGCTTGAGATTCTTGTATGTTCATACCAAAGGTGATCTGGGCTCCTATTCCACCACTGACATTTACTAATCTAGTATTGTTATAGGTAGTTATATCGTCTCTAGAATCTTTACCAATTTGTAGATCTACACCTGGGTCTACAACAAACCAATAGTCTTCTCCAGCTACTTCAAAAAAGTGTTCGTTATACCATTTGCGACCTAACCATGTCCTTTGATCCTTGAGAAGCGACTCTCTTTCTGCTTCCAAATCAAAATACTGATCCACGTAATTAAAGGTATAAGGTTTTACAGCGGTATGCGCATTATTCCCTACTCGATTCATAGCTGCTTCGTATCGATGGTATCGTTGATAGGAGAGTGGAATAATGGCATCAGACCTCAGTTGATTTCTCTCGTACCGGTCGCTTATAATGCTCTTGAAATCTTCATTCGCTTTCGCGAAAGCGAGACTATCTTCGGTCTCTTTCTTTATTTGCTTCTTTTTTATCTCCTTATCCGAATTGCTATAGAGTTGAAAAGAACCTGAATCCTTCATAGGAACTGGAATATGAATTACGAACTGCATGTAAGTAGGATTCCCGTTAAAAGTGGGGGCTCCCACTTTAGGGAGCTTTTCAAAGGCCTTAATCATCGGCTCCTTTAAAGAGGCTTTTAAGGCATCTGCTCGTATCAAAACAAAACTACCTTCACGATCTACTTCAAATCGTATGGTAACTGATTGATTAGGGATACTATCGTTGTTCACTGGATGCTGGTAGCTGTCTTTAAGTTGTGCATAAAGCCTATTGTAAAAGCAACTTTCTAATTGGTCAAGAGTTTTTTCTTTACACTCTTCAAAAACAGGGAATCTCTCCATGCCTGACTGTGCAAAAACAACACTTGATAATGTCAAGAAAAATAACGTGTACAGAAATTTCATAGCTTCTTAATAAACAACAAATATACTTGTTTTAGTATGCGTCTCGAAAATAGAAAAGCCGTGAAAGTTCACGGCTTTAAAAATAATTAAAACGACTGTATCAATGATTTATTTGAAATCGAATAGGCAATGCATAAGTAACCTTAACCGGCATGTGATCGACCTTACCTGGCGTCATTTCTGGCAACCTAGAAATTACTTGGTATGCTTCTCTTTCCAACTCTTTATTAGGTGCTTTTACTACTATATCCTTAGGGAACCCATCTATACCTATCGTAAACTGAACATAAATAATCATCATATCTGTTCCTTTTATAGCGTTTGCCAGCCCTGTATTAAACTTGCGCTGTATAAAACGAGCCATTTTTCTATTCAGGCAGCTTACTCGTTCTTCTCGATCCATTGACGCACTACATCCAGGAAATAGAGGCACCTCATGAACAGAAGCGAGCACCTCATTTTTAGGGATTACTGGAGTTGGTTTTGCTTCTGTTGTACCTGATTTCAAAAAAGTAGTTGTAACTAGAGTTACTGGTTTATTCTTTGTGTCTGGAAGATCTGGAGTGTTGTTTTTTATTACTTCAGGTGGTTTATTAGCATCTGCCTTAATAGTTACAGCCTCAGTCTTTTTAATTTCAGGCTTAGGCGCTTCGTTTGGTACAATCTTAACTTCACCTATAAGAGGATATTCAGAAGGCACATGTACCGTATGTGGTGTTGGAACCCTTTTTAGCGGCATTGCCGTAGTTAGTTCCATAATAAGGAATGCAGCGACCAGCGCAGCAATAAGTCCTATCTGGAAATTAATAACAGGGTTAACTTGGGTGTTCACAGCTTTTTTATCAGCTCTGCGAGTGTTGTGAGGTGTTGCAGTGCCTCTTTCCTCTTTTGACATCTTCATAATAAATGGTTTATGTTATTTTAAAGAGAAATCAAGAAACATACCAAAAAAAATCCCCAACCTGTTTTGGTTGGGGATTCTATCTAGTAATGAGGAGTGTTCATTAATCTTGCACTGAAAATATAATTGGCAATGCGTAGATAACCCCTACTGGCTTGCCTCTTTGCTTTCCTGGAGTCATAGATGGCAATCTATTAATAACTCTAGCTGCTTCCGCTTGTAGCTTTGGATGCTTTGCTTTAGACTGTATACCTACGACATTTCCTTTAGAATCGATTTTAAATTGAACAGCTATCTTCTGTTTTCCAGAAAGGCCTAATTCGTTTGCAAGACCTGTATTAAACTCTCTATTTACAAATTTGGTAATTTTTTCACTCATACATTTCTTGCGATCTGCATTGTTTTTCATGCCTTCACAACCGGGATAGATCGGCACGTTTTCAATAATTGCAAAAGGAACGTCAGCTATGACTACATCGACACCGGCTTCTTCAGAAACCTCGTCAATCTCAACGATTTCTTCTTGCTCGTCCGTTTCTGTATCTTCAATAATTACTTCTTCGATCTCCACTTCATCTTTAACTACCTCGATGATTTCAGGCGCTGGTGGTGGTGGTGGTGGCGGTGGTGGGGTGTCAAGCATTTGAGTAATAGGAATTTCCTCTTCAATGAAGAGCTCGTCTGGTTCCTGAAAAACCTCTTCTATTTCTACAGTTCTAGACTCATACTCTAATCCTTGCCACGACAGCAATAGCATGAAGGCTAAGCCTGACAGGGCGTATAGCGTAATATTTTTACGTAAATCTGCTTTTTCTGATTTTTTTACTTCCATGATGGTTGTATTTGAGAGGTTAAAAATAACTAAATCTTTTTGCTAACAAAAGATTTATGTTGTTTTCTGTTGGTTAAAAATGAATAGAATTAATACTGCAAGAATAATGCCAGCAAAATTAGCCAGCACATCCATAACATCCATAGTTCTATTTACCGAAAGATATTCCTGCCCAAACTCAACTAGGACCCCCAACAAAAGCGAAAAAACTGCTGCTCCAATAGCAATGGTGCGGGACCCATTCTTAAGAATAGAGAACGCTCCAATAGAATTAAGACGCTGTTTATTCAGGTAACGTGTGTAAAAATAGAAGTACCAAACCAAGGTCATGATGAAATAAGCAAGAGCATGGTAGATTTTATCTATGTTGGAAATAGCTATTGATGGCGCATGATTTTTAATCAATGATGCTATTACAATAACAGCCGTGTATAAAGGCGCTAACCAATAAACAAGCCTTTGCATTATCCTACTAGCTCCTTGTAGGCATCAGCATTGAGTAATCCTTCTATTTCAGAAGCATCTGTCAATTTCATTTTAATCATCCATCCTTCACCATAAGGATCTGAATTTACCAACTCTGGCTCATCTTCAAGCTTCTCATTAAAGTCAGTAATCTTGCCTGTTAATGGAAGAAATAAATCAGAAACCGTTTTGACTGCTTCTACGGTTCCAAAAACTTCTTCCTGATCAAGTGTCTCGTCTAATGTTTCTACTTCTACGTAAACGATATCACCTAACTCGCTTTGAGCAAAATCTGTGATACCTACAGTAGCAACGTCTCCGTCTATTTTGATCCATTCGTGATCCTTAGTGTACTTTAATTCTGATGGGATATTCATTATATATATTTTTGAAAGCGTAAATTTAAGATAACTCTTTCTATTAATTCAGACGCTAAAAGGTTTATTTATGACTCCTTAATATTTTGTTTTATAAATCAAATTAGATTCAGAATGATTCAAGAGAAATTTGAAAATTACTTCCCTACCCTACCTGAGCATCATCACCCAAATTTGCTGAAATTTTAATTACCAAATGTATATCTCAATGTAAATCCACTACGTATAGTCGTTTGTGGAAATGCCGTAGAAATAGCAAATTCAGAAAACGTGTGATCGTAATAAAAAATCGCCGTGAAAGCCGTACTTAGATTATAGTCTGCTGTGAACTTAAGACCGTAAATAGTCTGACCAGCAGTTGCCTGACTGTTATCCAAATCCAGGTATCTTACAATAGTTATATTGTCTCTAACTGAACCATCCAACCTCAAGTTCAAATCACTCTTGATAACGGTACTTCTCCCTCCTACCTTGGTTTTAAACCTCAAGTCTTTGATACGATAACCCAGTCCTAGTATCAATTCATTACCATTGATCTCTGTAAGTAAGTTGTTATCAAAGCTTAAGGAAATAGCACGATCTCTTCTCAATTCGGCAGCAACAGAAACTGAATTCTTCATTTCAAAATCCAATTTAATAAGCGGACTGAACTGTTCTGCAAGGTTGATGTTGAAGTATAAATCTCTAGATTTAAAATCGCCGTTTTGATTCAATGCATTAGTTCCAACTTGATCTTGGTAGGTCAAAGAACCATTACCTTGTGCATAATCCAGATTGGTCTGGAACTGATTGATGGTAAAACTAGAACGGTATCCGTGGTTGATCGAAAACCTTCGGAAACGTTTCTTAAACCAATTTAAATTCATCAATCCAGTATATTTCACCGTCCAATTGGGTAAGGGAATATCACTAAATGCATTAGCGTCCTGCTTGCCTACGTCCCTGCCTTCATAAGCAGCTAAAAATGCTGGCAATAAGACTTGCTGACTATTTCTAGAAAAGCCTTCTGGATAACCATCTATATCTCTGGTAAACGTATTCGTACCATAAAACTCCGTCGCCAATCGATCAGCAACGGCGAGTCTATTGCTTCTAAATGTATCAAATGTAGGAGAACTGTCTATAGTACTTTGTTGAAAAGCCGTACCTATCATTAAATTGGTAATATTAAAATTACCAAAATTGTTAGGAGTAAGCGATTGGTAAGTTAAATCGTTCTCATCTACTCTGTAATTTTCGGTGTACGTCTCTTGGTAGGCACGATTTCCTAAAATATCAATAGAAAGGTCTTTTAATACATCCACTTTAAAATTGAAATCCAATTGTCGGGTTTCTACCTCACTGTATTGCTGATTAAAATCTTGGTAAAGTGTTAACCAACCACGTCTTGCCGCAAGGTCTCGTACTTCTGCTTGACTACCGAAAACAAAACCTGATGTAGGTTTTAAAGTACCTATAAAACCTATATCTGGAGTGTAGCCTGGCAGGAAAATACCATTTGTTTCTTGATAATTGATTTGTGCTCTTTTTACCGAAGTCACTATTCCTATCAAGGTGTTGTATGCTTGATTCCCAAAATTCTTTTTAGGGATTTTTGGTTGATCAGTCTTTTTTTCTTCTGTTTGAGGGGTGGGCTTTCTACTTCTTGTCCTGGACTTATCTCTAGATCTACCGGCATTATTTGCAACAAAACCAAATTTCTTTTTTTCTAAACCAACATACTTGTACAATTTATCTAAGTCTAAAGTTCCATTCATGCGATGCGTATTGGCATTTTGAATCGAATTCCCTAAATCTGGAATACCATCCAACTGAGCAAACTGCTGTGCATTGCGCGTCCAATTAAAATTAGAGGTGTAGGTGTAGTTCGCTTTCGCGAAAGCGAGAAAAGGAAACTTATCAAAAGGCAACTTATAGGTGAGTTGCAATTGTTGTGAATGCGAGTTGGGAATTCCCTCATCAAAGAAGTCGGTCCATAAAGTATAACTCTCGTCAATGGTACTGTCTTCATTGACATAGCTGCGTATCAAACGATCGTTATTTGCAGAAAGATTGACCTGTAAGGACTTAGTGAGGTCCCAATTAATGGCATATTGATGATTCATGGTAAAGTTACGGTTGGTCAAAGGTGCCAGCGTAATATTTTGAGCGTCTGGAAGGCCGTCGCCATTTAAATCTACTGGGTTAGTATCCAACTGTAAATCGCGAAATTTTTGAGTATTATATTGACGAAGTACATTTAACCCCGCAGAAAAATTATTGGGAAACGGATTAAAATTAACATCTTTTACAAACTTTAAATACTTATTATTTAACCAATCTGCCTTTTTAAAAGGTTCTAACTCTATCTTAGGAAATGCGTAATTATAAGTACCTCCTATGTTGACAGATTGATCTTGAAACTTCTCTACTTCAAAATTGCGTTGATCGGTCTGATTATAAGAACCAGAAAATGTAAAATTCTCTATATCATAAGGCATAGGTATCGCTTCCCCAGTGCGTTCTTTGCGCACACCTATTAGATTGACACTTTGCCTTCTGGTATAATCCTCTGACTGTTCCCTAATGGCATCTCGCTCTGCATCGCTAGTTGCATTATCTAGCCGTGTTTCTAACTCGATGTCTTCAAATTGAGGATCAAATTGTGGTGTAATGGTTTCTTCCCCTAGGCTATATGAAAAAGGCAAGGAAACTCCCCATTTAGCCGGCAATAACTTACCAAGACTTACATTTGTAGTAATGTCGTATTGAGTTAGGTTTTCGCGACTCCTTTCTTGTGGACCTTGCTCAATAGCTCCAAAACCTATAGTACTTCTTCTACCTGTCGCACTAACACTGGCAAAATCTGCAATGTTAGCATCCATATTCATCACCGCTGCATAACCGCCTTGATTTTTCAATCCAGCTAGACGCATTTCATTGAACCATACCTCACCACAAATATTACTATTGGTAGCATTTCGAACTCCTATCATCATGGCGCGAATATCACCGAAGTTAGGGTTTCCTTTAATACCATACTTTTGTTGATTTTCCTCTCCAGCACTACTAGGATCAAGATCTGCCTGATCAAAGAAATTAAGGTCACTTATATTTAAGTTATTGTCTCCTAAAACTCGAGCTTTAATTTCTTGAAGTACGGCAAGGTCGATATCAAAATTATTGGCTTGAGGCCAGATTTCTTCCCGCACATCTGTACCAAATGCTGTAGGTTGTAATGGAAGTCGAATTTCATAAAAGTTTTGAGTATAGTCAACACCAATTCGAATAAAAGCCTCCAACTCATCATCGCCAACAGACATTTCATTCACCAAAGATTCTGCATGTACAAACATTTGAAGTGCTTCATACTGACGCATATCTATTCGAATGTTTTTAAAAACCCCTCGAGCATCACCAGCTTCTAAATCACAAACCCTGAGTGCAAGAGATTGTTCATTCTGACGTATGTTTTGATTTTGTGTTCTTAACTCTTCCCTTTCTACTCCAGGAGGCAACCTATACGGAATAGGTGTACGAGCTTCATTATTCTCAATATTTACTCCTTCTACTTCAAAAACGGTAGGATCATCTGATGCGATGGGGTCTGTATCGTCCAACGAGTCTGTAAATCTTCTGTAATCACCTCGTACCAAATCCAATGAACCAAATCTCAAATAGGTGTCCACTTCAAAATCTGAAAGGTACATTCTCATAAAGCGTATCGCTCTAAAGTCCGCGATTCCTCCTATTTCTTCTCGATTTGGATCACTTAATGGCACTCTAAATTGAACCCATCTTGTACTAATTTGATTGCCGTTAGGTAGGGTGGTCTGAACTATTTTTGTGTCAAAAATGTACTCGCTGTTTGTCACATCCATTCCTGGATAAATATCAATATCATACTCATAATAACTATCAATAGTATTCATGGTATTATCCCGATTGATGTCTTCTACATCTGGCAAGGTGGTAGCACCACGATTATCTTGAGTAACTACTGTAGGTGAATTCCCTTCCGTACCGTTGTAATTCTTATAGCGCATTGGAATATCTCCACTTGCCGCTACAAAAAATTCATAATTATCCCCAGCTGGATCCACAGGTCCAAAAGCTGGAAACGCTGTTATTTCTTCATTATCGCTATACCCATCTAAACCAATATCTTGATTAGTACGCTCAGCTCCTTGGGTGTCAAATGCATAGACTAAGGATTGGTTTACTGGAACTTTTCCATAAGCCGTATTCGTAGTAAGTTCTGTACCACCGTCATTAGGCAGTCCATTTTCAAATTGCTTTCTATTATCCTTTAAAACATCTTCAGAGATGCTTCCTAAGTTAATAGATATAGTTCCTCCATCATTAGCAGCATCATATTGAAACGGATCCATAATCCAGAATTGAACGTATTCCACATTAGTCTGCTCAAAATCTGTACTGGAGAAGGAACGCATGATCCCACCCCAATTACTTTGTGGGTTGGGAAGTATATTGGTACCTGCTGCTTGCGGATTATAATTGTACTGACCGCGCTCGCTAGGGTAATAAGCCAGATCCAAGGTATTGATGACTTGCTGTTGTCCTTGTTGCAAATCTACATTAGGTAAAATTTCATCTATAAAAACACGTCTAGTTCGGTAATCAGAAACATCTTGATCTGTAATCCCAGCTGGACGCTGATTTCCATAAAAGATAGGATCGATGGAGTACCAAGCGATTTTGGCACGATTAAAATTATAAGCCAGTGGATTTGCAGTACTACCTGCTCCTTCAAAAGCTTTAGGAGTACTGGCAAGTGACCAAGAAAATGGGGTTAAAATATCAATAGAAGTTTGTGAGCCTTCAAAATCGTCCACATAAGCGGCGGCTTGTCCTCCAAAATTATCCCCAGCTGGGGATCCAGGAAATAAATAAGCAAACTCTCCTCTTAATGATAAATTTGAAACCACATCTGTATCTACATTAGGAAGCTTATTTGCTAACCTGGTCAAAAAAGGAACTTCTGTATTGTACAAGAAGTTGATGCCCATAATGGTATTATTGATAGGCTCGAATCCATAAGTCGATTTTTGAGTAATCGGTCGTTCCTTTAAGTTTAAGAATGTTCCTCCTAGAATAAAGTCCTCGCTAAATTTGTGTTCTACATTGATTCCCGTAAAACGTTTGGTTTGCTGGTTAAAGACAGAATTGTTTTCTGTAGAAACTTGGATGGGGGTATTGGAATTTAATAAAGCTTGATCGAGTATGATCACTCGACCCAACTGATAATCTACTGTATAATCAATTCCTTCTTGAAGTGTTCTTCCTCCAGCGGTAACTGTTACAGAACCTCTAGGAACATTAAAACCACCTATTGGAATTCCTTCCTGACCTGTTGCTTTATATTCCCCTTTAATTAAGTACTTGTTTTTATCAGCGCTTTGTAAAGCTTGCGCTTTGGTGGTGCGGTACATATCTCGATATACATACTGTGCTTGGTTAGCATTATAAGTAGTAGGATCATTATAATCTTCTGGCCCAGCACCTGGCGTGTTATCAAGTTTTCTAAACAAATGACTACCAAAGGGCTCGACCGTAGTAAAGATAATACGCCCATTTTGAGGGTCTATGGTAAGTCCAGGGACAAAATCAAAAAATCCATCCCCCGCAGGTTGTGGATCTTGCTGTTGATTTAATCTGTCGAGGTTAAAAACCCGTATCAATGTCGTTTGATCCACATCGGCTGGTAGAGCAACTGCTGGGTTCGTCAAAGTTCCTTCTGCTGCAGTGATATAATTGAGCTCAGGCGGATATTGATAAAAGATGTTTAGTTTAAAATCTTCTGGAGTCAGTTGAAAACCACCTAGATTATAAATATTTTTCATCATTAAATCCCAGATAGGCTCGCTCACGTTGGTGAGGTTACTCTTCAATAATTTAACCACTAGACTTTGATTGTTTACTGGCGGCTGATTAGGATTAGGGTTTGCTACTACGTCTGTAGCAACAACACCATCGTTTGCAAATTCTCCCACTTGATAGACCTTTCCGGCCACCGTATATTGAAAAGATACTGCAAGAACTTCATCATTGTTCAACCGTTGTCTTAGGGAAATATATCCCAGCTGGGTATTTAATGTATATTCTTGAGGTGTTAGTTTACGGGCGTTTTCTAAGGTGACATAGTCAAAACCTTCGTTCACGTTTGCTCCACCAAAACCTTGTTGGACCGTCGCAATATCTCTTATCTGACTGTTTAATATGGTTTGCGCACCACCATTGATTCCTACTGGATTAAAATCGTTGTTAGCATTATCTGGAAAACTTCCAGCCGGTGCGTTCAAAAAGCCACTTGGAGCGTTGTCTAATCCAATGTTAGAAGGATCTGATTCTCCTATATCCTGAATGGCTACCAAGTTACGCACATCTTGAGTCCTGTTCCCTCTGTTCGTGATCCACACTTCGGCGCGTGTGATCTGTATATTGTTATTAATGAATGGGTAATTTTGTAAGGATGTGTCATAATTATCTCTAAAATAATGCGATAAGAAATAGTGTCTGTTCTCATCGTAATCTAAAGAGAAAAAATCAAAATCGTTTACTGTTGCCCCTCCGGCTGCCTGCACGGTTGTGGACTCTGATTGTTGTTCTGAAAATACAGCAGTAATTCTGGTTTTACCGAATTGCAATTCTGTTTTAATACCAAAAAGACTTTGTGCACCTCGTATCAATTGAGAATTAAGGGGCATTGCAACATTACCTACTTCTATACTTTGAAGAATGTCATCCTCCGTAGGAGTATAGTCCAGCTTGATTTGGTTTTGAAAGTTAAACGTACTTTGCGTATCATAGTTGGCATTTACCTGTAATCGCGTTCCTACCTTACCTACTAAACTTAAATTGATGCGTTGATTGAAATCAAAAGTAAGGTTCTGTCGGTTGCGAGGGGAAAAACTTGGGTTGTCAGAACGGTTGAATAACAATCCTAAATCTACTTCTACAGAACCTTGAGGGTCTATATCAATTTCTGAACCTCCAAAAATAGATGCAAAAAGATCCGAATTCACGTAAAAGTTAGGAAGTAAGTCTTTTTGTTTTGCTTTATCTTCTTCAGATTTACCGGCGATTGCAGCCGCTTTTTCTCTGAAGTAATCCATCATTTGTTGCTTGAGCACGATCTCTAGGTACTGCTCACGAGTTAGAATGAATGGGTAATCAATATTATAACCATTAAAAGAACTGGAATACACGTAACGGTCGAGATTAGCATCATAGGTGTATAGAGATGTAATGCTTGGTGGATCTGGCAATTTTAAGGAACCCAACCGCACCCCTGTTTTAATAGAGTCTTGAGGAGTTTCTGTTGGGTCTTGCGCTTTCGCGAAAGCGAAAACAAATAAAGACAAAAGAAAGACAACAGCCCTCAGATTAGTATTGCAATATCTCAAATCTTATAATTGTTTAAGTGCTTGTTTTATAAGTTGTTCTGTAGTGGCATCTGGTTGAGTCGATAGAATTTTGTCCACCACATTCTGAGCTTGTTTGCGCATATATCCTAAAGTTTCTAAAGCAGATAACGCTTCTTCTCTTCCAGTATTGCTTGAAACCATCGTTAATTGCGGATTATCGAGTACTTGCACTATTT
>Ga0136655_1000051_pt1 | contig 44574 bp, 45 predicted proteins | sample CPBDNA_2_FD_94863 | JGI IMG/M metagenome (GOLD analysis project Ga0136655, IMG submission 94863) | Freshwater to marine salinity gradient microbial communities from Chesapeake Bay, USA - CPBay_Spr_15_0.8_DNA (version 2) | ecosystem: Environmental > Aquatic > Marine > Coastal | place: USA... | reverse complement strand
TTTCAGCGGACTACAGAAAATACGCACAGCTTTTTTTGGATTGTTTTCGGCTGTTTTCTATTGTTGTAAGCGTATTCTTTACGATTGCTTTTGTATTGTGCTCGTTGGCTTTTGAAATGTTCTGTTCATAAAGAAATAGAAGGCCTCTACCGAAACAAATGCAGCTCCCCATGGTATTCGGTTTCGCCTAGTTTGAGCTGATAGAAATACACTCCGCTGGCTAGGCTTCCTCCGCTTGGGTCTATGCCTTGAAAGGGGCTTTGTACTTCTTCGCTTTTAAAAACCAAGGCGCCCCATACCTTCGGAATTATCAAAAACATAAAAGCCCTCATTCCCCTAGCCTTTCTCAAATATTCCCCTGATAAACGCATTCTAGATCTCTTGGGCCAACCTCCCATTTGTCGAATAACTCTAACTTAAACGAAAAAAAGCCCTCATAGAGCGGGCTTTTCATATCCGATTTTTTCGGTCTTGTACTTTGTGCAATAGCTGCTCTTTAGTTCGCTTTTATTTTGCTCCTTCTTTCTTTCGAGTACAAATAAAACCCAATACACATTAATGCAATAAACATCAAGGTCTGGGGTATCCAAGGAAGGTCTTCCCATAACCATCGAACTTCTTTTTCATTGCCCCTTAAGGGCAGACAAACAATGAATAGAAACAGGGCGGCATACAAAAAATAGCTTTTCATATTGATCTAGTTTTGATTAAAAATTCACTGCCGCAAACTTCCCATTAACGATGCGTTTAAATGAGTAATTCGGGCTTGAGAAAAGGTTGATTTTTTAATTAAAACCCGATTGTCAATGCCTTAATTTTGATTTCAATTCATTTCTGCTCTTAATATTCAGCTGCTTATAGATCTAATTGATGTGTGATTTCAGCGTGCTTTGTTCGATGAAAAGCTCAGTTATTATTTCTTTATTCGACTTTCCGGCTATAATCAAATCATACACTTCCTTTTGTCTACTCGTCAGCCCAAGCCGCAAAGCGTTCAAATCTTCCCCTTTCTCCCTAGACTCAGTTTTAATCTGATTTGAAAGAAGGTCCATTTTCCTTTCGCTATTTTGAAAATAGAATACAACTAAGAAGGTGCTAATGACTACCATTTAAAAAATAGCGATTGGGTAAACCTGCAAGATTAAAGTCACCTTTCCATCTCCAGACCGAATGGATATAGCCAAAGAGGATAGCAAAATAGCGATGCCAAGAAAATACTTTTGATACTTTGAAAGTAGGTTTTTCAATTTTATTCAGTTAGCCGGCAGGATTCTGCGCAACAGCTGATTTGCTCAAAAGTATTAAAATCCTCAAGGCCATAAGGTTGCTTAGACCGCCTGATATCTGTTGAATTTGCTCAAAAGTGCCTAAGGTAAAATCACCTCAAACCTTTTTGCCATACCCCAACCTTGCCTACTAAAAACCAGGCTCAACAAAAGGTGTCTGTACGGGGCTCTGTTCGTATTCCTTTTATTTTTAGGGGGTTGTGCAACGGCTGCTGGTGTTGTGATGTCGTATTTATTTAAATTCACTACCGCAATTTTTGCATTTGTAAACAGTCTTGTAGTAAATTGGAAATACCATAAACATAAAAGAAAAGATTGCAGATAAAATTCCTTTTATCCCTTTCATTGACTTAAAACTGCTATAAATGTCTTCTGATTCACATTTGGGACACTTGATAACTTCTCCTTGGTCATTTGTTAGAGCGGATTTTACCGTCTCGTCAATGATTAAACTCGCTTTATCTAGATCCGATTTATTAATCTTCAATTTAATTCCGCCAACAGTTACGTTGTATAAAGGGTAAAGTCCAACTATATTTTCGTCAAACAGAAAGCATACAATATTCTCGCTTTCGAGTTTAGACCTCATCATATGAGCCTCAATCGAGTTGTCAAATGTCTTAATAGTTACTAATTCCAAGTCTCATTTTTTTTAGCACCGCAACGGTTCTGCGGCAGGAAAAGTGGCGCCTTTCTCGAGTGTAATTGTGCGCCATTTTTTTACCGCATGTTATAGAGCGTCTATTTAAATTCATTTTTGTTCGCTTTCACGTAAGTCAGTAATAATGAAGAAATATCTTCCTCATATTCAAAAAACTGCGTATCACAATTGTTCCAAGTTTCTTCTGCCTTTTCTTCTATTTTATCTAGTATGTTTTGTCTGGATGTTCTATCACTTGGAATTTTAGAGTCTGGCCATTCAGCATACACACGAGATACAATTTCCGCAGTTTTATTCGCTCCAATTAATTTTAGCGCATTCAGAGTTTCATTGGCATAATCACCACTAGAGTTCCAAAAAAACTGATGGAATCCTCCATTATTCACTTCACGCTCGAGATTTTCAACAAACAATACAACTTTTTCGGCATCACTTAAAACATCTAGATTGTCTCCGTAATCGGATATTTCGTTGAGTTTAGAATCTAGTTCGATAATCGCCTGAATTGGATCTTCTATTTTTAATATTTCTTCAATCATATATGTTGAATCGCTTTGATTGTCTTGACCAGTACAGTTAGTGAAAATTATCAGCGAACTTATAATAAATGTTATTTGTACTCTGGTTGTCATGCTCTAGTAGAGTAGAGCCTGACATCCAATCGCCTTAGCTCTTTCTTTCAAAAGTAGCCTATGTTCATGAATGTCAGCGCCCCCTTCATCAAACCGTACGTGAACTTTTCGCTCATACGGCTTACCGATAGACTTCTTCATTGAGCTTTCGCAAGGGTTTTCAAGCGGGCATATTTTTCTATGTCTAGCAATTGGTAAAACTTTACCAAATTCTCATAGGGGCGCTGGCGTAGCTCCCGATGCGCTTTCCTTCCTTTACTTTTCATCCACTTAAATAGTTTGTAGTCTAAATGCTTTTTGATCACTTTTATGGTCTCCCAGATATGGGTCACTTTGCTAATAGAGAAGTAATTCAACCAGCCAATGAGCAGCTCGTTTAGCTTCCATACTATCCACTCTATTGTCCAATGCCTGCGTTTGGCTAGCAACTCGCGTAGCTTGGTATAGAGTTTCGATCGCGACTTCATACTCGGACGTACATTGGTGTAGTTTTTCTTGTTCCACTCAAACTTTGATGGAACCTTTCTGAACTCAAAGCCTAAAAAGTGCAGACTGCTCTTACTGGTATGCAAGAGCTTGGTCTTCTCTTGGTTTAGGCTCAGACCCATGTTCTCCATTATTCTATTGATGTAACTGAGTATTTCTTTACTGAAATATCCCTTGCCCATCAGTAGAAAGTCATCGGCATAGCGTACAATGCGGATGTTGGCTTTTGCAAATTTCCCATCGGGATTATTTACAATTCGGTCAAAGGCGTGGAGATAAATGTTCGACAGCAAGGGCGATATTACTCCGCCTTGTGGACTCCCTTTATGACTCGCTTCTAGCTGGCCATTGGGTAATGCAACGGGGGCTCTTAACCATTGCTGTAGTAACCCTAGGATGCCTTGGTCTACCAACCGCTCTCTCAGCAATATAAACAGCTTACCATGGTCGATACTGTCAAAATACTTCGACAGATCTGCATCATAGACAAATTGATGTCCTGCGTAAATGTTTTCTTTTACTGCCTTGATCGCTTCCTTTGCGCCTCGTTTTGGTCTAAATCCATACGAGCTGTCGCAAAAATCCGCCTCCCATAGTGGCTCTATCAGCATCTTTACTGCCATCTGAACCACTCTGTCGCGTATAGTCGGTATCCCCAACTTCCTACCCTCTCCTTTCTTCTCTTTAGGGATAAGTACTTGCCGTACGGCTGAACTCTTGTAGGTGCGGTCTGTGAGCGATTGCTGTATATCTTCCAGAAACAAGCGCACTCCCCTCTTTTCGATAGCATCAAAACTCTCATTGTCTACACCTACTCCCTTCGAGTAGTTTTGCCTGACCCTGCGGTACGCTTCCTCTAGGGTACTGTCTTCACAGAGTTTTCCGTAAAGACTATACGCCTTAAAGCTACCGTCTCGCTTGGCTCTAATGTATAGCTTCCTCTGGAACACACGAATTTGCTCATCGGTGCTTACCACCAATGGACCTGCTGTTAGACGCTTGTCAATACCTGTCTTTCTGTGTTCCATATAAGCTCGTCTAAAGTAGAGTCCCTTCCCTAGTTCAGGGTTTTGTTGTCCCTAACATCATCGGTACTATGAACTCCTCCGACTTCTCTTCTAACAGCTTGTAATTTCGTAGTACTTATATACATGCTTTTAAGATTGCCATCCTTTGCTAAAAGAGACCTCCCACGTTTAACACCTATCCATCTATACTCACGCCACCCCTTTGACTCCGGTAGTTTACTACAACTCATACAACTGTTTATCATTGTAGTATGGCAGGGTTCCAGACCGTCAAAACGGTCCCCAAATCTACGGGTACACATATCGAAGCTACTTGCGGGTTCACGCTTGAGCATTGCGGCTTGAGTATTTGATTATACGGAGCTTCAGCGTACTCCTCACAAAGTCTACTGTCCGTACATCTTCAGGGTGAACAGTCAATTGCCCTGGTAGGATTCTCACCTACTGGATAGATGCCACCTCGTGGCACACCAACGGTTTTTTGGTATGAAATGTATGGCATTACGGAGCGAGTCGCGTTCCACCGATGCCAAAGATAAATGCAAGCTACAAACCTTGTTTAACCTACTGACTGCCATATATTTTATACCAAATGTTGGGCTTTCGTGTTTTATCAGTCGAACTTGATCGAGATGTTTAAATGTCCACCAAGTCCGTCGTTAATTATTCTCTGTAAGGTTGAAAAACGGATGTCTTTTAAGTTCTTTTCAAGTTTTGAGATATAAGATTTATTCGTTCCAGCTAGTTGAGCTAGCTGCTCTTGAGTCAGTCCACGTTCTTCTCTTGCTTGTTGAATGAGAACTCCAATTTTAAACGCTTCGTATTCATTTTCAAACTGTTCTCTTTCATCAGTTCCAATTGCACCAACTTCTTGGTTGATAAACTCGTCAAGGCTCGTCAAGTTTTTATTCTTTGTCGTCATAATATTCCTTTTTAATTTGTTCAGCTCGTTCAATTTCACTTTTAGGAGTTTTTTGAGTCTTCTTTTGAAAGCCATGTCCAACTACAACTAAATTGTCAATATCGAAAAAGCAAAAGATTCGAAAAATGTTGTTTCCAACTTGAACTCTTATTTCATAAATCCCTGATGAGTTTTTAATGAATTTAAAATAAGTTTCAGGAATTTGGTCCAACTCTTCAATCACTCTAAAAGTCCATAAAATCTTCTTTTTGACTTTATCTTCTTGTTCGTTGTAGAATGACTTAAAATAGTCCTTATAGAAGTAGAGTTGTCGTGGTTTACTCATCTGGCAAAATTACCAAAAGTAGTCCAATTGAGCAACTCATGTTTTCGAGTCCTTACATGAAGCCCAACGGTTTGCGTAATCGAGTAGGCAGGGGGAATTTCACCCCAAGCCTCTCACAGAACCGTACGTGATAGTCTCCCATCATACGGCTCTTGTTGTACAAATCTAAGCTACTACATTAATGTCAGAGAAGCTCCAATGGTAAAACAGAGTTGGATGTTGTTTCCTAACTGTTGCTAACCATTTGTATCCTTTTCTGATGCTGGTTTTGTAGCGCTTATACCTTTTCCTTGCCCACCAAACTAATCGAACACTTAATAGTCTAAAGACTTTTGTGAGTTCGTACATCTTAAATTTACCATAGTAATTAACCCATCCCCTAATCATCGGATTGAGGTATTGAGCTACGCCTACAATGCTTTTAAAACTTAATTTGCTCACGTTCAATTCTTCCAGCTTGTCTGCGATTCGTTTTCTTGAACTTATACTTATAGCACAGTCGTACCCTAAAAATAAACCACCTGTCTTTTTAGATATGGCTGTTCGGGGTTGAAAAGAATAGCCCAAAAAGTCAAATTTGACTATTGGGTAATTTCCTTTTCTTCGATAGTCGCGGCAATAGACAAGTTTTGTCTTCTTTGGATGTAATTCCAAGATTACCGATTCCATACGTTGATGCACTAACTCTAGTATTCGTTCTGCATGAGCTTTGCTTTTACAGTGTATAATTACATCATCGGCATAACGAATGTATTGTACACTTCTATCTGTTGTCTCTAACCATTTATCAAAAGCATAATGTAGAAATAGGTTTGCCAATAATGGGCTTATTACTCCGCCTTGTGGCGTGCCTTTTCCTTGCTTTTGGATTAGCTCTCCAGATACTTTAAAAACGGGTGCTTCTAACCATCTTTTAATGTAGAGTTTTACCCAGTTTTCGGGTACGTGTTTCTCTACGGCAAGCATCAGTTTGTTGTGGTCAATATTGTCAAAAAATCCTTTGATGTCAAGGTCTATCACCCAGTCTTGTTTCCAACAGTTTTCTCGAACTTTTTCTAATGCCTGATGGGCATTTTTATTGGGTCGATAACCATAGGAGTTTGGACTAAATTCTGCCTCTAATCTGGGTTCTATAAACATCTTGACTACCATTTGTCCAACCCTATCGCTGATGGTAGGCACTCCCAATTTCCGGACACTTCCGTCCTTCTTGGGTATTTCTACTTCTTTAACTGGGGGTGGAAAATAGCTCCCTGATGCCATTCGATTCCAAAGTTTGTACAAGTGTTTGCTTCGATTGGCATCAAATTCTTCCATGCTTATCGAGTCTACTCCTGCACTCCCTTTGTTAGAACGCACTTTTTGATAAGCTGCCCAAACCATTTGGCGGCTTATCGGTATTGATTTTGTTTCATTCCATAAATTCATCCTCAAATCTTTTGAGTTGGTAAATAAAATGTTACAGTACAACCTAAGCCCTTCGCTCCAAAGCCATTACAGCCCCTTCATCGCTACTACGACTTAGTCTGCCACTGCTTACACTATTGGTATTTTGCCTCTAAGTTGGTCTTATTGTGCATTTTCCTTGGCATTTGTAAGCAGCTTCCCAAGTTCCGTAAATAAGCCTGAATAAAGTTCTTGCCATCTGAATGACGCCAGTCTTACAGAAAGTAAATAGGTGACTTCTGTAATCAATGATATTGCTATCATCGCTTTTAATTCTGTATCATACTTCATAATTTTTGACTGGGGGTTCCCACTTCTCGACACCTCATCAATGGTTCACTTTCGTTCAACTCCTTTATTCCTACCTGATAATCTCGTGGACTACCTTTTCCTAAACGCTCAGTACCAAAACTATTAATTAAAGCACCTTTAGGTGGTTTAGAGCCCTCGCCTATACAACGACTCTGATGGACCTACCATCATCTTACTTACAGCATTCAACCATTTTTATTGCCGTGGTTGATTCTTGGCACACTATGACTTGTGGCGGTTTTCGAAGCACTTTCTTGTCGGCTTGCACCAAATTTACTTAAAAGCACTAAGCTCGAATTTACTACTTTCCCCGCCATAAGTTATATACGCTGTTAGCGCCTGTTTTTATTTTTTCTTTATATAATCGTCAGTTAAACAACCACATACGCATTCAGGTTCGGTAAATGATAATTCTTGTCCGTTCTCGGAAATGAGCAGTTGTCTAATCTCATTCTTATCCTTAAATTTTATAAGTTTGACTAAATAACCACCAAGCCAATCGGGTTCTGTTGTAATGTTAATTTCAGTTCTGCGTTGCAACGAATCATTTCGATAAAACTCAGCAATTCTACCTTCTACAATCTTTAGTTCCTGCTTGCAATTGCATTTAAATGGTGAATTTATTTCTCCCCAATTAGTATATGTTTCTTTCCAAGTCCAAGCACCCGATATTTCGTTTATGAAGTTTACTTTGTTCTTACTAGAAGTCAGGAAAGACAATCTTTTTTTGGCTTGGTTTGCCCAAAAGGAATTGCTGTCTGATTTTATGATTAATTCGTAAATCACTTTCGATTCTCGTTGCTTACTTTCTTCAAGGTCTAATGCTTTTTGAAATCTCATGGAACTAAGGTTCGATATCGAGTCTAATTTCAAATCTAACGAATCTATTTTCTGAGTCAATCTGTTGTTCTCATTGATTAAGTTGTCAGTTTCTAATTGATTACATGAAGAAATCAAAATAAGTAATGTCAATATAAGTACTATTCTGGTCATTTTTTTTTAATAGGCGCTAACAATTGTATAACAACAACTCGTTGTTGTTATCCCTCTAATTTGCGGATAAAGTACAACGCCTTGTTGTTGTTATCCCGCCAAATTGCGGATAAAGTACAATGAGTTGTTGTTATTTTCGCTTTATGCACTCCACCTCCTGTGGAGCACTTCGCCCCTAATGTAAGACTTATTGCGTTTGAGATGTGGTAATACTTATAAAATAATCTGGACTTATAAAGTATCAAACCGACTGTAAATCTCCTTTGGATTCATGATGGCTATGTGGGTGTATCTCCCTGTGCTTTCGCTGCCTCCATGCCCTAGCTAAAAGGGGCCTTGTACCGGCGCACCCCCTCTTCAAACCAATGCCTGGCAAAAGTTTTCCTTCTTTTTAATGCCCTCTTTCTTTGCGGCTTTTTGCATAGTTTGAACAACACCGCCTCTGCTCTCTTGGGTTCTGGTTCGACTTTCGGAATTTACAATCGACTTACCATGGGTGTACCAGAGGCGCAAGTCGCTACCAACTTCCTGCAGCTGAAAAAGGGGTCGGCTTTATTCTCCCTCATATGTCCATTTTCATAGACACACTTTATTGAACACTCCCTTTAAACGTTTGGCTTGGCGTCTAAGAACTTCGTGTTTTTGGCTCTTTTGGGCCAAAAATGGAGTGCTATCTACCAAACAATACCCCTGCTTTTGTTTATTGAGGAGGTATTGTTTCCGTTAGCAGCATCTGAAAGGGGCGTAAGGGGCTGCAAAAGTCCGTGTGCGGGAGTTCTGAGGTTTTAGGCGTCCCTTAGAGGCGGGCTCTTCGTTCGTGCGCTCTTGGTTCTATTTCATCCTCTTTCCATCTGCCTCTTGGCTAAGTCGTTTCCGCTTTTCCTTTCTACTTTACCATTCTTTGTTCACCTCACATCTTTTGTCTGACTTTTCTTCCGAGCCCACAGCTGCCCAAGACGGCTGTGGATAGAAATAAAAAAGCTTCCAACCCCATTGTATCAACAAGGTTGGAAGCTGTATTTAACTTCTCTGTTCTACTCTTAACTACCGCAAGCTTCGCAATCGTCTGGATTGTCAATGGAGCAAGCCAAAGCCTCCGCTTCGGTATACTGCTTGCGCACGGCTTCAGCCATGGTTTTGGCATTCATCTCTGCGGCTCCTTTCTCAAAGCTGGCTGCCGATGCTTTCAAACTTTCTGGAGAAACAACTGGGTTTTCCTTCCCTTCTTCTTTGCCGCTTACCATAGGCGTTACCTGCGATTTCGACTGCTTTTCTACTGTAAACTTAATGGCGTCTGTTGCGCTCTTGGTTCTCAGATAATACATTCCGGTCTTCAATCCCGCCTCCCAAGCATACATATGCATACTGGTGAGCTTGCCCATATTAGGCGCTTCAACAAACAGATTCATAGACTGCGACTGATCTACAAACACTCCCCTATCGGCGGCCATGTCTATAATATCCTTCATGCTCATCTCCCAAACCGTTTTGTACAGTTCTTTGATGTTCTGGGGGATGATGTCTATGTTTTGGACGGATCCATTGTTCCGAACGATGTCGTTTTTCAATCCATCATTCCACAATCCTAGATTTACCAAGTCGAGCAACAAATGCTTATTCACCACCACAAACTCTCCGCTCAATACTTTGCGGGTGTAGATGTTGGATGTGTAGGGTTCAAAACACTCATTGTTTCCAAGAATCTGAGAGGTAGAGGCGGTAGGCATGGGAGCCAACAACAAAGAGTTGCGCACTCCGTGTTCCATAACTTCTTTGCGAAGGGCATTCCAATCCCATCTTCCACTGAAATCCTTGGAATCTACGCCCCATAAATCGAACTGGAACTTACCTTCTGAAATCGGACTACCTGGGAAGGTCTCGTAAGGTTCGTCTACTTTGGCTTCTTCTACCGAAGCTGTAACTGCGGCAAAATAGATGGTCTCAAAAATGTCTTTATTCAATTGCTTCGCCTCTGGAGAAGTGAAGGGATAGCGAAGTTTTATAAATGCATCGGCCAATCCTTGCACACCCAATCCAATAGGGCGATGGCGCATATTCGACTTGCGGGCTTCCTTAACCGGATAGTAGTTGCGGTCTATGATGCGATTGAGGTTGTGGGTAGCCTTCTTGGTAACTTCAAAGAGGCGGATGTGATCAAACTTTCCGTCTTCAATAAACATTGGAAGGGCAATAGATGCTAGGTTACACACGGCTACCTCATCGGGAGCAGAGTACTCCATAATCTCAGTGCAGAGGTTGGAAGAACGAATAACCCCAAGGTTTTTCTGATTGCTCTTTTCATTGGCCGCATCCTTATACAACATATAAGGAGTGCCGGTTTCTATCTGAGACTCCATGATCTTAAGCCATAGGTCGCGGGCTTTAATCACCTTGCGGCCTTTGTTCTCTGCCTCATACTTGGTATAAAGTGCATTAAACGTAGCCCCATAGGTATCGTATAAGCCTGGGCACTCATTCGGACACATTAGGGTCCAATCGCCATTATCGCGAACGCGCTCCATAAATAAATCTGGAATCCAAAGGGCGTAAAACAAATCGCGGGCGCGCATTTCTTCCTTGCCATGGTTCTTTTTCAGATCTAAGAAGTCGTTGATATCGGCATGCCAAGGCTCAATATACATGGCAAAACTGCCCTTGCGCTTTCCTCCTCCTTGATCTACATAGCGAGCGGTATCGTTGAATACACGCAGCATCGGAACAATTCCGTTGGAAGTTCCATTGGTTCCTCTGATATACGAACCTGTGGCGCGTACATTGTGAATGCTCAATCCAATTCCGCCTGCCGACTGAGAAATCTTCGAACACTGTTTAAGTGTATCGTAGATGCCATCAATGCTGTCGTCTTTCATAGAAATCAAGAAGCAGCTCGACATCTGCGGCTTGGGGGTTCCTGCGTTAAAGAGCGTAGGCGTTGCATGCGTAAAATAACGCTTAGACATAAGATCGTAGGTCTCAATGGCGCCTTCAATATCGTCTTTGTGAATTCCAATGGCCACACGCATAAGCATCTGCTGCGGACGCTCGGCAATCTTGCCGTTGGTTCTAAGCAGGTACGAACGCTCTAGCGTCTTGAAACCGAAATAGTCGTAACCAAAATCTCGGTCGTAGATAATGGTGCTATCCAACAAAGGCGCATTGGCTTCAATAATCTCCATTACATCGTCTGCAATAAGCGGAGAGTGTAAATCGGTTTTAGGATTTACATACTGATGCAAAGTGCGCATGGTTTCTGAGAAAGACTTCTCTGTATTCTTGTGAAGATTAGAAACGGCAATACGGGCAGCCAACTGAGCATAGTCGGGGTGGCGGGTAGTTAAGGAGGCCGAAACCTCAGCGGCCAAACTATCCAACTCCGAGGTGGTAACCCCCGAGTAAATACCTTCAATAACCTTCATGGCTACCGCCGTAGGGTCTACCATTTCACTTAGACCATAGCAAAGCTTCTGAATGCGAGCGGTGATCTTATCGAATTTTACGGCCTCTTTTCTACCGTCGCGTTTAATAACGTGCATTGACATATTCTTTCTCTTTACTTCTTAAAAATCTGCGTTGAAATCAAAAATCTCAGTATCTACTACATCTGTAGAGGTCTTAACCGAAGCCTTGCGGTACTCGGCTACTCGTCCCTCGAAGAAGTTGGTTTTGCGTTGAAGGGAAATCATCTCCATAAAATCAAACGGATTAGTAGAATTATAGTGCTTCTCGCAATTCAATTCTACCAACAGTCGATCGGCAACAAACTCGAGGTACTGAATCATAAGATCCGAATTCATTCCGATAAGCTTCACAGGAAGCGACTCGGTAATAAACTCTCTTTCTATATCTAAGGCTTCTATAATAATTTGTTGGATGCGTTCTTTGGGCACCTTATTCACCAAATGCTCGTTGTGAAGGTGACAGGCGAAGTCGCAATGCAGGGCTTCATCTCGGCTGATAAGCTCGTTCGAAAAAGTCAAGCCAGGCATAAGTCCTCTCTTTTTCAACCAAAAAATAGAGCAGAAAGAACCACTGAAGAAGATTCCCTCCACCGCAGCGAAAGCAATCAATCTCTCGGCAAAAGAAGGCGACTCTATCCAACGAAGGGCCCAATCGGCCTTTTTCTGAATAGCCGGGAAATTCTCCAAGGCGTTAAATAGGCGATCTCTGTCTACAGGGTCCTTAATATAAGAGTCAATAAGAAGTGAGTAGGTCTCTGAGTGGATGTTCTCCATCATTATTTGGAAACCATAAAAGAACTTCGCCTCCGTATACTGAACCTCGTTAACAAAGTTCTCCGCCAAGTTTTCGTTCACAATGCCATCACTGGCCGCAAAAAAGGCCAAGATGTTTTTTATGAAATACTTCTCATCGTCGTTTAACTTATGCTCCCAGTCTGTGAGGTCTTGCTGAAGATCTATTTCTTCGGCAGTCCAAAAACTGGCCTCCTGTTTTTTATACCAATCCCAAATATCGTGGTGTTCGATTGGAAAAAGTACAAAGCGATTCTTGTTTTCGCTTAAGATGGGTTCTGTATGCATGAGCTCTAATTATCTACTAATTTATGCCGACAAGATTGGCGTGTGACCCCAATAAAAAGATCACAAATCAATGAATATCAGCCGTTTATTTTAACGTGAAATCTGTATCGCCCAAAACAGGGCAACAATCCCTTTCCCACTACTCCAACAAATTTTGTCAATCATTCGTTCCCTACCAAGCGTTCTTTTTACACAAAGGCCCTCATTTATTAACACGCTCAATTTTCAAAGGCCCTAAACCCTCAAATTGGTACAGCAAGCGATTTCGCAAGACATTAACGCTTCTATAAGAAATACTAATTCACACAAATTGTGGATAACCATACCCCCTAATAGGTTTTTTTGTAGAGTAAGAAGGCTTGATGGAGTTCTTGGAACCAATCGTCTCCATATTTGCGAATGAGGGCCTCTTTCAGGAAAGCATAAACGGGCACTTTGAGTTCATTTCCGAGCGAACAGGCTGGAGAGCAAACCTCCCAACGATCGTAGTTCATGGCTTCAAAAGTTACATACTCCTTCGTGCGTATGGGGTACAAATGGCAACTCAAGGGTTTGCGGAAAGAGGTGGCGCCAGCCTTCCAGGCTTTTTCAATACCACACATCGCCTTTCCACCTTCAAAAACGGTATAGGCGCATTCCTTGCCGTCGCGCAGCGGAGTAACCGGCTCTCCATCAAAATCAATTACGCTTGTGCCTAACTTTTCTACATATTCTATCCCTTCAGGCCTCAAAAAAGCCTTAAAGTTGGGATATTCTCTTTCTAAAATATCGGTTTCTTCCTGGCTCAGCGGTGCGCCTGCATCGCCTTCAATACAGCAAGCACCCTTGCAAGAATCTAGATCACAAACGAAATGCTCGGTAAAAAGCTCTTCAGATACCAGTGTATGGCCTATTTCAATCATGCCATAAAGGTATAGATGGAAAGGTGTATAGGTTATGCCTATTTTTGCCGCGTGCAAATAGAAGTACTAAAGTCGAAAATACACCGTGTTAGCATCACGGGGGCCGATTTACACTATATCGGAAGCATTACCATTGACGAAGATTTAATGGATGCTTCTAACCTAATTCGTGGAGAAAAAGTAACCATTGTGAATGTAAACAATGGCGAAAGACTGGAAACCTATGTTATTCCAGGAGGAAGAGGAAGTGGAGAAATTACTATGAATGGTCCGGCGGCGAGACGCGTTCAGAAGGGAGATATCGTTATTATCATCTCTTACGCTTTCATGGAATTCGAAGAAGCTAAAAACTTCCAACCCAAGGTTATTTTCCCCAACGAGACTAACAACTCGCTTCACTAAGTGGCTTCTAAAACGTCTAATGTTGTCAAATACCTATTGTTTGTAGGTTTAGCCATGCTGTTGTTGTGGTTGGCTTTTAGAAAAACCGATCCAACCGAACTTTGGGAGTCGCTTCGGCATGCAGACTATCGCTATGTTATCCTTTCTATGCTTATGGGCTACGCGGCCTATATAAGTAGAGGTATGCGCTGGCTGCTCTTGCTAGAAACCATGAACTATAAGCCCAGGTCATGGGCTTCCATCCACTCTGTTGCCATTGGATATTTCGCAAATATGGCGGTTCCTCGAGCTGGAGAAGTAGCCCGTTGTACCTCATTAAATAAGTTGGAAGACATTCCTGTTTCTAAGCTGTTCGGAACGGTAATAGTGGAAAGAACCATTGATTTTATTATGCTCGTCAGCTTTGTGTCGGGCGCCTTATTCACCTCCTATTCAACTTTCACTGAGTTTTTTTCTACCGCAACCGGTAACACTCAAAGCAGCGACACTCCCTTCTTCCAATCGCCTGTCTTCTTCATTTTGTTGGCCGGATTGGCATTCTTCTTTTTCCTATACCTCTTCCGAAACCTATTAACTCGCCAACCTTTTTACGCTAAAATCCGCTCCTTTCTAGCTGGGGTATGGGAAGGCTTTCAAGCGGTCTTTAAGATGAAGAAAAAGCTGGCCTTCATTCTCCACACTCTCTTTATCTGGATTATGTACTACCTCATGGTGTATGTGGTCATCTTTGCTATTCCTGAAACCCAGCACTTAAGTCCGTCTAATATGCTTTTCGTAATGGTTGCTGCAGGAATGGGAATGGTGGTTCCCGTGCCAGGTGGTGTGGGGGCATATCATTACCTTGTTGTACTAAGCTTGGGCTTATTGGGCATTTCAGATACTGTGGGTCTAAGCTTTGCTACCCTGGTACATAGCGGTCAATCTGTAATGGCCATCATTACTGGGGTAATAGCCATGCTGTATATTTACTATAGAAAACGCAAAAGCCTGCTTGCCTAATGATCTTCTCTGATATTATTCACTCCAAGATTTTAAGTCCTTCCGACATAGAAAAGAGGCGAAACATATGGGGCTTTTACAACTATAGGGTGGCTGCTGTTCTGGTTTCAGAACAAACTGTTTCTGCTGAGCTTGTTCAAGCCATAAACCTTGCTGCTGATAAGGCCGACATTCTGGTGGTGGCCGTAAATGGCAGCGCTTCTTTTGCAGAAATCATTGCCTCGCTTCATTCGGTAAGCTCACTCCTTTTAACCCAAGATGTAGAAGGTTGGGTGGCAAGTCTGCAACCTGATCTGGTTCTAGATAAACCTGGCCTTTTAGAAACCCCGTCTTTCGACGGTGAATGTATTCGCATTTAAAAAGTGGCTAAATCCACAACTGTATTTATATGCCAAAGCTGTGGCAGCAAGCACAACCAATGGATGGGACAGTGCAATCGCTGCAATCAATGGAACACCATTGTAGAAGAGCGCGTGAGTGCCGAACAGCTTAAAAGAGCCAAGTCGGGCGCTACCAACAGCAAGAAAGCTACCAATTTAATAGAGATTCAATCGGCCCAATACAGCCGCACTCAACTGCACGACAAAGAGCTGCAAAGAGTTACCGGCGGCGGATTGGTTCCGGGCTCTGTGATTCTTTTGGGCGGCGAACCTGGCATTGGGAAGTCGACCCTCATGCTTCAACTGGCTTTGGAATTTGAAGGCAAACCTGTATTATACGTCAGTGGTGAAGAGAGCATAGAGCAGATTAAAATGCGAGCCGACCGCATTGGTAGTCCTAAAGGAGAGGTTTTGCTTCTTGCCGAAACCGATACGGCCAGCATTCAGGCTCAATTGGAAAGTTTGCAGCCCGGCCTGTGCATCATCGATTCCATCCAAACACTGCAAAGTCCAAACTTAGACTCTGCTCCTGGCACCGTTTCTCAGATTCGCGAGGCCGCCAATGAGCTCATTGGTTTCGCAAAGAAGAATCAGGTTCCCATGATTCTCATTGGTCATATTACCAAAGAAGGCAGCCTCGCTGGTCCAAAACTCTTGGAACATATGGTGGATGTGGTTCTTCAGTTCGAAGGAGATCGCAATCATGTATACCGACTATTGCGCTCACAGAAAAACCGATTTGGTTCAACCGCAGAATTGGGTATTTATGAAATGCATGGAAGCGGATTAAGAGGCGTTGACGATCCGTCTGAAGTGCTCATTAGCCGAAGAGACGATACATTGAGTGGCGTAGCCATCGGAACCCTTATGGAAGGAGCCCGTCCCTTACTAATTGAAACCCAATCTTTAGTTAGTACCGCGGTCTACGGAACACCTCAACGCAGTGCAACCGGTTTCGATAGCAAGCGACTGAATATGCTTCTGGCGGTTTTAGAAAAGCGCTGTGGCTTTCGTTTGGGAACCAAAGACGTATTTCTAAATATCACAGGAGGCATACGAGTAGACGATCCGGCCATAGACTTGGCGGTGGTTTGCGCTGTATTGTCTTCGTCTGAAGACATTCCCATTCCGTCTAAATATGCCTTCTGCGGAGAGGTAGGTTTGGGGGGAGAAATACGCACCGTTAGTCGGATGGATCAACGGATACGTGAAGCCGCCAAGCTGGGCTACGAGAACATTCTAATCTCTTCCTTCGCCCGTTTAGAAAGCAAGCATCCCGGCATAAACATTATTCCCATTAACAGGGTAGACCAAGCTCTCGCTCAACTTTTCGGCTGAGAAAAGTATCTTCGCTCCAAAATTCCCAATCTGGATGAAGAAATTATTACTCTCCTTCTCTCTCATTGTATCGCTTGCCGCTTCCGCTCAAATTGAACAACACGCCAAAGCCCTTCGCGATTCTTCAAAGCTTGCAATGGCACGCTTAGGCACCCTAGAAGAAGCCCTTTGGGACAAAGGCGCAAAAGGCACATTCTTGCTCAATCAAGTTACCTTGAGCAACTGGCAAGCCGGCGGACAAAACTCTGTGAGCGGAAACCTAGCTCTGAACTTTTTCGCTAATTATTACCACAAAAAGTGGCGCTGGGCAAACCGCTTAGACATTGGATACGGCAAGCAATGGGCCAATGATCTATTGATTAAAACCGACGACCGTTTTGAATTAAACTCAAGAGCCGACAGAACCATAAGCAAAAATTGGAGCGCCTCCTTGAACTTGAATTTCCGAACACAGTTCGAAAATGGATTTGAAAATCCCGAGGACCTGGTACCGATAAGTACCTTCCTCGCTCCTGCCTACACCATTCTCGGTATTGGATTCACTTATAGCCCAAGCGATAAGTTCAGTGTTTTCCTTTCGCCCGCAACTATGAAATACACCCTAGTAAACGATCAGCGCCTTGCCGATCTAGGGTCTTATGGGGTTGAAGCGGCCGAAATTGATACCAATGGAACTATAATTACCTCAGGGAAAAAGCACCGTATAGAAGTGGGAGCCTATGTAAATGCCTACTTCAAGACACCCGTAATGAAAAATATTACCTTCGAATCTAAACTCGACCTTTTCTCAAATTACCTAAACAATCCACAGAATATAGACGTGAATTGGGAAAACGGTTTATTCATGAAGGTAAACAAATACATCACCGTTAACCTGGTTGCCCATCTTATTTACGACGACGACATCTTGTTTATAGATGCCGATGGCGTTGGTCCAAGAACACAGTTTCGCCAAAGTTTAGGCGTTGGTCTTAGCTACCAATTGCGTTCTAAATAAACACATCCTTTAGTAAATTCCTAACGTGAGCAGCAGCTCGATGAAGACGAATAAGCTCTTCATCGAGCTTTTCATTTAATACCCAAGAAGGATCGAGCTCTGTCCAATAGTACAATTGTTTCTTCAACAAGAGCGGTTGTTTGCTGGATGCCTCCATAAAAGGCGCCGGAAGACGTTTGTTTTCTTCGCCCTTTAGTCCTCCAAAATTTTCCATAAAACTCGAATCGAAGGCCGCTTTGTTCCACTGAGCCGAATGCTTGTAAATATGCTCGCGCAGTTGAAGCAGTTGGTCTTTATCCATCTGATAAGCCCCGCCCGCTACAACGACCTTCTCTGGGCCTAACTCGAAATACATTCCCGGATAGCTGTGGTCTTTTCTTCCCAAAGGCGATATCAGCCCAGAGAGATTTAACTTATAGGGCTCTTTTACTTTGGAAAATCGTATATCACGATTGATCCGTAAAATGCAGTCTTTGGCTTCAATTTCCTTTAAGGCTGCCTCCTCTTCCGCCATTTTGGCAATTAAATGCTCCACAAATCGCTTAAAGGGCTCTTTAACATTGAGCTCATACCGCTTTCGGTTCTCATCAAACCAGTCTTTGTTGTTGTTCGGAGCTAAGTCGATGAAGAATTGTTGAAAGTCTGGATTAAAGAAAGCCATGGGATATAAGTTTCAAACGAAAATACCATAATCAGGGTATTTCACCAGCCACAAAGCTTAGATAAGTTTGTCTTGATAGTCGATAAACCGTTCTTTCCATTCCTTTACTCCTTATCGATCTATTTGCCCGACCTCATCTCCCACTCGTAGGTCGGGCTTTTTTATTCCCAATTGAGTATTCAGTTTATCTTTGGCCCCACTAAAATCTACCAATGGACGATCTATTTAAAAAGATTCTTTCTCACAGCAAGGAGTATGGATTTGTATTCCAAAGCAGCGATATATACGACGGCCTTGGCGCTGTGTATGACTATGGTCAAAACGGCGTTGAACTTCGCAAAAACCTCAGAGAATATTGGTGGAAGGCCATGGTTCAGTTGAATGAAGAAATTGTAGGCCTAGATTCTGCCATCTTCATGCATCCAACCACATGGAAAGCATCGGGCCATACAGATGCCTTCAACGATCCGCTTATTGACAATAAAGATTCTAAAAAACGCTATAGAGCCGATGTTCTTATTGAAGATCAGATCGAAAAATACCGACTGAAAGCAGAAAAGGAAGTAGAAAAAGCCGCGAAACGATTTGGAGATTCCTTTGATGCCGATTTATACAGAAGCACCAATCCTAAGGTTTTAGAGAATCTACAAAAGGCAGAAAACCTCCGCAAGCGCTTTGCTCAGTCGGCAGAGGCCGAGGATTTGAAAGAAATGCAACAAATCATTCTCGATGAGGCCATTGTGTGTCCGGTAAGCGGTTCTAAAAACTGGACAGAGGTTCGTCAGTTTAATCTTATGTTCTCAACGGAGCTAGGTTCCGTAGCAGATGGCGCAATGAAACTCTATTTAAGACCCGAAACAGCTCAGGGTATTTTCGTGAACTTCTTGAATGTTCAGAAAACGGGCAGAATGAGGCTTCCCTTTGGAATTGCTCAAACAGGAAAGGCGTTTCGAAATGAAATTGTAGCCCGACAGTTCATTTTTCGAATGAGAGAATTCGAGCAGATGGAGATGCAATATTTTGTAAAGCCAGGAACCGAAATCGAATGGTATGAGCACTGGAAAGCCAAGCGTATTCAATGGCACCTTTCTCTGGGTCTGAGTTCTTCCTTCTATCGCTACCACGATCACGACAAACTTGCGCATTATGCCAACGCAGCAGCAGATATTGAGTTTGATTTTCCTTTCGGCTTTAAAGAGTTAGAGGGAATCCATTCCCGAACCGACTTCGATTTAAAAAGACATGAGGAATTCTCGGGAAAGAAAATGCAGTATTTTGATCCAGAATTGAATGAATCTTATGTACCCTTTGTTGTAGAAACAAGCGTTGGTTTAGACCGCCTCTTCCTATCTGTCTTAAGCAGATCTTACGACGAAGAAACACTAGAAGATGGTTCACAGCGCACCGTTTTACATCTTCCCGCGCCCTTAGCCCCAATAAAAGCAGCCATTTTACCCCTAGTGAAAAAAGATGGAATGCCGGAGTTGGCGAGAAAAATTCAGAAAGAACTCTCGATCCATTTCAATTTGCAATACGATGAAAAGGATGCTATCGGCAGAAGATACAGACGACAAGACGCCATTGGAACTCCTTTTTGTATAACCATAGATCCGCAATCGCTAGAAGATGGCACGATAACCATACGCGAAAGAGATTCTATGAAGCAAGATAGAGTAGATCTTAACTCTATAAAAGAAAGGCTTTTAAATGAGTGCTCCATGGAATCAATGTTACTAAAACTCTAATTGTTTTTTATTTCTCGGTTTCATTGTAAGCTTCTGTAAATTGTATACATTTGCCGCTTCAAATCAAGCAAGCAAAAAAATGAAAAAGTTCAATCTTTTCCTTATCGCAGCCTCTTTCGGTCTATTCGTAGCATGTAACAACGCCCCTGCAGAGGAGGTAATGGATGATGCAACTGAAATGACTGAAGAAGTTGTTGAAGAAGTAACTGAAACAGTTGAAGAAGTAGCTGACTCTACAATGGAGGCTATGGAAGAAGTAACCGAAGAGGTTACCGAGGCTGTTGAAGGTCACAGCGCTCACTAAGACGCTCACTTTTAAAAGTTAATATCCCGCCTCGGCGGGATTTTTTATTTAGTCAAAATTTGTAAGCCTTCAATAACAAAGGGATCGTCTTGTAAAAAGACAGGGTAAAATCCTTGGTCGCCAAAAAGATTGCGCGCCAATAAGGCTTTTAGTCTATTGCTAATTTCTTTCCTCGAACTATCTGTCCAAGCAGGATGAGGTGTTTCCGCCAATACATCCTTAGACATCTTGTCTACCAAAGAATCTACACTGTAATTCTGCTCAAACTCTTGGCTGTCTAAGACAGAAAACTGCTTTCTGTTTTTATCTACAAAACCAAACACCCATTGATCCATTAAGCCGGGGGGAAGTAAATGGTACACCCAAGGATTAGAAAACACCGAGTCTAAACGCACCAAGTGTTCAGGTGCAATTCCTCCCTCCTCTAAATTTCTAGCCTCTTCTTCCGTTCTCTTTTCCGTAGAGTCCATAGGCCTTTCATAAGCCTCTCGAATATAAGACTCATAGTCATTTGAGAAGGGTTTCTGAATACTTCTGCCATTTGGAGTGTAATATCTAAAGCTAGTCAAACGTACCCTAGAACCATCGATTAATTCTACCTCTCTTTGCACTAATCCTTTACCAAAGCTTCTTCTTCCCACTATACTTGCTCTTCGATGATCTTGGAGGGCTCCCGCTACAATTTCACTTGCCGAAGCAGAGCCTTCATTAATTAAAACCACCATTTCTCCGTTTTCAAACAGGCCCTTTTTGCTGGCTTTGTATTCTATCGCTTTTCCCGCCCTGTCTTTGGTAATCACAACAATTTTTCCTTTCTCAAGAAACTCATCTACAATTTCTTGGGCCGCAGACATCAATCCACCAGGATTGTCTCTTAAATCAAGAATGAGTTTTTTCATTCCCTCCTTCTTTAAAGTCTTCAAAGATTGGTGCACTTCTTTGCTGCTTTGCTCAGAGAAACGACTCAACTTAATATAACCTACCGAATCTTTAATCATAAAGCTAGCATTCACGCTAGGAAGAGGGATAAAATCTCTTTCTACCTCTAGCGTTTTGGTTACTCCGTCTAGTTGCGATCGTATTCCTAATTTTACAGTAGTACCTTCTGGACCCTTAATAACTCCTACCAAGTCTAGGCTATTGAGATTGGGCCCAAACATTAGGCTGTCGTTTACCTCATAGATTCGATCTCCCGCTAAAATGCCCCTCTTAAATGCAGGTCCGTTTTTTATCACGCGCACCACGGTCATGGTATCTCGATACATTTGAAATTCTATTCCAATTCCTTGAAAAGATCCCTGCATATCTTCTTGATTTGCTAGAACCTCTTCTGCGGAAACATAGGAACTATGGGGATCGAGCCTGTGGAGCATTTCGGTAATGGCCAACTCCATTATGCTGTCGGCGTTTACCTGATCTACATATTGGTCTTCAATTAATCTCAACAATTGGCGAACCTTAGCCTCCTCTGGAGATTGGAGTGAAAGGCTGCGAATAGAAACTCTATCCGCGCTCATATGTCCTATCCAGAGTCCTAGTGCAAGCACTAAACTTAGAACTATTGGAGTATAAATCGTCTTAATCCACCTCATAAATCCACCTTAACAATCTCTACACCCGCCTTTTCAAGAAAATCCAATCCGCTTCTGTCTTTATATTCTTCTATATAGATCAACCTCTTTATCCCGGCTTGATGAATGAGCTTGCTACAATCTTTACATGGAGAAAGAGTGAGGTAAAGGCTTGCTCCCTCGCAACTGTGATTTGAAGAAGCCACTTTTAAGATGGCATTGGCTTCTGCATGCAGCACGTACCACTTTGTGTAGCCCTCTTCATCTTCGCAATAATTTTCAAATCCAGTGGGTGTTCCATTGTAACCGTCCGAGATGATCATCCGACCCTTAACAATTAATGATCCCACTTTTCTTCTTTCACAATGCGAGAGCTTAGACCACTCAATAGCCATTCTCAAATACGCTCTGTCGTACTTCTCTTGTTTACTCATAAAACTTGTCTGCTTAAGGGAGGCGCAAGGTGTCTCCGCTCAGCGATCCATCCTCGAACTGAATTTGTAAAACGTAGGTTTTGTTTTTTTGGATGGATAGTATTCCACTCCAATCTTTCGAACCAAGGCCACTTATTCGCATGCACTCCTTCCCTTCCAGATTAAATAAACGCAAATCGCGGATGTTTCGTTCGCACTGAATGTGCCATCTATCTAAATTAAGATTGTAGCTTATTCTATAGTCTCGATTTAACTGGTTTTCTACCGCCGTTACCCATCCTCGGGTGAGCCAGATGTAGGCCTCTGCAAATTCTCTGGCCCAATACCACTCCGAATGTTGTCCATCGCTATGAATATACTCCCTCGTTCTATTGTCGGTGAATCCAGAACGAATGAGCATGGTGTCCATCCTAAATACATTGGTAGCCACGCTCCCAGAGCCTTCCGATGAGCCCGCTATAGAATAGGTGCGTGTATTTCCTGTAGTGCTGGAAGTGTGATTCTCAACGTAGCCGAAAATCTGTTGATTATACCAATAGGCGGGTGAAAAAAGTAAAGCTCCAGCAAAAGAATTCGGATACTTCGCTAGGGCCGCAACACTAATTAAAGCTCCTAGTGAACTGCCTCCAATAAAAATTTGGTCTTCTTGAACTCGATAATTCGTAGTCATAAAGTTCATAAGACTGTCGTGAACAAAGTCTATATAATCCCATCCTTCTCCACCACCTTGACTTCCAACCCAAGGTGAATATTCATCAATCCGCAAGCCACCTCCATTCTCTATCCCAACCACTATGGCGCCATAATCTCCCTGATTAAATAAATCATTTAAACTTTCGTCTACCTCCCATTCGCCCGAAAAGGACGTTTGACTATCAAAAAGATTTTGTCCGTCTTGAAGAATAAAAAGTGGGTAATCTTTCACCGAAGTATTGTAATCGGGTGGAAGATAAATCCACACATCTCGTTGTCTATTAAGTGGATGCATAGAAAATTGTGGAATAATGGAAACATTCGATGCCGCAGTGCTTCCTCCTCCACCTATGCCTTCCCAACCGAGAATTTGCACTCTTAAAGTATCGCCTTGAGAATACGTGGCATTTCTATTGGGAATGAAGGCACCCGAAGCACTCCCCTCCACCGTTGGCCAGCTACCACGGGTAAATTTGAACTGAAAACTACCGCTAGTCAAAATCTCTACGCGATAAACCAAATGGGTAGAATCGTAGAGGCATTCATGAGTGGCACTCATGGGGTTCCAGCTGTTAATGCTTCCAGCCAAATATATTTGCGATGCTGGAGGAGTGGTAGGAGGAATAGATGTGACCTCTATATACATCTGAGCTTCAGAACGAAAGCCCACAATGTTAAAAAACAATAGGCCTAAAAAAACAAATGCTTTCATGTAAGCAATATACATGAAAGCACTGCAATTGTACCCAGGACCGGGGTCGAACCGGTACAGGTCGCCCTACTGGTGTTTGAGACCAGCGCGTCTACCAATTCCGCCACCTGGGCGCTAATAAATAGCGAAGCGCAAAAGTAGCACCAAGTTGTTGAAATAAAAAGCTATTCAAATCAGATATTTTCACACTAGTTTTAAACAATATTTTCACTAGATTTGCAGCCCTTTTTCAGGCCTCAAGGTCAAGAGGAACAAAAGATTAAACAACACATTGGAACCAAAAGCTAAGATCTTTGCTGCCAGAGGCTCGATGGAGCTCGCCTCTAAGATTGCGTTGGCCTATGGTCAGGACCTTGGCAATGTGATTGTCACTGAGTTTGCAGATGGTGAATTTCAGCCTTCTTTTGAAGAGACGGTTCGAGGTGGGCGAGTGTTTCTCATTGGAAGTACTCATCAGCCGAACTCGAATCTTATGGAGTTGTTATTGATGTGTGATGCGGCTAAACGTGCTTCTGCCAAGCATATAACCGCTGTAATGCCGTACTTTGGTTGGGCAAGACAAGATAGAAAAGACAAAAGCCGAGTTCCGATAGGGGCTAAGCTTGTGGCCAATTTGTTGAAATCTGCGGGTGCAACACGCGTGATGACAATGGATTTACATGCCGATCAGATTCAGGGGTTTTTCGAAATGCCTGTAGATCATTTATACGTTAGCTCTCTCTTTGTTCCGCATATCAAGGCGAAGAATATAGAGAATTTGGTGATTGGTTCGCCTGATATAGGTGGATCAAAAAGAGCCAATAGCTATGCTAAAATGTTGCAATCGGAAATGGTAATCTGTTACAAACAGCGCAAACGTGCCAATGTAATTGATTCCATGACGGTTATAGGAGATGTACAAGGACGCAATGTGATTCTTGTAGACGATATGATTGATACTGCTGGAACTTTAACAAAAGCGGCAGATATGTTAATAGACCAAGGAGCTGCTAGTGTTAGTGCTTATTGTACCCACCCGCTACTCTCTGGAAATGCTTATGAAAGAATTGAAGCGTCGAAGCTAGATGAGTTGGTGGTATCAGACACTATTCCTCTGCGAATACAAAGCCCAAAAATCAAAGTGATTTCTGTGGCTGACCATTTTGCCAGAGTAATGTGGAAGGTTCATCACCATGAGTCCATCAGCTCGCACTTTATAATGTAGAACAGAAGGACAAATTCGATACCATGAAGTCGTTAGAAATCAAAGGCGCATTGCGCACTGAACTGGGAACAAAGCACGCAATCCATTTACGCAGAGAAGGACAAGTTCCTTGCGTAGTATACGGAGGCGAGGCACCCATCCATTTTTCAGCTGATACAGCAGCATTCCGTACGTTGGCTTATACGCCAGATGTATATGCGGTTACCATTAACTTGGGCTCCAAGTCTGTTAAAGCGGTTATGATGGACCTTCAGTTTCATCCCGTTACTGATGCTATTCTCCACGTAGATTTCATGGAGTTAGTAGATGGTAAAGCGGTACAAGTAGATATTCCTATTTCGCTTATGGGTGTTGCAAGGGGTGTTAGAAACGGAGGAAGAATGAAGCAAAACCTTCGCAAACTTTCCGTTAAAGCCCTTCCGATGAACCTTCCCGCAAATATTGAGATTAATATTTCAGACTTGAGAATTGGTCAAAGTATTAAAGTGGAAGATCTGAAGAAAACCGGCGATTTCGAATTCATCAACTCTGGTGGAGCTGTAATCGTAAGCATTGCAACCTCTCGTAAGGTTGTTGCAGATGAGGAAGAAGATGAGGATGCTCCCGAGGCAAGCTCTGAAGCTAACGAGGCTGCTGCTGAGGCTTAATTTTAACTATGAGGCGTTTCCTTATTACTGGACTGGGCAATCCTGGTTCGGAGTATTCTGAAACAAGACATAATATAGGATTCAAAGTGCTAGACTCTTTAGCTAAAGAGTCTAGCATTTCTTTTTCTAACTCCCGATATGGCGATTTGGCTGAACTTTCTCTCAAAGGAAGAAAGCTCTTTCTCTTAAAGCCAAACACCTACATGAACTTAAGCGGAAAGGCCGTTCGGTTTCATTTAAATACATTAAAGCTTACTCCACAGGAGCTTCTTGTCGTTACCGATGAACTAGCCCTACCATATGGGAAACTGCGTTTAAAATCGAAAGGAAGCGATGGTGGCCACAATGGTCTCAAAAGCCTTATCGCTGAGCTTTCAACAAGCGACTTTCCTAGACTACGTTTTGGTATTTCTAACGAATTCCAAAAAGGAAGACAGGTAGATTACGTCTTAGGTCTGTGGGATGAGACTGAACTTAAAGATCTTCCCCAACATATTCAAAAGTGTTCTGATTGTATAAAGAGTTTTGCGCTGGAAGGAATATCCAATGCAATGAACACCTACAACTCTAAGTAATTAACTGTCTTTAAGCACTCGCGGAAAGCGGAAATAATCTGTGTCTCTATTAGGCGCATTCTTTAGCGCATCTTCTTTTGTGATGCGTATTTCGGCCTTGTCCTCTCTCAACTTATCTACCTCAGGATTCATATAAATCAAAGGCTCTACGCCTTTTAAGTCTAGTTCTGATATACGATCTACAAATCCCAGCATCTTATCTAAATCATTCATCATCTCATCCATCTCAGAATCTGAAAATTCTAATCGGGCTAAATGGGCTAATTTTTCTATTTGATCTCGTGTTAACTTCATTCCTTTATTTCGTAATAATCTAATTCGTTTGAAATCACATTCCTAGCTTCTTCTCTCAATTCCTTTATCGTTTTTCCAGCGGTTTCAATAACCGGATGAACGGTTACATTTAAGCGCCCCGGTCCGCCCTGGAACCAAGAGTAAGGAAAATGTTTTTTATTGTCTCCAAAGGTAATTGGAAGAATAGGAATGTTCTTTTCTAAGGCCAAACGGAAAGCCCCGTCCTTAAAATTTCCCAAGCGTACCGATGGATCTGGAACGCCTCCCTCTGGATAAATACATAAACTCAAGCCCTCATCTAGCTTTTGAGCCGCTATTTCAAAAGCACGAGACCTACTACGCACGGAACTTCTATCTACAAGAATATTGGTCCGTTTATAAAAAAAACCAAAAATGGGAAGTTGTGCAAGCTCCTTTTTACCGATAAATAAAAAGGTTCTCGGCACTAACAGCAAGGTGCATGGTATATCGAGCATACTGGTATGATTGGCTACGATTATAAGTTGTTCTGGTAAGTTTGGAACTGGTTTCTTGACCTTTAATGGTGTTCCAATTAGCAGTAAAACACCTTTTGCCCAGATGCGGGCAAACTTGAAAAACTGCGGATATTGCTTTTCACTTTTACTGTAGTAAAGAATGAAAGACGAAATAGCTAGAATTACACAGAATACGACTATGTAAAACCAAACCTTCCAAAGAAGTGAAAATGGGGCCGCAATCGCTTTCACTTCGCAAAAGTAGGTAAACCAAAGGGGTCCAACGTACCTTTGTGCTCTATAGAATTTGATTTATGTCGAGAATCCTTACTGGTATACAAAGCTCTGGAAAACCGCATCTGGGAAACATTTTAGGCGCAATTCTGCCTGCTTTAGATCTGGCCAGACATTCTGAAAACGACTGCTTCTATTTTATCGCAGATCTGCACTCTCTAACTACGGTGAAAGATGCGGCTCTTCTGAAAGAGAACACGCGCGCAGTGGCAGCAGCTTGGCTGGCTTGTGGGCTCGATACCTCTAGACATACTTTTTACAGACAAAGCGATCTTCCACAAGTAGCTGAGTTTACTTGGTATTTAAGCTGCTTCACTCCCTATCCAATGCTCGCGAATGCGCATTCGTTTAAAGATAAAAGCGATCGGTTGAAGGATGTTAATGCTGGCTTGTTTGTTTATCCTGTACTCATGGCAGCCGATATTCTTATGTACGATGCACAATTCGTTCCTGTTGGAAAAGATCAGAAGCAACACCTAGAAATTACCCGAGATATTGCTAATGCAGTGAATAAGTATCATACATCTGAACTACTAGTGGTTCCAGAAGCCAGCATTCGTGAAGATGTTATGACTGTTATTGGTACAGATGGACAAAAGATGAGTAAGAGCTACGGAAATATTATTGATGTTTTCGCGACTGAAAAGACACTAAAGAAACAAATTGGGACGATTATTACTGATTCTATTCCACTTGAAGAACCAAAGGAGCCTGAGTCTTGCAATGTTTTCAATCTCTATAAACTATTGGCCTCACCTGAAGCGGTTGAGGAAATGGCGAACCTTTATAGACGTGGCGGTTACGGCTATGGACATGCTAAAAGTGCACTGCTTGGGGTAATCTTGGATCGCTTTGCGGAGGAGCGTAAACGGTACGAGTTCTTTATGCAAAACCCAGAAGTACTTGAAGAAAGACTTAAAGAAGGTGCAGAAAAAGCAGCTGAAACGGCCAATGTCGTACTATCGAGATTGAGATCTGCTCTGGGTTATTCCTGATTTCTTTGCCTGGCGGGGCGCATCATATAAAAATGCGCAATCTCGTCTTCCCAGAATTTTTCAGATATAATTTCGAATCCAAAACTTTGATAAAAAGGAACCAGATAATACTGAGCCATTATTTTAATTTCAACATTGCCAAATGCAGTTTGACAAGAACTTAAAGTGTGCTGCATTAAACCTCTCCCTAAATTTTTACCTCGATTTTCTTTAGAAATCAGCACTCGGCCAATGGATAATTGGGGATACAATTCTTTGGGTGGAAGGATTCGCGCATAGGCAATTAGCTTTTGATCGCTAAATCCAAGAATGTGAATAGAGTGGGCGTCATGATTATCTAAGTCCTGATAAACACAATTCTGTTCTACAACAAAAACCTCTTGACGAAGTCGAAGAATAGCATAGAGCTCTTCCACTCCCAAGTCATATCCCCTTTTCTCTACAATCTTCATTTGGTGAAAATAATAAACGCCCTTGATAAAAGGCGCATTTTTACTTGTTGTCTTTTTTAGAATGAAAATCCAATAGTGACATTCATATTATTTAGTGAGGAAATCTCATTTCCAGCAGCGTCAAGCGGGCCATATCCATCTCTAAACAAAGGATTCAAATCGTACTGAGCAGTGATTTTAAAACTGTTAAACCCTATCTGACCCATTAGACCATAGCGCAAGGAATTGGTGTATAAATTACCGCTTGTCTCTTGGGAAACATCATCATTAAAGGAGTCTATATACTCTATTTCACTTTTGGAACCGAGTCTAATTCCCCCATAACCTCCTACACCCAGTGTGAAGCCATTGTCCATTCCTTTATCACTTAAATCAAGTTGAAACATTAGAGGAACATTTAAATAGCACATGCTCCATTCTGAGTCTTGAATATTCAGGCTCGGATCGTTAATGAATGCTACACGTTGATCGCCACCATTATCCACCTTACTCAGGTAATTGTTCCCCCTTAGTTTCCAATCGTGCCAAGAAAATCCAAATCCGTATTTCACATAAAGCTTGTTCCCTGGTGCGCCTAGTCTAGTTTTCCAGTTGAAACCCAAATCCCACACATTAGATGAATAATAATCTAGTTCGCCATTGTCTGCCAAGGTGTTTCCATCCTGATCGATAAGAAAATTCCATCCACCGTGAAAGTCGAGTACAAAATTGGTGGTATTGTCGTTTTTCTTCTTTTTATCCCAATCAAACTCATCCTCCCAATCGAATTCTAAATCTTCAATCTCATCTGAGTCTGAGTCAAATTCGAACCAATCTGAGCCCTCGTCTCCTTCAATATTTGCTGGAGACTCCATGGCGCTTCCCTCTTCATAGGACTTTGCTTCTGCCAACCACTGTTCTTCGAATGTTTCACCCGACTTATTAGTGGTTGTTTTGTTCTTATTGGTTACGGCCTCGCTGTAATTTTTTCCAGCAACTTCAATTTCTGCCTCTAGCTCTTCTAATCTTTTTTCGGTTTGTTCAACAATCTTATCTCTTTGTTTTTGAGCTTCATCTTGCGAAATTTTACCTTCTTTGAACTGTTTATTTACCGCGCTCATCTTTGTGTTTTGCTCAGAGATTACCTTCTGTATTTCGCGGGTTTTCATTTGAATCTCTTGAAGCATGGTTGCCAAGTCTTCACCATTCGGCACCATTTCTACTCTTGTTCCATTCATGTCTACCACTACGGTGTCTTTCTGACCGGCTAGGGAAAGACTGGCAGCAATAGAGATTGCTGCAATAACAACTGTTTTTTTCATTTTTTTTACTGTTTTGTTTGGATTGATTTTGCCGAAAATAGACCCTTCGGTATGGCTGTGGTAATAGAATTCCACTTTGCTTTTAGTTCTTCTATGCTCCCTTTTGGAGCTGGGGGTGCCTGCATGCTCTCGCCTTCAAAAACCTGGTTCATAGATCGAGCTGCATAAATCTTTAATTCCTCTCCATAAGTAGTGGGGGTTTCAAGTTTTGCAATTAAGTCTTCGGCCTTTCCTATTTCAATGGTGAAATACCCTGATTTCTCAATATTCAAATCTTCTTTAGAAAGAGTGGCTTCTGCAAAAGCACGTATATCCTCGGCTTCGTCTTCTCTTTCAAAATCAGACAGCACCCTTTTCTCTACCCTCTTAGTCTTAGAAACTTGGGCTAATGTGCTTTCAGCATTTTGAATATCCAGCGATTTACTCTCTTTTTGACCTATTTCTATGCGAGGATTTAGGTCGGTATTATTCGGTTCTTCATATGAAATAGGTACTTCTGTATTCTCTTCCTCAATGGGCAAATCCAAGGATTGATTTGTGCCTGTGGGATAAAACCGAAATAATCCGATTCCGATCAAAAAAACAGCTGCAACAGCCCGGCGCGCCATTGGATAATACGCTATCTTATGTTCTGGTTCTAATTCTCCCTCTATTTTTTCCCATAGAGAAGGAGAAACGGGGGTTGTATGATGGGCTACTTTTTCTTGTAGCTCCACATCAAATAGATGTTGCTCTTTCATTCTTCACTATATAATTTCTTTCTGTAATCTGTTTTTGCAAAAGTTGCCTTGCCTTAACAAGCTGACTTCTTGATGTATACTCTTCTATTCTCAATAATTCTGAGACTTCTTGGTGATTAAAGCCTTCTATTGCAACCATTGTAAATACTGTTCTATATCCTAGAGGAAGCCGTTCAATCATTTTCTGTATTTCCTCTACCGCCCATGGATCTTCCTGGTTATGAGAGCTGTGATTCTCATATAGGCTATGGTTGTCATCTAACTCTAAAAAAATACTGCGCTTGATTCTAAGATGATTTAATGATTCGTTGATACATATTCTTCGCATCCAGGCCTCCAAAGGAACCTCTGGTTCTAAACCTCCAATCGACTTGAACACCTTCAAAAAAACCGTAGACAACACTTCTTCTGCCTCCTCTCTCTTAGCTATAATGCGCATGCAAACAGACATCAATAAAGGCGAGTACTTGGTAAAAAGCTGATGCTGCGCCTTTCGGTCACCTTTTTTGCATCGCTCTACGATGTCTTCTTCTTTGCTATATAATTTGAATAACTTCATTCGGACTGCTGTAAATCTTTATATACACCTTTTGACCCACTTTCGCTGCCTAGGCTTTCAAATTTATTTCTAAATAACTGATAATCAGAAATAAAAATTTGTGGTTTTTCCACAGCATTAAAAGGTAAAGCGCAAACTCTATGTTTATGATACCTTTAAAATACTCAGTAAGGCCTTACCTTGCAGTCACATAGAATAAATATGAGCGGAAAGCGAAAAATCCCTAGAGGGAAAAAAATATCTGAAAAACTAAAACATCAAATTTTATCCGTGCTCGGAGAAAGCGGGAAAAACGCGCTTAATTACAAACAAGTTTCATCAAAATTAAATTTAGAGTCGGCAAACGAAAGACAGAACGTTCTTCAAGGTTTGAATTCTTTGGCGGCGGAGGGCGTTGTAATAATGGAGTTGCCCGGGAAGTTTCGTCTACACACTCTAGGCAATGCATTGACTGGACGGGTAGATATGACTTCCTCAGGCGCTGCCTATGTGGTTGTTGAGGGCCAAGAATCGGATGTATTCATCCCTCCAAAAAGACTTAGGCACGCATTAAATGGAGATACGGTAAGTATCCGAATTTATGCTCGTAAAAAACACCAAAAGCCAGAGGGGGAGGTAATTGAGATTTTAGAAAGAAAACGCACTGAGTTTGTCGGTGTTTTAGAGGTCAGTGGACACTTTGGTTTTCTCGTTCCTGACAACCGAAAAATGTTGGTTGATATTTATATTCCTCAAGAACGTTTTAATGGGGCCAAGCATGGTGAAAAATGCATTGCTCGAATGACAGAGTGGCCCGAAAGAGCTTCCAGTCCTTTTGGAGAAATAATAAAGGTGTTGGGAGATCCTAAAGATCACAATGTGGTTATTCACTCCATTTTGGCAGATTTTGGTCTGCCTTATGATTTTGAGGAAGAGGTAAACAAAGAAGCCGATGCCATTCCAACCAATATTTCACAAGAAGAAATTCAAAAAAGACGTGATTTTAGATCGATTACTACGCTCACTATTGATCCTGCCGACGCGAAAGATTTCGACGATGCTCTTTCCATTCAAAAGCTTGAAAACGGTCTTTGGGAAGTAGGGGTTCATATTGCCGATGTAACTCATTATGTTCTTCCAAATACAGCTCTAGAAAATGAAGCCTTCAATCGGGCAACCTCGGTTTATTTAGTGGACAGGGTTGTACCTATGCTGCCTGAGGCGTTAAGTAATGGACTTTGCTCCCTTCGCCCTCATGAAGATAAATGCTGTTTTTCTGCTGTTTTTCAGTTGGATGAAAAGGGTACTATACACCATAAATGGTTTGGAAGAACGGTTATTCACTCTGATCATCGATTCGCTTATGAAGAGGCACAAGCGATTATTGAAGGAGGTGATGGGCCGTTAAAAGAAGAAATTCTCGTGCTCGACTCGATTGCTAAAAAACTTCGCGAAGAACGCTTTACAAAGGGTGCGCTCTTGTTCGATAAAGAAGAGGTTAAATTTTACTTAGACGACAAAGGAAGTCCTACCGGTATCTTTTTCAAACTGAGTAAAGATGCCAATCATTTGATCGAAGAGTTTATGCTCTTGGCTAATAAAGAGGTTGCCCGTTTTATTGGAGAAGGAGAGGACGGTAAACCGAGCGGACAGACTTTTATTTATAGGGTACATGATGAACCCGATCCTGAAAAAATACGTAACCTAAGCACAATGGCTAAAGCTTTGGGCTATCAAATAAAGCCACAAAGCCGAAAAAGCTTAACGCAAAGCATGAATGTTATGCTGCATGATGTTAAAGGAAAGGGAGAGGCTAACCTGCTCGAAACTTTGGCCATACGCTCTATGTCTAAAGCTGAATACAGCACCCAAAACATAGGACATTACGGATTATCTTTCCCTTATTACTCGCACTTTACCTCCCCCATTCGTAGGTATCCAGACATGATGGTTCATCGTCTTTTACAACACTATTTAGACAAGGGAAAATCTCCCTCTCCATTTGAATGGGAAGAAAAATGCAAACACTCCTCTGGAATGGAAAGATTGGCTGCTGAGGCTGAAAGAGCCAGCATAAAGTATATGCAGGTGAAGTTTATGGAATCGCACTTAAACGAAGAGTTTGACGGAGTTATCTCTGGAGTAACCGAAAGGGGTGTTTATGTGGAAATCATTGAAAATAAATGCGAAGGAATGATACGAATTCGCGATTTTCGTGACGACTATTATGTTTACGATGAAGCTAATTTTTCTATTGTGGGAGAATCTCGTGAAAAAAGATACCGCCTTGGCGATCCTATTCGAATTCGAGTAAAGCGAGTAGACATAGAAAAGAAACAAATGGATTTTAGTCCAATAGAACAATAAGCTCTCACTACTTTCTTTAAATTCACTGAATAATAAGCTCTCTTATGAAAAGATTTTTATTTCTCAGCCTGTTTATCCTTCCTTTTCTATCTATGGCTCAGGTAGAATTTAGTACCAAATCTACTTGGGAAGAGATAAGAAATAATGCAGCAAATACTGGTAAGTTCATCTTTATAGATGCCTATACAGATTGGTGTGGTTGGTGTAAGGTAATGGATAAGAACACCTTCAGTCAGCCTACTGTTGCCGAAATGATGAATGATAATTTTGTCAACTATAAAATAGAAATGGAAAAAGAGGAGTTGGGAAAAATGCTTGCAATGAAATATGGCATACGCAGCTTTCCTTCCTTTATTATCCTCAATAAAAAAGGAGAGCTACATGCCATTTTGGGTGGATATTCTCCCCCAGAAGAGTGGATGAAGTCTTTAGAAGAAACCCTGAATAAAGAAACTCCAGAGCGCCTAGCTATATCTAATACACTGGAGGTGAAGTGGCCTAGTTTATACTCAAACTACTTCGGCTACAAAATTGAAAAGCGTTCGGCTCCTAGCGCCAGTGAATTGGATGCTTATTTCTATGAAAATCAAAGTCTAGACGAAGTATATTTCAGAATGACCATGACTTTTATGAGTAGCCTTCCATCCAAAACAGGCAATGATTTACTTAGTCGAGGAGAAGAGATGACAAAACTCTTTGGAAGGGATCTAGCGGAGGAATGGAAGAAAAATTGGTTAACAAGAAACCTCAGCGCCTCGAAGATTAAAGGAATGAGTCTGGATGAGCTCAATGCAGAACTACAGTCTTATGAAGAATACTATCCCGAGGATACTCAAACAAGAATTTACACTACTCTAAACTTCCAATTAATAAAAGAAGATTATCCCGCAGCCGTTGAATGGGTTAATGAGCACGAACCAGTCTTAGGTAATGGTACCTTAAATCGAGTAAGTTGGAACTTATATGAAAAAAGTGATGATCAATTGCTTCTTCAAACCGCCAATAGATGGATGAAGAAGGTGGTTGACTCTGAGCCAACTTATTCCTATCTAGATACTCAAGCTGCTCTTCTTTATAAAACAAACGACAATACAAAAGCTGCTGAAGTTGCAAAACAGGCTATTCGAGTTGGCAAAGAGGCTGGTGAAAATGTTGCTGAAACAGAAGCGCTATTGGAAAAAATACAATCCGCTCAATAAGAACCTCAATCTTTGGCCTGTGGCCAAAGATTGTTCTTCTCATTTATATCTGCCATAAATCCTTCTTTATCAATGCGAATACTCTCAATTTCGCCCAAACTAGCTTCAATCTCGAAGGTGTAGTCTGATTGTGTCCAAGGCCAAGTTGGAAGTGTTGTTTCTTCCGTTTGTTTTGCCTTAGTTGTAAGGTCTACAGGAATATAATAACGCTCTGTTTTCCCAGATCTGAGTACCACTTCTAAAGAAAGAGGCATTGGAAAACTTCCCCCATTCTTTAAAGATATAGACAGCTTTCCTTCTTGCGTTTCATTTACACCCACAATTTCATAGTCAATTTTTTGCGTTGTACCGATCCACAGATCATGAAACCAATGCAACTGCATGCCTGAGTTTCGCTCTAAAATAAAAAGGAGATCGTCTGGACTGGGATGTTTAAACTTCCATACATTGAAATATTGTTTTATAGATCTACGGAAGACCTCTTCTCCTACAATATACTCTAATTGAGTTAAATACAATGAACCCATTGAGTAAGAAGAAACCCCGTAAGCTCTATTTCTCATATAATGATCTGCTGGGGTACTAAGAGGTTCTTGCCAACCCTTTTCAACCAAATATCTGTACGCTCTTAGAGAAGAAAAATGCGGGTTCTGCTGATTTTCTTCAAATAAAGCGTTCATTACTTCTTCCTCAGCAAAAGTTGTAAAGCCTTCATCCATCCAAGGATATTGCTGTTCGTCGGTAGCTATAATTCCATAAAACCAATTATGTGCGGCCTCGTGTACTACTAATCCAACCATACCTTTTATGTCTTTTGCCTCAGATCTTCCTAAAATCATGGTACACATTGGATACTCCATTCCTCCATCTCCTCCCTGAATAACAGAAAATTGAGGGTAAGGATACTGTCCAAACCTATTTTTCATCTCTGTAAAAAACCCATGGGTATAGCCTTCCAATAAATCCCAGGCATCCTTGTCTGTGTCTTTCTTTCTCACAAAATAGACGGGTGTTCCTTCATTGTTTAATGTCTTCTTCACCAAAAAATCACGATCAGCCGCCCAGGCAAAGTCATGAACATCCTCCGCCTTAAAATGCCAGGTTTGTCTCTTCTCCTTCCCATTTTTGGCTTCACTGCAATAAGAAAAAGCAACTTTTTTATCTAATTCACAGGCATTTACTATTTCTCCTGTACCGGCTAAGACAAATTTAGAATCTATCTCAATTTTAACATCAAAACTTCCAAAAACACCAAAAAATTCCCTGTTTACATATTGCTGCGTATGCCAACCTCTAGGACTGTATTCTGCTATTTTAGGGTACCACTGAGTCATTGTATATTCTACGCCCTCTGAATTATTTCTTCCACTTCTACGAATCTGTTTAGGAACCTGTGCATCAAATTGGGTCTCCAAAAGAACCTCTTCACCAGGTAGTATAGCACGGTTAAGGTCCATTCTCAAGAGAGATCCATCCACGCTAAAAGATTGTGATTCACCATTAATACGTAAATCATTTATTTTCTGAAATCCTATTTCCGACTCACTCATATCCTTTATTCGCTTTGCGATTCTTCCATCTGGATCGGGCAATTGATCGCATCTCTGATCCATCCTACTTCCAGGCTTAAAGCTGTTGAAATAGAGGTGGATATACATTCTTCTTAAGGTATCTGGACTATTGTTCACATATCGAATACTCTGTTTACCTGTAATTTGATGCTTGGTATGATCGAGACTTAACTCCATGGTATAATGCGCTTCTTGCTGCCAATAGGAAGAATGTTGTGCAGAAAGTGCGCAGCAAAAAACCAAGGAGAATGCTAGCAAAGTCTTTTGTATACTATTCATTTGTGCTTTAAATAAAATCTATTAATCTGCCTTTTTCTAGTAGTCTTGGTCCTTTTTCTGTCTTTTGAAGAAGGATACATTCATTTTCCGAATCGTGTTCTAAGAAAAGAATATACTCTTCATCGGTTGCCAGATTCAGAATACGGGCCTTTTCATCGAGAGTTAAAAGAGGTCGCGTATCATATCCCATTACAAACGGGAGCGGAATATGACCGGAAGAAGGCAATAAATCGGCCATAAAGAGAATCTTTTTCCCGTTGTATTCAATAAGTGGAAGCATTTGAGCATCGGTATGCCCATTCACTAATTCGAATGAAAAACCAAGGGTTGTGCTATTTCTACCTTCTACTAATGGGTCTACAAACTTCAATTGACCACTTTCCTGAATAGGAAGAATATTCTCTGCCAAAAAAGAAGCCTTTTCTCTAGCGTTTGGTTCAGTGGCCCATTTCCAATGGCGCTCGTTCGACCAAAAAGTAGCATTTTCAAAAGCTGGTCTTAGTTTGCCTTCTCCCTTTCTTTCAATAGCTCCTCCGCAATGATCGAAATGTAAATGAGTTAAAAACACATCGGTAATATCTGAGCGGTGATAACCCAAAGCACGGAGATTTCCATCCAAACTATCATTGCCATGTAAATAATAGTGACTCAAAAATTTCTCATCTTGCTTATTTCCTATTCCGGTATCAATTAAAATGAGCTTATTTCCATCTTCAATCAGAAGACTTCTCATTGCCCAAGTACATAAATTTCGCTCATCCGCAGGGTTGGTACGCTGCCAAAGGCTTTTTGGAACAACTCCAAACATTGCCCCTCCATCTAGTTTAAAATATCCAGTATTAAGACTAAACAACTTCATACGTTTGTATCTTTATTTCAGTTTTTAAAACTATGCTAAAAGTAAGCCTTCCGTATATTTTAATTCTTGCACTTGCTTTTAGCTCCTGTAAGCAAAAAGATAGCGTTTTCATTGAAAATAAAGCAAGAAACGAGATGGATTCTGTTTCTTTTGTTATCAATACCGTAGACAAATCTGTTGGACGATGCGATACAGAAGGTACAGATGCGTGTGCAGAAGTGTATTTGCAGCTGCTGAAACTAAATCCACAGAAGCCAAATGGTACACTAGATAGCATTCAAAAGTCTATTGATAAAGAGTTCCTAAACCTATCCAATACAGATACAGCCGAAATTCGCACACCTCATCAATTGATTTATGGTTTTTTAGATGAGTTCAGCCAGATCATTACTGAACTTCCAGACTATGTAACTCGTTGGGAAATGGAAAGATCTGCGGACGTTAACTACAACAAGTTTGGCATTTTAGGAATTAGTCTTTTCGATTATAGCTATACAGGTGGTGCCCATGGAAATAGCTTTATCCAATTTTTGAACTATGATTTAATCTCAGGTAAAGAATTGGGTTTAAAGGAATTTATTTTGGACTCGGATGGAAGTGCTTTTACTCAATTTTCAGAAAATCAGTTTCGCAAAAGTCAAAACATCAAACCAGAAACCGCTTGGTCTGAAGCAGATTTTTGGTTTGAAGAAGGATTTTATCTCCCCGAAAACTTCAAAATATCCGACCAAGGCTTGCATTTTATTTATAACTCCTATGAAATTGCTCCCTACGCTATTGGTCAAATTGAATTACTTATCGGATGGAAAGAATTAGAACCTTTTCTACAAAGTGAATGGAAATCTTTGTTCTCTAAAGCTGAATTACCCGCTTCTTAACTTCTTCGCTTTTGAATTCAATTAAGAACTACATTCCTAAAATATTCTTCTCTCCTTATCCCTCTGTTAAAAAGGGTGTAGAGCAACTAAGACAAGCAGCAACAGTTGGAATTTTAGTTGCGCTCATTCTATTTTTTGTTGGACCCTTTGGTCTTAACACCCTTCAGCCTGATGCTCTAAAAGCAGCTATTTGCGTAACCTTTGGGGGCATCACCATTGCCACAGTTTTAGCCACTCATTACATCGCAATTCTCTCTTTCCCTTCCTTTTTTAAATCAGAGAACTGGAATGTAGGTAAGAATATAGGTATGACCCTCATTCACTTCTTTATGGTTGGAAGTGCCAATTTCATCTTTGTCTGGAGCAAAGGTTGGTCTGAAATGAAGTTGGATTTGTTTCTTTTAATGCAACTTTCAACTTTAGCTGTGGGCGCTCTTCCAGTGGGAATATTGACTATTCTAAAACACAATCGATTATTGCGTAATTCTTTACGTGATGCACAGAAGTTAGACGACCTACGTTCAAAACACAAAAGAGAAAAACAAACAGATACAATAGTTCTAAGTGGAAGCAATAGAGATGAAGAGTTGCACACCAGCTTAGATGAATTGCTTTTTGTACGAGCCGAAGGAAACTACGTAGAAATCTATACTTCTTTAAATAGCAATAGAGCTCATTTACTTCGAAGTACGCTGAGCTCTATAGAAGATACACTTCAGTTCTACCCTCAACTAATTCGAAGTCATCGCAGTTATATTGTTAACATCGAAAAAGTAGAAGGCATACAAGGTAACGCACAAGGCTTACGTCTTGTCTTGGGCCCAGACGATTTAAAAATTCCTGTCAGTAGAACCTATCTACAAACGGTTCAATCCTATCTTAAAAATTCTGATCTATCTTCTTAACTCTATTTTCATGTCTTCCTCCTTCAAAAGAGGTTGAAATGAAACGAGAAACACATTTCAAGGCAAGTTCTTCAGAAATAAAGCGAGCAGGAAGAGCCAAAACATTGGCGTTATTATGTAAGCGGGCCAGTTCTGCCAATTCCTCATTCCAACAAAGAGCAGAGCGTATACCTTTATGTTTGTTCACTGTCATGTTTATACCATTCCCACTTCCACAAATAACAATTCCTATTTCACTCCTACCGCTCTTCACATCCTCTGCTACAGGATGACCAAAATCTGGATAATCTACACTAGATGAATCATTTGTACCGTGATTCGTAAGTTTATGTCCTTGACTTTCAAGTAAAAGTATTATGGTATTTTTCAATTCTACCCCTGCGTGGTCGTTTCCAATGGAAATGTTCATAGTCCTATCATTTAATGCAAAGATGCAACCTTGTTAATAAATGTGAATAAGCTATCCAATCAACTCATAATCAAATAGGAGTTTCTAGACCTTCTATTAACAATAAACCGTTTGAAGTGTTGATAGAGTGTGATAAGAAGAGTGAAAAGAATTGGAATATTATTCGCCTTGCAATAAAATTGAATAATATGGATACACAACTTTTGATTAGGTTTAAACGTCTTATCAACAGAATTACGTCGAGTAATGAATAACGTTGTCTTTAAATAATTCAAACATTGATCTTATCAACATCCTTTTTCAACTTGTCAATTCTACAAGTATATCTTTGCTTAAGAAGCTTTTAAAAGCTCAGCCTAGGTTAGTAAATTGTTAATAGATAAACATTCCGTTAACATCAAAGCTATTTTGAAACAAAGTATTCACACTGTGAACAAGACAATAATAAGAACATATCCTTTTTTAATTAAAAAAATAATGAATACTATATTAATTATAGCTTCCCTTTTCTTCTGCCTTTCATTGAACGCCCAAGATTCTTCTAAGTTTGTTACCTATTACTACGAGAACGGAGTTAAGAGCTCAGAGGGATTCTTGCGAGACGGACAGCCAGATGGCTATTGGAAAAGTTTTTATTTAAATGGATTACTTAAGACAGAGGGGAACAGAAAGGAATTTAAGCTAGATGGAACCTGGAAATTCTATTCTGAGTTTGGAGATTTAGCTCTTTCTATAGATTATATTGAAGGAGTGAAGGAAGGCCATCGGAAGACTTACCTGGATAACATAGTGCAAAAGGATGAGCTGTTCTCGAATGATAAAAGGGAAGGTTTAACTGTCTTGTATGATGAAAAGGGTAGACGAATGGAGGAAATTCCATTCGTTCAAGATTTGCAACAAGGTCAAGGTTTTGGTTTCGATAGTCTCGGCTTAATTATTAATTTAAATATTTATAAATCAGGTGTTTTAGTAAAGAAACAACCTATTAATCGCACCAATAGATTGGGATTGAAGGTTGGAACTTGGATTGATTTTTACGACAATAGAAATACTCGAATAGAGGGAACTTATAGGAACGATTTAAAGCATGGTTATTTTAAATACTACACCAAGGGTGGAAGTTTAATTCGCACTGAACATTGGATAGATGGTGTTCTACAGGAACCAAGTATTGAAACCGCAAAAATTGATATTCGTAAAGAAATCAGTCCTGAAACAGGTCAGCTTGTATTCAAAGGATCTTATGTAAATGGAAAGGAAAATGGGGTTCATAGGTTTTACGAAGATGAAGGGAATATTATCTCATCTAAAGTTTATACTTCTGGTATCTTAATGGAGGAAGGCGGTACAGTAGATGAATTGGGGCGTAAACAGGGTCGCTGGAAGGCTTTTTATGCAGATGGTACACTTAGACATGAAGGAGCCTATAAAGACGGCTTACGCACCGGCCCTTGGATTTATTATTTCAACGATCAATCTATAGAACAGAAAGGATCTTATGTGGAAGATGAACCGAACGGAGAATGGGTTTGGTTTTATCCGAATGGAGATATTTGGCGCGAAGAATCATATTTAAACGGACTAGAAGATGGATTGTCTATTGAGTATGATACTGAGGGTATTGTATTAGCTAAGGGTGAATTTATAGATGGATTTAGAGAAGGAGAGTGGGTCTTTATATCCGGCGATCATCGCGAAGAAGGTACTTTTTTTGAAGGTGAGAGAATAGGTGTATGGAAGCATTATTATTTAAAGCCTGAAGAGAGTTTACGCTTTGAAGGTGAATACGATAATGGAAGAGAAAATGGAAAACATATAGTCTATTATCCAAATGGAGGCGTAAAAATTAGAGGAAATTACAATAGCGGAATAAAAACAGGTATTTGGGAGCTCTTCAAGGAAGACTCAACCAGATATCTAACTATTGAATATGATTCAGAAGGGCAAGAGATTAAATACAATGGAGTTAAGATTCAATATGGCAGAAGATTTAGAGAGTAATCCTTGGATAACAAAGAGTGAAACCGTTGCATACGAAAACCCATGGATTCGTTTAGAACACCATGAGGTAATTACCCCAGGTGGAAGCGATGGAATTTATGGAGTAGTTCGATTTAAAAATTTGGCTATTGGAATTATTCCATTGGATGAGAACTACAATACTTGGATTGTAGGGCAGTTTCGATACCCACACAATAAGTACTCATGGGAAATGCCAGAAGGAGGTGGAGCGCTAATAGCTGATCCGATTGAATCTGCCAAAAGAGAACTTTTAGAAGAATGTGGTTTAAAAGCAAAAAATTGGAAGTTGATTCAGAAAATGGATCTCTCCAATTCTGTATGTGATGAAGAGGCTTTAATTTATGTTGCAACAGAATTAACAGAGCATAAAGCCTTACCTGAAGATACCGAACAATTGGTCATCAAGAAAATTGCATTTAGTGAAATGTTCACAATGGTTCTGAACGATGAAATTCGTGATGGTATGACTGTAGCGGCAGTATTTAAGGTCAAGTATATGATTGACCAAGGTTTACTTTAACTACAGATCGAACTTTATACCTTGAGCAAGGGGAAGGCTTGTCCCGTAATTGAGAGTATTGGTTTGTCTTCGCATATAAGCTTTCCAAGAATCAGAGCCTGACTCTCTTCCACCTCCTGTTTCCTTTTCTCCACCAAATGCACCGCCAATTTCAGCACCAGAGGTACCAATGTTTACGTTCGCAATTCCACAATCAGATCCAGAAGCCGAAATAAAGCGATGGGCAAAAGACATATTACTCGTCATTAGGGCTGAGCTCAATCCTTGAGGTACTCCATTTTGAAGAGCAATGGCTTCCTCTTCCGTAGAGTACTTCATTAAGTAAAGGATGGGTGCAAAAGTTTCGGTTTGAACTACTTCTGCTTCGTTATTCACTTCCGCTATGCAAGGCTTCACATAACAGCCACTCTCATAACCATCGCCCTTACAAACACCACCAGGTACTATTATTTTACCTCCTTGTGCTTCAATTCTATCAAGAGCATTCAAATAAATCTGAACGGCATCACGATCAATTAATGGGCCTACGTGATTGGTTTCATCTAACGGATTGCCAATCCTGATCTGACTGTAAGCACCCTTTAGAATCTCTTTCATTTTATCATAAAGGCTTTCGTGAACAATCAGCCTTCGTGTACTTGTACATCTTTGACCTGCCGTTCCAACTGCTCCAAAAACTGCTGCAATAGTGGTCATCTTTAAATCCGCATCTGCCGCAACAATCATGGCGTTATTTCCACCCAATTCAAGAATAGACTTTCCTAGTCTTGAAGCAACGGCAGCACCCACAATTTTGCCCATTCTAACGGACCCCGTAGCAGAAATAAGAGGTATTCTGGAATCTGAAGTCATCCATTCTCCTACTTTGTAGTCGCCAGTAATGATTCCGCTTATGGCTGGAGAAACACCCTTACTGGCTAATACTTCTTGAATTATGTTCTGACAAGCAATGGCACACAGGGGTACCTTCTCAGAAGGTTTCCAAACACAAACATCTCCGCAAACCCAAGCAAGAGCTGCATTCCAAGCCCAAACAGCAACAGGAAAATTAAAGGCGCTAATCACACCCACTATTCCGAGCGGATGCCATTGTTCCATCATATGATGGTTTGGACGTTCAGACTTCATGGTTAACCCATATAATTGTCTAGATAAACCAACTGCAAAGTCGCAGATATCTATCATTTCTTGCACTTCGCCTAAACCTTCTTGAAGCGATTTACCCATTTCGTAAGAGACAAGTCTTCCTAGGTCATGTTTCTTCGCTCTCAGGCTTTCTCCGAATAATCGTACGATTTCACCTCTTTCGGGCGCGGGTACATTTTTCCATTCGCTAAATGCCGAGGCGGCTGATTGTATAACTTTTTCATATCCTTCCTTCGAAGTGATGGAAACAGATCCTATAACACGACTGTCTACGGGAGAAGAAGAAACGATATTGGATGTTTCTTCCTTCAACCATATTCCGTTGCTACTGCCGCTATTGAATTCCTTAATTCCTAGATTACGTAGAACGTCATCCATACTTGATGCCTTCATAAAAGTGGACTTAGATTTGGCACAAAGGTAATAGGCTTATCTATGATAGAAGAGGACAAACAAGGATTTAGAATATATAAACTGCACGAAATAGGTGCGAACGCCAGCGGTGAGACTTATGAAGTTTTGAATAGTGGAGGAGAAGGAATGTTAGTGGCTTATCGAAAAGCAGGTAGTTTAAGTGGTAATCATTACCACAAGGGACAGGTGGAAGCAAAGAATCCAGAACAACTTCTTTTGCTCCAAGGGGAGGTGGATGTGGTTGCAACGCATCTGGAATCGGATATATCTGTAGAATCTAAGGCTACATCTCCCTGTAGAGTAGAGTTTTATCCAAATTGGATTCACACTATTAAAGCCAGAACGGATGTGCTGTTTATTGAATTAAATAGCTTGGCAGAACACAAAAAAGACACTTATTATCCATAATCCTTATTTGGAATGATTATAAATAATATTGACTTTGTTACTTTTGCCGCATGAAAAAGATAATCCTTCTCATTGCCTTTGGCTCGTTACTTTTTGGTTGCAAGAACGATGCGGTTGAAACAAAGAGTAACAGCATTTTAACCACAACGAGTATTTTAGGTGATATTGTGCGCAATATGGTTCCAGAAGAGATTGAGGTAATTAATCTAATGGGCCCTGGAACAGATCCTCATTTGTATAAAGCGAGTCCGAGCGATTATGTTCATATACGTGAAGCCCAGTACATTATTCTATCTGGTCTTCATTTGGAAGGA
>Ga0136655_1000048_pt1 | contig 44743 bp, 45 predicted proteins | sample CPBDNA_2_FD_94863 | JGI IMG/M metagenome (GOLD analysis project Ga0136655, IMG submission 94863) | Freshwater to marine salinity gradient microbial communities from Chesapeake Bay, USA - CPBay_Spr_15_0.8_DNA (version 2) | ecosystem: Environmental > Aquatic > Marine > Coastal | place: USA... | reverse complement strand
CTTAGACGTTTTATAGCGTAATGGAACCACATCGATCCATCTCGAACTCGATAGTGAAAGGTTACAGCGGTGAAGATACTAAAAGGGTGGCCTTTTGGGAAAATAACACAATGTCTAGGTTTTTCTATTGTAAAATTCATCTATAAAATGGCATCATACGCAATTATTCAAGCTAGTGGGAAACAATTTTGGGTAGAGGAAAATCGATTTTATGACTTTAATAAACTTCCTCTAAATCCTGGGGATAGGTTTAAGCTTAATCGAGTATTACTTTTAAATCATGAAAATAAAATACAGTTTGGTAAACCTTTTTTAGGTGAAGCATGCCTTGTTGAAGCAACGGTTGTGAGACATCTTTCAGGCTCGAAAATTCGTGTTTATAAAATGCGTCCTAAAAAGAAAACTAGAAAAACCTTTGGAAGTCGACCAAAGTTGACCCGTATTCTTATTGAGTCAATTCAGAGTATTGCTTAAATTGTAGGCGTTTGGGGTACTTCTGTTTAAGTTATACTAGCTAAGTTTTGACTAGAGGGAGGGAATAGTAATCAAAGAATGTTCTGTATTGTAAATAAATTTAAAAAGAGAATTGACACCTTATGGTAAGAGTAAAGCGAGGAAATATTGCCCGTAATCGTCGTAACAAAATTTTAAAATTAGCCAAAGGTTTTAAAGGCGCACATTCGCGTCTTTTTAGAACGGCCAACCAGCAAGTTATGAAGTCTCTGGTATATGCGTATGTTGGTCGTAAAAGACGTAAACGTGACTTTAAGCGCCTGTGGATTTGTCGAGTTAATGCAGCAGCTCATACACATGGATTATCCTATAGTAAACTCCGGAGTATACTAAAAAAATCATCTATTGATTTAAACATTAAAATGTTGGCTCAACTTGCTTTGTTAGATAAAGAAACTTTCACTGCTTTAGTAAAAGAAGTTTCATAGTATTTTCTCGCACTAAACAAGTTTATATTTACGTAATTAAGAAAGAATCTAAAATGGCACATAAAAAAGGAGCAGGAAGTACAAAAAACGGACGTGATTCAAATTCGAAGCGTCTTGGTGTGAAGATTTATGGAAACCAACCAATTAAATCTGGTGGAATTGTTGTTCGCCAACGTGGTCTGACATTTAAACCAGGTTGTGGAGTAAAAGCTGGTAAAGATTATACTTTATTTGCTTTAAAGAGTGGTGTTGTTGAATTCGAAACTAATGGTTCGAAAAAATTTGTTCATGTCTATTAATTATTGAGAAGATATTTTTAGAAACACGAATGTAAAAAAAACGTCTGATTTGTTGCTTTAACCCCTTTAAATACGGGCTTCGGTCGGCTAAATCTGACGGCTACCAAAAGGCAATATGTATAGAATAAAGAATGCTTTAACCGACAAATCCGTAAAAAGTCGGTTAAAGCAATCTTTTATTTCCCTAATTGAAGAAAGGTGTTATTGACTCGGTCCTTGCGTATGTTTGCAAAAAGCTCATTTTAATAAGCAGCAAACGAGAGCGTATCTGGCATATATCGTTGTAATTCAATAATGGCAGCAGCTGTTAGGCTTAACCAGGCTGTAAGAAGTACTGGTGCAGTTGATAAATATTTCAGTAAGTTTTTATCCATTTTTAAAAGCTTTGCAATTCACTATATAACTAATTATTCTGATTAACGAGGAGAAACCGTAATTTCATCACCAGGAACAAGTAATTTACCGGATACGAGCTCGTTCCAAGCTGAAAGCGGCCATAAGAATCCCGAAGCCATCATGCCAATCGCTATTGGTACATTAATAATGATTTCATTCTCATTTGGTTTATCAGTTGTTTTAGAATATTGAAGGTAACTTCGACCGACCCAACCAATCCAACCAGTTGTATATAGGAATGTTAGCGCTGGGAGAATAAATTCTCCGGCATGACTCCAGCGACCATCTGTAATTAGATGTGGTAAACCATCTGCTCCACATAATAATCCTTGCTTACCATATTTATCAAAACGAGCTTCTGTTCGTTCAATTTGCGCTTGTAAAGCTAGGTAAGCAGGTGTTCCTTCATCGTAATTACTTAAACGTCCAGAAAGTTTTTTAACACTTCCGTCTAAACGTCGTTTAAAGACACTCGAATCTTTACAAGGTGTTAGCCCACTAACATCAGCATAAGCTTTGATGGGGTTCACTGAGATTAAAATTACTCCAAAAAGTAGTACCCACAAACGTTTCATAAACTTGAATAATATTATTCGAATCTTTGTTATTATTAATAAACCTATAATTTATACTGTACATATTGTACATTTGAACTGCTTCAAATTTCGCATTACTTAAAAATTTAATCTAGTCTTATTTATAATTCTTTGGATTTCTGTTTGAAAAAAGAGAACTGCACGATTAGAGTTCCCCGTTAATTCAAGTTTAGCTTGATTCTCGACACTCCAAATTTGAGAATAACTAATAAAGCTAGCATAGGCACTTATAATAAGAAAAAAGAAAGCTAAATAGACAGTGCGGAGACCAGGATCGGTCTTAATTTGTAACCCTGTACTTGTTAAAAACTCCGTAAAAGTAATAAATTCTGTTGGGTTGGGTGAGAAAGTTTCACCTAATTTGATAACTTTAATTAAGACTCCTATCTTGTCATACAGGTATATTTGGTTATTTAAATCATTTAATAAAATAGACACGGATTGTCCTTGTGAAGTTTGCATTGATCCTAACCAAAACTTTCGCCCATTTTTTATGATTTTCTTCAGGGGTACTTGTAAGGTGCCGTCATTATTCTGTATAACTTTAATCCCTATAATATCCCAGTCTGTTTGATATACGGTTATACCTTGATAAACAAAAGGTTCATTTACAAAAATTATTTTTCTTTTTATTTCATTCCCAAAAGTATCTAATAACGAGAGGTCAGAATAAAATTGGTTCGTCTTTAACTCTGTTGTATACGTTATCCAAAAATCATTAACCCGCCACGCTAAATTCTGGGGTACTGTACTTGTTGGTCCAAGTTTAATTAAGTTTTGAATATGAAAAATTTCTCCTCGTGGAATAATTTCCTGACCCGTGTATCCGGTAACGGCACCAATACTTGACCCAATTAATAAAAGAATAATACTAGCGTGTACAACAATTGGTCCCACTCGGCCTAAAAGTCCGGAGTAGGCGTAATTTTTACGACCTTGTCGATATAGATGATACTTTGCGCTATGAAGATGATAAGATAGACCATTACTGTGGTGCAGTAATAAATTATGTTCATAGCCTTTTACTTTTTTTGTATCCGTATAAAATTTCCACCGTTTAAACCGCCTCAGGGCGGGTAATTGAACACTTAGAGTGCACGCTATTAAAGATGCCCCAAAAATCACTATTAGTATAAGAAACCAATAGGCAGTATAAATTTTATTCAGCTCTAAACGTAAGATTAACTTCCAAGTAAGCCAACCAAAAAGTGGATTAGATTCGGGATAGTTTTGTTGATAGAAGTTTATATTTTGATTTTGTTCAATGATTGTACCAAAAGCAATAACTACACCAATTGCAAAAAGGAGTCCAATTGCTAATTGTAGATTTGCTAGTCTCTTGATAACGCGTTTCCAAGAAAATAGTTGCATGCGCGTAAAGTTTCTGTTGTATAAGAAAAAAGATTCACCTAGCTTGTCAAACTATCTTAGTTAGGCTATTATATATAATAGCAAAAGCCGGGATAGCTCAGTTGGTAGAGCAGTGGATTGAAAATCCTCGTGTCTCCAGTTCAAATCTGGATCCTGGCATTAATTGGTCAATCATTTGGCCTAAATATACCCTATCTTGGATTACTTTTTTTAAACTAACATTATATTTATAACGATTTATTTTTCGGTAGGTGCGCAAGAAAAGCATCATCATACTAATAATAGAGTATAGTTTATATTAACAACAAAAGTATTGGTTCGGCTGACTGAACTTCTCTTGTGCTTACAGGTATTTGGTTAAGTTAGAGATGGTTTCTACTGTACTAAATCATTAAAAATACTTATACGTAAGATAAAAAGGACGTGAGTTTTTTTGGCTGCACCTAATGCTATCCTATTTCTTAAGATAAAAAAAATAATACATATTATATTTTGCTTATTATGCTTCCGGTATTTGTGAATACCTAAAGTATAAAACCCAGCAATTATTAAGCATAACTCTTAAACCAAGGAGGTTGTCATGTCTCAAGCCGTGGAATCACGTACTCGAATCAAAAGTGAACGTTACGAATCTGGTGTAATCCCTTACGCTAAAATGGGTTACTGGGATCCTGATTACGTTATTAAAGAAACTGACATTTTAGCATTATTCCGTTGTACTCCACAACCTGGTGTGGATCCTGTAGAAGCTGCAGCAGCACTTGCTGGTGAGTCTTCAACTGCAACGTGGACTGTTGTATGGACTGATTTACTAACTGCTTGTGATTTATACCGTGCGAAGGCATACCGTGTAGATCCAGTACCAAGTGCAGCAGATACTTATTTCTGTTACATCGCATATGATATTGATCTATTCGAAGAAGGTTCACTTGCTAACTTAACAGCATCTATTATCGGTAACATCTTTGGTTTCAAAGCTGTAAAAGCGCTTCGTCTAGAAGATATGCGTTTCCCGTATGCACTTCTTAAGACTTACCAAGGTCCTGCAACTGGTCTAGTTGTAGAGCGTGAGCGTATGGATAAGTTTGGTCGTCCACTTCTGGGTGCCACTGTTAAGCCTAAGCTAGGTCTTTCAGGTAAGAACTATGGACGTGTAGTATTTGAAGGTCTAAAAGGTGGTCTTGATTTCCTAAAGGATGATGAGAACATTAACTCGCAGCCTTTCATGCGTTACCGTGAGCGTTTCCTTTACTCAATGGAAGGTGTAAACCATGCAGCTGCATTATCAGGTGAAGTTAAAGGTCACTACCTTAACACGACTGGTGCTACAATGGAAGACATGTATGAGCGTGCAGATTTCGCTAAAGATTTAGGTTCAATTATTGTTATGATTGACCTTGTAATCGGTTACACTGCTATCCAGACAATGGGTTACTGGTCTCGTAAGAACGATGTTATCCTTCACTTACACCGTGCAGGTAACTCAACATACTCACGTCAGAAGAACCACGGTATGAACTTCCGTGTAATCTGTAAGTGGATGCGTATGGCCGGTGTTGACCACATTCACGCAGGTACTGTAGTAGGTAAGTTAGAGGGTGATCCACTAATGATTAAAGGTTTCTACAACACTCTTCTAAACACGAAGACTGAAGTTAACCTTCCTGAAGGTCTATTCTTTGCTCAGGACTGGGCTTCACTACGTAAGTGTGTACCAGTTGCCTCAGGTGGTATTCACTGTGGTCAAATGCACCAACTTATTAATTACCTTGGTGATGATGTAGTACTACAATTTGGTGGTGGTACAATCGGTCACCCTGATGGTATTCAATCTGGAGCTACTGCTAACCGTGTTGCACTTGAGTGTATGGTTCTAGCACGTAACGAAGGTCGTGATTACATTGCTGAAGGTCCTCAAATTCTACGTGATGCAGCGAAGACTTGTGGTCCTCTACAGACAGCGTTAGACTTATGGAAAGATATTACTTTCAACTACGCTTCAACAGATACTGCTGACTTCGTTGAAACAGCAACAGCAAACGTGTAATTTTTCAATAAATAAGAGCTTGTTATTAGCATGCTCTTATTTTAAAAACTAGATCATTCATTTTCATTCAAGGAGCAATTAACTAATGAAACTAACTCAAGGTTGTTTTTCTTTTCTACCTGACCTAACTGACGAGCAAATTACAAAGCAAATTCAGTACGCAATTAATAACTCGTGGGCAATTTCTATCGAGTACACAGATGATCCACACCCTCGTAACAACTACTGGGAAATGTGGGGTCTTCCACTATTCGATATCAAAGATCCTGCAGCAATTCTTTTCGAAGTTAACATGGCCCGTAAGGCTAAGCCAAACTTCTACATTAAGTTAGTAGGTTTCGATAACACTCGTGGTACTGAGTCTTCAGTAATGTCGTTCATCGTTCAGCGCCCAGCTTACGAGCCAGGCTTCAAGTTAACTCGTCAAGAAGTAACAGGTCGTCAACTAGTATATACTATTGAGTCATATGCAGTAAACGGTAAGCCTGAGGGTGAGCGTTACTAGTTTTTGATTGTTGGCTAACTGCTAATATATAAGGGCTTCTTAGAATTTTCAAATTCTAAGAAGCCTTTTTTTGTGCCTGTTTTAAACTTTAGCGCATGTACGATTTACTTTGACAGTTCTTCCAAGGAAAAATACTAAAAATTGAATTAATTTGTGGATATGAATTTCGTTGAGCGCGAGAAAGTCCTTTTTAGAATAAGCAAAATTTTTGCTCGTTTGCAATATAAAATTAATTTTGATCTACGGAATACAAGTTCTGTTTTATTGGCAACCGACATATTGCGTACTAATACAAAACGAGAATTATTTAAAATAACGTCTTTAAAGCTTGAAAAGGTTTTATTAGATCGACTAAAAAATATAACTGATATTTCGACTTGGCAAAGTCAATCTCTTTGTCTTTCTTTATTGCAGGAAACAACAGAAGAATTTTTAACTTCTTTTTACGGGTTTCCTATTTCTGTTCGGACAAATTTAATTACTGATTTGTTCTATACAAATACGTTATTAGAGGAAGAGCGAATTTTGTTTACAGTCCCTTATCAGATCATAAAAAATGATGAACAAAAATTTTTCCGTGCCATTTTTATGCCGGTTTATGACAATGTCTCTGAAAGTTTCATCGAGTCTTTGATTGACAATCTAGTCGTTGAGATAACTAATGTTGTTTCCATTTTTATTTTAAATGAATTCTCGTTAATCAATGATGTTCGAAAGAGTCTTTACCGTTCTAATTTTCTCTCTCTACGTAATGTAGAGCGTTTTCGCAATAATTTGAGTTGGCAATATAGAATAAAAGTACTTATTCGTCGCCCTGCGGCTATATACAATAGTCAATATGGCATTTGGGTTATTCGAACAACAGGTATTTATTATCGGGTGATTTATGCAAACCAATCATGGGAGTTAATAAACTTAAAGGGGTTTTCCTTGTTAACGTTATTTGTTATTGAAGCAAAAGATTTTGTATTTAGTAGGATCGAAGAATCAGTTTACCTATTTGGGAATACGATACAATATATTGTCACATCGATTTTAGGCCAGTCCATTGCGCTTATCTGGCGTGGGTTCATTGACGGCTTGAAAAAATAGTTATACACTTTCGCTTACAGAACGTCGTTGCATCTTCATTACTTTTTACGAAAGAGGCGTCACTATGTCCAATTTTTATGATATTATAAGTATATAAAAACTTTATTAAACTTTATTTTAAACCCCTCACAAAAACTGACTTATGAATGCTCTTATTGGTTACCTTCTTTTAATGACTTTAATGTTTAGTTTAGCTGCTGGCTTATACTTCGGATTAAAAACTATCCGTCTAATTTAATTAAGTCCCAACACGACTTTTTCTGTTGAAAAAGAATAATTTTTTGTAAAATCGGAGAAAAATGAATTATCAAAACCTGGACTCGCAACTTAAAATACGTTCATATCTTGAAGGTTCACGACGTCCCAGTAATATTTTTTGGGCGATAGCTGTAAGTTTCGGTGGCTTAGGGTTTTTTCTTAGTGGACTTTCGAGCTTCTTCAAAACAAACTTTCTTATTTTCTCGGATTCCACGAGTATATCGTTTATCCCACAGGGTATTGTTTTACTGTTTTATGGTACGGTTGGTTTAACTTTAGGTATATTTCTTTTGTTAACAATTTGGTGGGATGTAGGGTTTGGATACAATGAATTTAGTAAAGAAAAGCAAAAAGTTACTCTTTATCGAAAAGGATTTCCTGGTAAGAATCGTGAGCTCTTTTTAGATTTTCGCTTTAATGAGCTCAAGTCGGTAAAAATGTTTATAAAAGATGGTTTAAATCCCAAGCGTAAATTATTTCTTTGTTTAAATGATAGCCGGGAAATTCCATTAACTGGAAATGATCAACTGGCTGCATTAAATAAGATTGAAACGGAAGCACTAACGTTAGCTAAGTATCTAAATCTTTATTTAGAAACAGAGTAAGCAATGAACGACGTGCTCCTTTGTATAAATTATAATTGACATAGTAAAAAGAGGTTTAACAACTTGAGTTCTCTAAAACCTTTTTATTCCGTTTTTCCTACTACCCATAATACTGGTGTAAACGTTCATCAGTGTTTAGTGATAATCAACCTGAAAGTTAATAAGTAATTGTATTAATCTATTGGATCCCATCTGGAGTCCGTTCAAGTCTAATGGAACTCTAGTTTGTGATTACTTGAGACATTTTTAATTCTAACTAACCTGATACTGAGTTTGTCACTGTTTTTTAAATACAAACTAAAGTTCTTGAAAACTAGGGCGAACGACGGGAATCGAACCCGCGAATGCTGGAACCACAACCCAGTGCCTTAACCACTTGGCTACGCTCGCCTACGATTGTATACTATAAAGAAAAGTATACCATATTGTAATTAACTTTTGAAAGCTTGTAGTACAGTTGTGGCAACTGAGATTCTTTCTTTTAATAAAATTATTCGTTTCGTATACTCGTGAAAATATATAACGAAAAAATTCTTATTGTCGATGATGAAGTAACAATTCGTCAAATTCTGGAGACACGGCTCTCTATCCGCGGATATACCGTTTTTCTTGCCGCTAATGGAGAAGAAGCTTTAGCTTTGTTTAAAAAAGAACAGCCGAATCTTATCATTCTTGACATTATGTTACCTAAACTCGGTGGGTATGATGTTTGTACTGAAATTAGAAAAGAATCTCAAGTTCCCATTATAATGTTAACAGCTTTAGGTGATATCTCCGACCGGGTAATGGGATTGGAGCTTGGCGCCGATGATTATGTTATAAAACCATTTTCACCAAAAGAACTCGAGGCACGTATCCGTTCAGTCCTACGAAGAACTCCATTCAAACATTCTGCACCTTTTCCATCTCCCAATAAGAATATTCTTCAAGTTGGAGACCTCGAGATTGATACAAACAAACAACAAGTTTTTAAAAGTGGAGAACGTATTAAACTCACTGGTATGGAGTTTAACCTACTAGAATTACTCATCCGTAATGCTGGTGAGCGCCTTTCTCGATCGACAATTTTAGACAGTGTTTGGGGTTATAGTCCTGAACGTTATTTAGATACGCGCGTGGTTGATGTACATATTTCTCGATTAAGATCAAAGTTAGAAGAAGATCCAGGTAATCCTGATTTAATAATAACTGCCCGCGGTACTGGATACATGTTTCAAAAGTATCAAAACCCAAACTTTTCATAGGCCATTTTTAAAATTCATAAATGTTGTTAATAGAATTACCGTATCGTGTCTTATATCTATTGAGGTTTATACACAATCACCAACAGTCTATTAGTAATTCACCTTTTAATAAAATGAATTCCCCGTATTTATATTGGTTGATAAAACAAAACTGTAATGCTTAATTTGAACCAAAATATCTATCGATGCCTTTTACCCAATTTATTAGAAATTCAACGTATTAGTTTCTGTTGGTTTCTTGAAAAAGGACTAATCCAAGAAATTGAAAACTTCGCCGCCATTCAGGATTATTCTGGGGAATTAGAATTAAGTTTGTCTGCAAAACAATATAAGATAAAGCGACCAAAATACTCTTTAACCGAAGCAAAAAGGCGTGATACAACGTATAGTATACGACTTTATCTCGTTGCAAAACTGAATTACTTAGCCACAGCGGAAATTAAAAAAGGTGAGGTCTTTTTAGGTGATATACCATTGATGACAAACGCAGGAACCTTTTTAGTTAATGGAATTGAACGGATTATTATTAATCAAATTGTTCGCAGCCCAGGTATTTATTATAAACGGGAAACTGGAAAACAGAATTCATATGTTTATACGGCCAGTTTAATTTCAAATCGTGGTACGTGGGTAAAGTTTGAAATTGACAAGGATGAGCTTGTACAAGTCAAAGTTGACAAAGCAAAAAAGTTATCCGGATATGTATTCTTAAAAGCTTTGGGTTTAAATGATGACGAGATTTTAACGAGTTTAACTCACCCTGAATATTTTCAAAAGACGTTGAAATCGTCTGTAATTCAAGATTTAAACGACGCATTTTTAGAAGTTCATAATAAGCTTCGACCTGGTGAACCTGCAACAGTAAAAGGTGGGCAACAACTTTTATACTCACGGTTTTTCGATTCGAAACGTTATGATTTAGGTTGTGTAGGTCGTCATAAGTTGAATAAGAAATTAAATTTAGAAACACCAGAAAATATCCGAATCTTACTCCCAAATGATGTCTTAGCAATTATTAATCAATTAATTGAGTTCCGTTTAACTCCTACGGCTGAAGATGATATTGACCACCTTGGAAATCGCCGAATTCGATCCGTAGGTGAGCTACTTCAGAATCAAGTTCGTATTGGTTTAAACCGATTGGAGAGAATTGTACGTGAGCGGATGACTATTTGTGAGCAAAAATATTTACGTGTAAATATTTTGATTAATCCAAAACCTCTTGTCTCGTCTATTCGGGAATTCTTTGGGTCAAACCCTTTATCTCAATTTATGGATCAGACAAATCCATTAGCTGAGTTAACTCATAAACGGCGTTTATCTGTCTTGGGTCCAGGAGGTATTACACGTGATCGGGCGGGGTTTGCAGTGCGTGATATTCACCCAAGTCAATATGGAAGAATTTGTCCAGTAGAAACACCAGAAGGACCAAATGCCGGTTTAATTGGTTCATTATCAACGTATGGCCGTATCAATTCGTATGGGTTTATTGAAACTCCTTTTTATAAAGTTGAACAAGGTAGAGTAATTAATGGTAATTTTCCCATCTATTTGAATGCTACCGATGAAGATAAATATCGGCTTGCAGCTGGGGATTTAGTTATACGCGAAACTGGTCATATTGCGGAGCCCCGAATTCCTGTTCGGTACAATCAAGAGCTTATAACCGTCAATTCGTCGGATGTTGATTATGTTGCTGTGTCACCACTTCAGGTTGTGTCGTTAGCCGCTTCCCTTATTCCCTTTTTAGAGCATGACGATGCGAACCGTGCACTAATGGGTTCTAATATGCAACGCCAATCCGTTCCGTTACTATATTCCGATGCTCCTCTTATTGGTACTGGGTTAGAAGGTCAAACAGCTCGCGATTCGGGTATGACAGTATTAAGCTTGCATAACGGGAAAATAAGTAAATTAAATAAGAACTGTATTTTTGTAACCGATAAAGGAGGTAATATTATTCAATATGGTTTGAATAAATATCAACGATCGAATCAAGACACTTGTATTAATCAAGAGCCAATAGTTTGTATAAATGAGAAGGTTTTTACTGGTCAAGTTTTAGCTGATGGAGCATCAACGCAAGGGGGTGAACTAGCTGTGGGACAAAATATTTTGATTGGTTACATGCCTTGGGAAGGATATAACTATGAAGATGCCTTTGTTGTTAGTGAAAAGTTAATTTACGATGACCTATTCACATCAATTCATATAGAGAAATTTGAAGTAGATATTCGACAGACAAAGTTAGGTTTAGAAGAAATTACTCGTGATTTACCTAACGTCAATGAATTTGCCGTAAATAACTTGGACAGTAATGGGGTTGTTCGGATCGGTACTTGGGTTGAACCTGGAGATATTCTAGTTGGAAAGTTGACTCCGAAAGGTGAATCGGATTATCCTCCAGAAGGAAAACTATTGCGAGCTATTTTTGGTGAGAAATCAAGAGATATTCGTAATACGTCTTTAAAGCTTCCGCATGGTACGTGTGGGAGAGTATTAGATATTAAACTATTTTCCCGGAGTAATAAAGACGATTTACCGCCTGGTACAACAGAAGTCATTAAGGTGTACATTGCTCAAACGCGTAAAATTCAAATCGGAGATAAAATGGCAGGACGACATGGAAATAAAGGAATTATAAGTAAAATACTTCCCCGACAAGACATGCCTTTTTTACCTGACGGAACACCGATTGATATTTTACTGAACCCCTTAGGAGTGCCCTCTCGAATGAATGTAGGACAAATATTTGAATGTCTATTAGGGCTCGCAGCCGAGCATTTGAATACAAGGTTTAAAGTTATTCCCTTCGATGAAATGTATGGTGTCGAGGCATCGCGTGGACTTGTCAATAAAAAATTAAAGGCCGCAAGTGAAACTAAGTCGTGGTTGTTTAGTCCAAAATATCCGGGAAAAGTCTTGCTCAGAGATGGCTTAACAGGGCAGTACTTTCAAAACCCTATTACGGTCGGGAAAGCGTATATGCTTAAGTTGGTCCATCTTGTAGATGATAAAATTCATGCTCGTTCCACTGGACCCTATTCACTGGTAACTCAGCAACCATTAGGTGGGCGTGCTCAGCAAGGAGGGCAACGATTAGGAGAAATGGAAGTCTGGGCTCTTGAAGCTTTTGGAGCCGCATATACACTCCAGGAATTACTGACGATTAAATCTGATGATATGCAAGGTCGAAATGAAACTTTAAATTCCATTGTTAAAGGTCGACCAATTCCACGGCCTGGTACTCCAGAGTCATTCAAAGTACTGATGCGCGAATTACAAGCGCTATGTTTAGATATTGCTGTTTATAAAGTAGGAATGGACCAAGACCAAGAAATAGAAGATAATGAAATTAATCTAATGGAAGAATTGTCTGAAAGTATCGATGTCTATCGAGATGAGGATAATGCATTTTCCAACGAACTTTATACTAATTCTGAAACAAAAACGGTATCCAACTTTTTCTAACTTAGATTGGTTAAATAACCATTATTAATCTCCACTTTTTTTCAACTTAGACTGTTATACTTACCTTTTCTAAAATATTATGTTGAGAATAGAAAGAGCCTTTGATTATGTAAAAATTAATTTGGCGTCCCCTACAAGAATTCGAAAATGGGGAGAACGAGTTTTACCAAGTGGGCAAATAGTTGGTGAAATTACAAAACCCGAGACCATTAATTATCGGACCCTCAAACCAGAAATGCATGGATTATTTTGCGAGCGAATTTTTGGTCCAGTTAATGATTGGGAATGTCATTGTGGAAAATATAAACGTGTACGTCATAAAGGTATCATTTGTGAACGGTGTGGTGTTGAAGTCATTGAATCAAATGTACGACGACACCGTATGGGTTTTATTGAGCTAGCGTCTCCGATAACACATGTTTGGTACGTTAAAGGTCGGCCAAGTAAAATTGCGACAATCTTAAATATCTCAGTAAAAGAATTAGAACAAGTTGTTTATTTTAATTCGTATATTATTACAAACGTAGGTACAAATACAGAGTTGCGTGAAAAGCAACTCCTAGGTGAGACTGATTGGGTTGCATTTGATTATGCCTATGAAGGAGACTCGGACGTAGGTATTTCGATTGGTGCTGAGGCAATCCAAACTTTAATGGAGAATATTGATCTCAAGGTCGAGTCAAGAAACTTACGTACCTTGATTCCATTAACCAAAGGAAGTGATCGGGAGAAATTAATCAAGCGGTTAAGAGTCATTGACCAATTCATTGCCTCCGAATGTAATCCTTCTTGGATGATCTTGACAATTATACCAGTGCTACCCCCGGATTTACGGCCCATGGTTCAGTTAGATGGTGGACGTTTTGCAACTTCGGATTTGAACGATCTATACAGACGTGTAATCAATCGGAATAATCGATTAGCACGCTTGCAAGAAATTATGGCCCCTGAATTGATCATTCGGAACGAAAAAAGGATGTTACAAGAAGCGGTTGATGCTTTAATCGATAATGGGAAACGAGGTCGTGCTGTGGTTGGTCTAAACAACCGACCATTAAAATCCTTATCTGATATTATTGAAGGAAAACAGGGACGATTTCGTCAAAATCTATTAGGAAAACGGGTTGATTACTCAGGTCGATCGGTTATAATTGTAGGGCCAGAATTAAAGTTGAACCAATGTGGATTGCCACGTGAGATGGCAATTGAGCTTTTTCAACCGTTTGTTATACATCGGTTAATTTATGAAGGACTCGTTAACAATATTAAGGCGGCAAAGAATATTATTCAAAAAAATGTAAATTTAACCTGGAAAATTTTAGAGCAAGTAATGAAAGGCCACCCAATTTTACTTAATCGAGCTCCTACTTTGCATCGACTTGGTATTCAAGCCTTTGAACCGATTCTTGTGGAAGGAAGAGCAATAAAACTGCATCCTTTAGTTTGTCCTGCGTTTAATGCTGATTTTGATGGAGATCAGATGGCAGTTCATATTCCCCTTTGTTTAGAGGCACAAACAGAAGCTCGTATTCTAATGTTGGCCCCGAATAATTTTTTATCTCCGGCAACCGGAGAACCTATTATTACACCAAGTCAAGATATGGTCCTAGGTTGTTTTTATCTCACGGCAAATAACCCAACCCAACAACATCTAAAAGATTACTACTTTGCAAATTTTGAGGACGCTGTCTTGGCGTATCAACAGGGTCAAATTACATTACATACGTTCATTTGGATTAAAGATAATCAGTCGATTAACCAATCCGACTACGATAACTTTTCTAAGTCCACAGAAAGCAAACGAATTTTTACCTCCCCTTATTTACAATTGAGGACCGATCTTACAGGAGAAATTGTCTCAAAATACATACGGACAACACCGGGACGTATTCTTCTAAACTATTCCTTTCAATAAACAATTTAGCAGCCGTAAAAAAGAAAAATAGTATGAGTAGAAAGTTAACATTTTATAATGATGTAGTTAATAAACGAAAATTGCAGGATTTAATGTACCAAGCTTTCCATAGCTACGGGGTTGTCAAATCGTCTCTCATTGCAGATAAAGTTAAAAATTTAACTTTCCATTATGCGACCCGTTCTGGTATTTCATTAAACGCCGAGGATCTACGTGTTCCCTATCGCAAAAGACAATTAATTGGTTTGACAAATAATGAAGTCGAAACAACTGAACAGAAGTACAATAGTGGTACGATTACGAGTGTTGAACGTTTTCAAAAAGTTATTGACATTTGGAATAATGCTAGTAATACCTTGAAGGATGATGTCTTAACCTACTTCCGTGAGAGTGATCCGTTAAACCCATTGTATATAATGGCTTTTTCAGGGGCACGAGGAAATATATCACAAGTACGTCAACTTGTGGGGATGCGGGGATTAATGGCAGATCCTCAAGGACAAATTATTGATTTACCCATTAAAAGTAACTTTCGAGAAGGTTTAAAAGTTACCGAATATGTAATTTCCTCATATGGTGCTCGAAAAGGGTTAGTGGATACTGCTCTACGTACAGCAGATTCAGGTTATTTAACGCGCCGGTTAGTCGATGTTGCACAAGATATTATCATTCGGGACGAAGATTGTTTGACAAGTGATAGTTTGTCCTACAACGATCTTTTTGAACGTTATGAGACTACTCTTTCATTCAACGATAGGTTAGTAGGTCGATTACTCGCAGAACCATTTTTTTCCTCAGATAAAGAGCAGTTAATAGCACCACGGAATGCTGAAATTACCTTGTTAGTAGCGAATAAGTTACAAACGGAAAACATTAATGATATCAAAGTCCGTTCCCCGTTAACTTGCAATTCAAACCGTTCGGTTTGTCGAAAATGTTACGGATGGCACTTAGCTTATTCAAAATTAGTCGATCTTGGTGAGGCTGTTGGTATCGTCGCAGCACAATCAATTGGCGAACCTGGAACGCAATTAACAATGCGTACATTTCATACCGGGGGAGTGTTTTCAGGTGATTTGACTCGCCAAATCCGTGCTCCGTTTGCTGGGACTATATCGTATAAACTGCATGCGAAAACTACATTGGTAAGAACAATGCATGGAGAACAAGGATTTCGGCTCCATGAAAAAGCTACATTATACTTGCAGAATGGTAGTGGGACACGGACATCATTGGTCATACCTGAAGAAAATATATTGCTGGTAAACCATAATCAGAAAGTCTATGAAAGTCAAATCCTGGCAGAAATTAAAAAGGACGCAAACTTAATTTTAGAAGAAGACAGTAAAAATGTTTATACACAAGTCTCTGGCGAAACATTTTTTCAAAACATTGCCGTGGAAAATGTTTTAGACAAACAAGGAGCACTCAATACAATTAGTAAAACCACAGGCCTAATTTGGGTTTTGAATGGCGAACGATATCGTTTACCCAAAGCATCAACCTTAAATCTTAAAATTGGCCAAAAATTACGAGACCAGGACGTTATTGCACAACAAACAATCCGAAACAATTATCCTGGGATTGTTAAATTTGACTCTTCTCCAATTGGAAAAAGTTTAAAAGTTTTAAATTTTTCTCTACTGTTGAAAAATACTGAAGTCATAAAAATCAATGAAAAGGAAACGATTCTAAAAGTTTTTCATGGTAATGTTGAAAAAAAATTTCAACTTAAGGTAAAAAATAATGACGTTCTAAAAAATGGTCAAACTCTCGCTGTTTTAAAAGAAGATAGCTACAAAACCCAAACAGGTGGAATCATCTGCTACGATATAACCGCTAACCAACAAACTCAACAAAAAAAGATTACTAAGAAAGTATTCTCTGGTTCATTGTATTGGATTCCTGAAGAAACTTTTACCTTGAAATCTTCACTCCTTGACACTTTACTGGTAAAAGACGGGAACACTATTGCACCCGGCTCCGAAATTTGGCCAGGAACATTTTCCAAATTAGGAGGATTAGTAGAAATAGATAGAGTGGCCCAAGAGATCATTATTCGATCCGGGGAAGTTTTTCGGATAGCTGATACTAGTACAAAGAAGAGGTACGAAAAAGGTCGGTTTGTACAACCCGGAGAGTATATTACGCCAACCTTACTTGCACAACGGTTATCGTATATTCAAATCATTGAAGCAAGAGAAATTCCACATCTTATTATTCGTCCTGTTAGCCATTTTAAGGTCCCACGTGAGAAAGGGTTTCTTTTGGAACATCTATTTTTTCCTGAACGTGTAGAACAGAGAATTAAATTGAAAACGGTTAAAAGAATTTTTTATAAAAACTGGGAGCGGGTTCGTTCCCACGTTGGTGTTGACCTTTTACAAACATTTCTCGTGCTCAACATTAACGAGAAGTACACAACACTCCACCCACAATTAGAAACAATTCAGGTTGATGAAACAAAAAGCCACAAACGTCTTAAAATTTCATTATATGAAGTCTTTAAAACAACCGAGAATGAAAAGCAAAATATCAATACTAACTATCTCGTTACGGAGAATCAGTTTATTCATGGTAAGACCATAGTGGCGAGAAGACAAATTGTTTCGACCATTTCGGGAACGCTGATTAATAAAGGAAATGAACAGTTACAGAACAATCAACTTTTAATTCTTAAAGAAAAGGATATTAAGACAATTTCATGGTCGGCTAAAACCGAGAGTCTTTTAATCAAGGTAGGAGACCTTATTCGCATAGGAAGCCCTATTACAAAAACACGCAATTCTTTATACTCTGGCCAAGTGTATAATATTACATCTAATACGATTTTTATACGACCAGGGCGTCCATACTTGATTTCTGAAGGGACAATTTTACGAGTCCCAGATGGTGCAATTGTTCAACAGTCGGATATCCTAGCAACACTGATCTACGAGAAATTAAAAACAGTTGATATTGTGCAGGGTTTACCAAAGGTTGAAGAAATTTTAGAAGCCCGAAAGGTAAGAAATAGTTGTTTAATTGCTCCCTGCTCTGGACACATTGTTTTACGAAGTTCAGGCCTAGATATTATGGGTGAAGATGGAAATAAAATAGCATTGAATATTGATCCCAAAGTAAAAATTAAATATCTAAATGGTGACTTTGTAAATGTTGGTATGCAGCTCACAGATGGTCAAATAAGTCCACATGAAATGTTAGCAATCCTATTTGAATATTTCCGATGGAAATTAACGATTGATGAAGCCTGTAAAGTCAGTTTCAAATATCTACAACTCTTCTTAGTAAACGAAGTTCAACGTACATATCTTGCACAAGGAGTGCAGATTGCGGATAAACATATTGAAGTAATAGTAAAGCAAATGACTTCAAAAGTTCGTGTTGAAGAAAGTGGCGATACAACACTATTGCCAGGGGAAATTCTTAATCTCTATAACGCCAATATTATAACAAAAACTGCGATGTCCATGAATGATTCTCCCCCTTTCTACATACCAATTTTACTTGGATTAACCAAAGCTTCGTTAAATAGTGATAGTTTTATCTCCGCGGCTAGTTTTCAAGAAACAACCCGGGTTTTAACTGAAGCGGCTATTGAGGGAAAAAAAGATTGGTTAAATGGGTTGAAGGAAAATGTAATCATTGGTCGTTTAATTCCTGCTGGAACAGGTTTTAATTGTTACGAACACTTTCGAAAGATCCGAAATGAAAATGCAATGGAAAATAATATTTCAACACATGGTAAACTAAGCATTATCAAAACGAATATCTTAAGCTCAAGATTAAATGAGCTTGAATAAACTTGTAAGTTAATCTTTTGTTTTCGTAAAAAAGGTGTTAACTTATGATTAGATATCCTTACTAAAAAATTAGTCTATGGCCCGCTATACAGGAGCAAAATTACGCATAACACGCAGGTTAGGAGATTTGCCTGCGTTTACTAGTAAAAAATCAAAATTAAATCAAAGACCCGGTCAACATGGAGCGACTCCTAAGAAGTTAACGCAATACGCGATGCGGTTGGAGGAGAAACAAAAATTACGCTTTAATTATGGTTTAAGCGAGAAACAGCTAATGAACTATATTAAAGCAGCAAAAAGAATTAAAGGGGCAACAGGAACGGTTCTGTTACAACTTCTAGAAATGCGCTTAGACAACTTAATTTTTCGATTAGGGATGGCACCAACAATTGCCGCAGCACGACAACTTGTCGTGCATAAACATGTTTTAATCAATAAAAGCTGTGTTTCGATACCTAGCTATCAATGTCAACCTGGGGAAATTATAACAATTAAAGAGTCAAAAGCTTCACAGATTTTGGTAAATAATTTCTTAGAAACGCCTGCACTATCTAATATTCCACAACATTTAGATTTTGATAAAAAATCGCTAACCGCAAAGGTTCTGGGAATCGTTGATCGTGAATGGGTTGCATTAAAGTTAAACGAACTATTCGTCATCGAATTTTATTCACGAAAAATCTAACCCAATTGATTCTAGTTTTGTGTTTAACAAAATTTTGATCTTACTTAGCCATTAAATTAAAAACCATAACATAAAGACAGAACCATGACAGTTATTACGCTTGGAGAATTATTAGATGCAGGAGTTCATTTTGGGCACCAAGCAAGCCGCTGGAACCCAAAAATGTTTCCCTATATTTACACAGAGCAAAATGGGATTCACGTTATCGATCTTGTCCAAACTGCACGATTACTTACACATGCTTATAATTATGTGCAAACAGCCGCCAATGAACAAAAAACGTTTTTATTTATCGGTACAAAACGACAAGCTTCGGCCATTGTTGCCGAAGAAGCACAAAGATGCGGTGCGAGCTTCGTGAACAACCGATGGCTGGGAGGAACGTTAACAAATTGGGCAACGGTTCAAGGCCGAGTAGAGTACTTGAAAGAGTTAGATATGAAAGAAGAAAGTGGAGAACTGGATCGATTACCAAAAAAGGAAGCAGCCTTGTTACGTCGTGAACATGACAAGCTTAAACATAACCTAGGTGGTCTTCGTGAAATGAGTCAATTACCAGATATTGCCATTGTCGTGGACCCAAAGCGTGAGAGCACGGCTATTGCTGAGTGTCGTAAGTTGAATATCCCTATTATTTCGATACTAGATACAAATTGTGACCCAAACATGGTGGATATCCCAATACCAGCAAATGATGACGCGGTTCGTTCCATTAAACTAATTCTAACTACCTTAGCTAATGGAATTTTATTAGGGAAAAATACTCACAGGTAAAGTAAAAATATACCAACTATATTTCTAGTCAAGCTAGAAATATGGTTGATAACACATTATATGGGTAACTTGCATAGTTAAAATTTCTACAAAAATCGTACTAGCTTTTTTCCCAGCTTCCATAGCCGCTTCTTCAATCCACCATTTTGCCTCACTAGATGAGGCTTCATTTGCAAATTCTTGCGTTACAACTGTACTCGCTTCGATGATATGATCTTTACAACAATCACTACAAATATGTGTTACATTTGCTGCGATTGAACAATTTTTTACTCGCACACATCTTCTCTTATTGTTAAGATTGATTCTAGCCATAGGTAATCTTCTTCGCCAAATAGATCTTATGTTGAACTTCTTACGCAAGTTAATTAAAAAAACGATTACTTGCGAAGTTTCAAGAAAAATTGAAGCATTGGTAAGACGAGTATAGTTAGCAACGCTTGAGCATAAAACATTATGCTTAAAAAGTGTAACCTTATTACTAAGTTAGGTACAATTAATTTAGGCAATAAGAAAAATTTGCATTACTCATATCGAGTTAAAAATTTGTTTATGTTTTTTTCGTTAGCTGCTGTTGAAGTAGGTACACATTTATACTGGAATCTAGCTGGTTTAACCGTACATGGTCAAGTTTTATTAGTAACATGGCTTGTGATAGCTATTATTTTAACTATTGCAGTGCTTGGCACATTAAAACTTGAAAAAGTTCCCAAGGGATTACAAAACTTTGTCGAATCTGTATTTGAATATGTTGCAGGAATTGCAAAAGATCAGATTGGGGAGTATGAATACCGTCCTTGGGTACCGTTTGTCGGAACTCTGTTCTTATTTATCTTTGTAGCCAATTGGCTAGGAGCACTAGTCCCATGGAAGTTAATTACACTACCAGAAGGAGAATTAGCGGCCCCGACAAATGATATTAATACGACTGTAGCATTATCCCTACTAACATCTATCAGTTATTTTTATGGAGGTTTAAAAGCGAAAGGTCTAGGGTTTTTTGCCCGATACATTAGCCCAACACCTATTTTTCTTCCTATCAATATCCTAGAAGATTTCACTAAGCCATTATCATTAAGTTTCCGTTTATTTGGAAATATTCTGGCTGATGAAATTGTAGTATCGGTGCTTTGCTTATTAGTTCCACTTTTTATTCCTTTACCGGTTATGGTACTAGGAATTTTCGCAAGCTCTGTACAAGCTCTAGTGTTCTCAACACTCTCTGCAGCGTACATTGGTGAATCAATTGAATAAACTCTTTTAGATTACTCACTGAAATTTGTGAACAAGAAATTTGTTAATTTCCTAATAGTAGAAAATTTTGTAAAAGAAAACAATTTCCTATGAATCCTATTATCTCAGGTGCTTCTGTTATCGCTGCAGGTTTAGCAATTGGTTTAGCTGCAATTGGTCCTGGTATTGGTCAAGGTACTGCTGCTGCACAGGCTGTTGAAGGTCTAGCTCGTCAACCTGAAGCAGAAGGTAAAATTCGTGGTACGCTTCTTCTATCTCTAGCATTCATGGAGTCACTGACAATTTATGGTCTAGTAGTTGCTCTTTGTCTACTATTTGCTAACCCATTCACAGGGGGTTAAATTTTTTAAGCGCTTAGTTTAAGCCTAAACTAAGCGCTATTTTTAAATGCTTTTTAGTTGAACAGTAATGTTTGAAAATTACTATTCTATAGCAAAATTAAATAAACATATTTATTATGCCTTTAATGTTTATATTAGGCGTAGCTGAAGGTGCAGGCGGATTATTCGATTTTAATGCGACCTTACCTTTAATGGCTATACAATTTATTCTTTTAACAATTGTATTGACTTTTGTTTTTTACAAACCTGTAGCGAAAGTTTTAGAGGAGCGTGAAACGACTATAAGTACAAATTTAGCTGAAGCATCTGAGAAGCTTCTTAAAGCTGATGAATTATACAAGCAATATGACGAACAATTAAAAACTGCTCGTACGGATGCACAAGTTATCATAGCACAATCTGAAAAAGAAGCTAAAGATATGGTAGCTGCAGAGATTACTCAAGCACGCGAAGATGCGAGTAAATTAATTCAACAAACAAATAACGAACTTGAAGCACAAAAATCCCTAGCTTTAGAAAAATTAGAGACTCAAGTCGACGAGTTAAGTCAACTAATTAAAGAGAAGTTACTAGGTAAACAAATAGTTCTTTAAGCTTTGTTAGTCATTATTCCGTAAACAAAAATGGATTTATTAAATCAAACTTTAAACTGTTTCTCAATTCAAATTTCTGATCTATCAGTTGGCCTGAACCCTGATATATTTGAAACAAATGTAATTAATATTACAATTTTACTTGGAGGAATAATTTATCTTGGTAGTAACGCACTATCTGCTAGTCTGACGGAAAGACAACAGAAAATCTTAGGCGCTATTCAAGAGGCTGAAGAAAGATTACAACAAGCGACAGCACGTCTTACGGAAAGTGAGAAACAGCTGGAACAAGCACAGTTAGTAATTGCCTCTATCAAGACAGATGCTGAGAAGACAGCTACACAAGTAAAAAATGCAATATTAAATGATGGAAAAGCTGAAATTGAACGCTTAACTTCATCCGCGAAATCACAAGTTACAACGATTGAAGCGAAAGTTCGTAAGCAAATTTCAGACTATGTCGTTGCTTTAGCTCTTAAGCGTGTTACTCTTCAATTAGAGGGGAAATTGACTTCCAACCTACAGCAACAGATTATAGATAGAAACATTTCTAAATTAAGCGAATAAATTATGTCAACGGTTGTAAGTAAAGTCGCCGAACCATATGCAGAAGCACTTCTCGACTTAGCCAAATCAAACAATAGCTTAAAGGAGACAACAAACGATATGAATATCGTGTCTCAATTTTTAGCAAATTCAAGTGATTTGGAAAAGTTTTTAAGTAATCCATTAATTACTAAAGAAGCGAAAAAGAATGTTGTAAAAGATGTGCTTGGTGAACAAATTGGAGCCAGTACATTAAAGTTTTTACTCCTTCTGGTTGATCGTAGTCGAGTTAGTGTTCTTGATAAAATTGCCCAGAAATTCTTAGAGTTATCGTACAAAGAAGATTCAATTGCAATTGCTAAAGTAACGTCTTCCGTTCAGCTATCGGCAGAACAACAACAAAAGATTGCCGAGAAGTTGAAAATAATTTGTGGAGCAAAACAAATCAAATTAGCACTAAAAGTGGATCCTCAACTAATTGGCGGATTTACGGTTGAAATTGGCTCAAAATTAATTGACACAAGTATTCGTGGTCAATTAAGACAAATCAGTAGTCTGTTAGGTGCATAAACAGGTTTGGGGTAGGCAAAACAGTTGCTGAAGAGTCCGAAGAAATTCTTCCGACCTCAAACTTCAAGAATTTTTTAATAACAAGGTAAAACGAACAAAAATATGATCAATATCAGACCAGACGAGATTAGTAACATCATCCGTCAACAGATTGAAAGCTATGATCAGGAAGTTAAAATTGATAACGTGGGAACGGTACTTCAGATTGGAGATGGAATTGCCCGTGTTTATGGTTTAGAACAGGTTATGGCGGGTGAACTACTAGAATTCGAAGACAAAACTATTGGGATTGCTTTAAACCTGGAAAATGACAATGTAGGAGCCGTACTAATGGGTACTGGTATCGAAATTCTAGAAGGTAGTTCTGTACGCTCAACTGGTAAGATTGCACAAGTTCCAGTAGGGGATGCTTTCCTAGGCCGTGTTGTAGATGCACTAGCACGTCCATTAGATGGTAAAGGCGATATTGCATCATCAGAGTCACGCTTAGTAGAAGCAGTTGCTCCAGGAATTATTACAAGAAAATCAGTTTGTGAGCCAGTACAGACTGGTATTACGGCAATTGATGCTATGATTCCAATCGGTCGTGGACAACGTGAACTTATTATTGGTGATCGTCAGACAGGTAAAAGTTCAGTAGCAATTGATACGATTCTAAACCAGAAAGGGGAAGATGTTATTTGTGTTTATGTAGCTATTGGACAAAAAGCCTCATCGGTTGCAGCGGTTGTAACGACTCTTGACGAAAAAGGTGCGTCTCCTTACACAATTATCGTTGCAGCTAATGCAGATGAACCAGCAACACTACAGTACATCGCGCCATATACGGGTGCAGCATTAGCAGAGTACTTCATGTACAATGGAAAAGCAACATTAATTATTTATGATGACCTAAGTAAGCAAGCGTCTGCTTATCGTCAAATGTCCTTACTTCTTCGACGTCCACCAGGACGTGAAGCATATCCAGGGGATGTATTTTATCTACACTCACGTTTACTAGAACGAGCTGCAAAGCTAAGTGATTCATTGGGTGGAGGTAGTATGACAGCATTACCTATCATTGAAACTCAAGCCGGTGATGTATCAGCTTATATCCCAACTAACGTAATTAGTATTACGGACGGTCAAATTTTCTTATCAGGTGATCTTTTCAACGCAGGTATTCGTCCAGCTATTAATGTAGGTATTTCAGTATCACGAGTAGGATCTGCGGCGCAAATTAAAGCCATGAAACAAGTTGCTGGTAAGTTAAAATTAGAATTAGCTCAATTCGCGGAATTAGAAGCGTTTTCACAATTTGCATCAGATCTTGACCAAGCAACACAAAATGAACTTGCACGTGGAAAGCGTCTAAGAGAAATGTTAAAGCAATCTCAGAACGATCCAATTCCTGTTGAAGAGCAAGTAGGGGTAATTTATGCTGGTATTAATGGTTTCCTTGATGATATTCCAGTAGAAGATGTTAAAACTTTCGTTGGTAAATTAAGATCTTATCTGAAGAGCTCTGCACCAACATTCTTATCAGACATCAAGTCAACTAAGAAACTTTCTCCTGAAGGTGAAGAACTTCTAAAGAAAGCTATCGGAGAACTTAAAGGAATGTAATCTATTAGTTCTTGAAAAAATTACGTTATAAAAGCTGATAACTTTGTAACGTAATTTTTTACCGTATCTTAAATACCTACATAAACTATTTCGCTTGAGTCTTAACTATTTAAAAGAGGTATGAGCTTCGCCTCTCCCCCGCTAAAAGCTAATAATCCAAATCAATTTAAGAAAAAAGTTAACAGAATTTCAATTTATTCTAATATAATTAGTTTTAGAAATTCTTCATATTACAGAACCACCGTCTTTCTTTAATTTAAAGAAAAGCCTACAGGTTTCATTTGTTTTTTTATTCTATTTATTAAGCAAAAAGTTAAAAAGATGACAGCAGCATTTTTACCTCCAATTTTAACACCTATTGTAACACTTGTTTTTCCTGGCCTTTGCTTTGCTCTTTTTTTCGTGTTAATTGAGCAAGAGGAAATTGTATAACAACTCTTACCTCCTCACAATAGTTTTTATCAAACACGGTTAAGCAAATATAATGGATATTCAAGCACTACTAGATAATATAATTTTTTTAAATTTATTATCCTTAACAATTTTTTATTGGTTAGGACTCATTTATCCTAATTTAAAAATATTTGCAAAATTGAGTTCTTATGGAAATATTTTTGCAAATTTTTCCTTGTTTGTGTTACTTTTCTTACGTTGGGTAAATTTTGGCTATTTTCCCCTAAGTAATCTGTATGAATCCCTACTTTTTTTAGCTTGGGGAGTAACGTTTATAACGTGCATATTTGAACGTCGAACAAACCTCAATATCATTGGTTCAATTAGTACGCCAATTGCACTGTTTGTTACTGGATTTGCCAGCCTATCGCTACCGGAAAGTATGCAAGCACCTGCACCTCTTGTTCCGGCACTAAAATCAAATTGGCTTATGATGCATGTGACGGTAATGATGTTAAGCTATGCAAGTTTAATTGTCGGTTCTCTGTTAGGTATCTTTTTCCTAATCTTAGCTCGCACGAGTAAAAAAGATATTAATCTACAAGGTAGCTCTTTTGGCACGAACTTTAAGAGTGAGCCATTGTTAGATACAGACTTTTACCAAGTCCGTGCTACCGATAATTCGAACAACTTATTGGTAGATTACAAGATTGAAGTTTCCCAGAAAAATTCTAAACGACTAACCTTACTGGAGAGTATCGATAATCTAAGTTATCGTACAATTAGTTTCGGTTTCCCATTATTAACAATTGGGATTATTGCCGGTGCAGTCTGGGCTAATGAAGCCTGGGGCTCGTATTGGAGTTGGGATCCAAAAGAGACATGGGCTCTAATTACATGGTTGGTTTTCGCGTCCTACTTACATGCAAGACTAACAAAAGCTTGGCAAGGTGAAAAACCCGCAATAATCGCCTCCTTTGGTTTTGTTGTGGTTTGGATATGCTACCTTGGAGTTAATTTTTTAGGAAAAGGACTTCATACATACGGACAAGTTCTGTGACGAATTGCCTCGTACTTGAACAAGAATTATTTCGTTATCGTATAAATAACTACCATTTTGTGGAAGCCTATCCTTGCTTTGGTTTTACAAATTGTCGACCTACTTCTTTAGGTTCCTGTTTCGTTCACATCAGGAAACAGAAATTTACTACATTTTTTGGTAATAGTAAGTACAAATAGGGTAATAGTTTTAAAAAATACTAAACTATAAAATTAGTTTAGTATTTTTATTTAGTTGAAACTACACACTGAACCAGACCGCAACCCCGAACCAATTTATTCATCGACAACTAAAAGATTAAACATATAGTTGGCGACCTAGGCCAATTGCAAAGATCGCGGCTGTTAGAGCAACTGTTAAAGCAAGGAAAATTTGACCATCAGTAATCATAACTGTACTTTGAAAATAAAAAATGAACTATATATTAGTATAATATTACAATTTTATTATTGTTTTATTTAAAAGAATTTCTAGTCAAATAACTTAGCTCCCAAGCTTAAAAGCATCCACGATTAAGCCATATATTATACCTACTTTAATGGAATTTAAAATTATCAGTAAATTAAGTAAATAGGATTTTTTGAAACGAATCCAATGACTAGTTAAGAGAAAAGTATAGAAAATTTTACTAGTCGTTTCAAGACTTGCCACAATCAAGGCAGCACCAACTATTGCCCATTCATTTAACTCACCTAATGTTGTATCAAGAAGACTTGATATTAAAAAACCCCCAAAAAAACCGATAAATTTATAGATATTCAAATTTAGTGACGTTGTAAAAAATTTAACGCGAGAAAAACACTCATCTGAGTATGAACAATATATTCTAGAACCTAAACTCGTCAATTTATAATTATTGAAGTAGAACTTTTAACAAGAGAAATCCCACTCATTATAAGAAGATACGTTCTAGAACATCCACACCAGAAATATTTAAGTTAAACATAGGTAGATCAACCCATCAAAAACGTGAGATAGGGACTTAATATTGTAAGCACAAAGTTAGTAAGAGGAAAAATGGTAGGAATGTGAGCCCGGTCGGCAATACCCTCTGCCTATGTACCTTGTAAAAGAAACAAACTTTTAATTGCCAGTTTGTTAAGGGTTTTGTTGGCTACCTGAGCCAAATTATTGGGATAAGCCACCAGGTAATACTTTTTATAAATAAATTTAAATTTTTTTAAATATTGGCGTAGCCCATGAAGTTGAGATGAAGGAATTTTATTGTGCGTATTGTTTAGTTGCGCTGCAGAACGAATATTACTACTATTATACCTTAATAAATGGATCATTCGAAAATTAGCGATAGTAGCGGTCTTGGAGAAATCAAACATAATATTACAACACTTCTCCATTTTTTCTTCTTCATTTAGAAACTTTATATCGCATTCACTAGGTTTCAAATCCATTCGTGTGGCTGAAATTGAAAGAAGACTGCAACGTAGACTTAATAGAACTATATTGGAGTTGACTAATTTTTGTTTTTTAAAGGTCGTCATGGATATTTATTTTTAAATTATTATCAACGTTCAGACCCGGATATTACACAATTTTTTGCACAACACGGTTAAATTTATGACAGGAACGTCGTTGAAATACGTTTTTGATCAGTTGGTAAATTTAGGTTCTCTTAAACATAAATATCTGAGATTAACGTTACATAATCACACAAGATTGAGAGTTAAAGAATAATTTTACTTACTTTAATCAATACTAAGCTTAGCCTAGTAATGTAGGTGAGCTAGGCTTGTTGTTTAGTCGAATGTTTCTAATTAATTACGGTGTTCTTCAAATAGATTGGCAAAATATTACAATCGATCAGATAACCCGTTATACAGCAAGAAAAAAGGGGAGATCGCACAAAAAGGTCATGTATAAAGTTATAAGCAGCAAGAAACGCACCTATAAGTTGCGTTTGAGTTGAGAGAGACTCGCGTCCTTACCTCCGGTTTACCCGCGTCTTGTAAGGATCCATCATTAATATATATCTTTGTTTATTGAATAACTATATCGAGACGCCTGAGGCAATATGTAGTGGATAGATGAAAACGGTCAGCCGAATTTAAACTCTAAAAAAGAAAACGATAACTTTTATATTATAATATATGTTCAAGAGTTATTTTAGTAAAATAATTATAAAGAAGAGTACATATAATCTCTTTTTGTTAGAAAGTCAAAAATTTTTCTATAGGAGGAAAAGAGTAAATGGCGTTACCTTGGTATCGTGTTCATACAGTAGTTCTTAATGATCCTGGTCGATTAATCGCTGTTCATCTAATGCATACAGCTCTGGTTGCTGGTTGGGCTGGTTCAATGGCTCTTTATGAGCTAGCAGTTTTTGATCCATCGGATCCTGTTTTAAATCCAATGTGGAGACAAGGTATGTTTGTAATGCCGTTTATGGCTCGCTTGGGTATTACGGACTCCTGGGGTGGATGGAGTATTACAGGAGAAAGTGTTTCAAACCCAGGTATCTGGAGTTTTGAAGGAGTTGCTCTGACACACATTTGTCTTTCAGGGATGTGCTTCTTAGCGGCGATTTGGCACTGGGTTTACTGGGATTTAGAGTTATTTAGAGATCCACGAACAGGTGAACCTGCCCTAGATCTTCCAAAGATCTTTGGGATTCATTTGTTCTTAGCAAGCTTACTATGTTTTGGTTTTGGAGCATTCCATGTAACAGGAACATTTGGTCCTGGTATTTGGGTATCAGATGCTTATGGTATTACTGGACGTGTACAGGCGGTTGCTCCAGCTTGGGGACCGGAAGGTTTCAACCCATTTAATCCCGGAGGAATTGCCTCACACCATATTGCGGCGGGTATTTTAGGTTTATTGGCAGGTGTTTTCCATTTGACAATTCGTCCACCACAACGTTTATACCGAGCTTTACGTATGGGTAATATCGAAACTGTATTATCAAGTAGTATCTCGGCTGTCTTCTTTGCTGCTTTTATCACGTCAGGTACAATGTGGTATGGAGCTGCAGCTACACCAATCGAATTATTTGGCCCAACTCGTTATCAGTGGGATAGTGGTTATTTCCAACAGGAAATCGAGCGTCGTGTTGAAACTTCATTAAATGAAGGTCTTTCATTAAGTCAAGCTTGGTCTCGTATCCCGGATAAGTTAGCTTTCTATGATTATATTGGTAATAATCCAGCAAAAGGAGGATTATTCCGAGCTGGTCCAATGAATAAAGGAGATGGTATTGCTGAAGCTTGGTTAGGACACCCAGTATTCCAAGATAAAGAAGGGCGAGAATTAACGGTTCGTCGAATGCCAGCATTCTTTGAAACATTCCCAGTTATTCTAGTTGATAAAGATGGTATTGTTCGTGCTGATATTCCATTCCGACGTGCGGAATCAAAGTATAGTATTGAGCAAGTTGGTGTAAGTTGTAACTTCTATGGTGGAAAGTTAAACGGACAGGTCTTTACTGATGCACCAACTGTTAAGAAATACGCAAGAAAGTCACAACTTGGTGAAGTTTTTGAATTTGATAGAACGACACTTGAGTCAGATGGTGTATTTAGAAGTAGTCCTCGTGGTTGGTACACGTTTGGGCACGCAAACTTTGCATTACTATTCTTCCTTGGCCACTTATGGCATGGTGGACGTACTCTATTCAGAGACGTTTTTGCCGGAATTGGTACTGAGGTAATTGAGCAAGTAGAATTTGGAGCATTCCAAAAACTTGGTGATAAGACTACCAAGAAGCAAGGTATTGTTTAAAGAGCTTTGTTCAGACCTAGTCAGTAATTTTTTCTAATTCAATTAAATTATGGAAGCATTAGTATATACATTTCTACTTATTGGAACGTTAATTGTAATTTTCTTTGCAATTTTCTTTAGAGATCCGCCTAGAATTGTTAAGAAGTAATATTACCTTATTGACTTAAGGTTAAAAACAAGATGTTAAAAAATATCCTTAAAAAGGGCATTTTTTAACATCTCGTTTTTAATCTTCGTGTTCTTCAAAAGGATCACGGAGTTCTTTGGATACAGGTCCAAAAGCAGTATATACGGAGTAGCCCGTTACTCCTAATAAAAGACCAGAAATAAAGATGCTTAAAATCGTTGCACTTTCCATATAAAATTAGTTATTTTAATAGCGTGTAATAAAAAGTAAAAACTTGTTTATAATATATATTATGAGTAGCATCTTATAATAGTAATATTAAATTAGCTTTAGGTTAAAAACATGGCACTAAGAACGAGATTAGGAGAAATTTTAAGACCACTTAATTCAGAATACGGAAAAGTAGCTCCAGGCTGGGGAACAACTCCTGTTATGGCGGTATTTATGGCTTTATTCCTAGTATTTCTAGTTATTATCTTACAAATCTATAACTCATCAATTATTCTTGAAAATGTTGATGTTGACTGGGTAAGTGTAACTTAAAACGCGTCATAGAAACACACTTAGTGTGTTTCTTTACGGACTTTTACTATGTTAAAGTTAAATGTTGGTGGTTAGTGTGGACTTCCATTTCAATACTACTAGTTTTTTGTTTACTGATAACTTTCTCTATCTCGATATTTAATTCCGGATCATTATCTTGACTTTACTAGTTCAATAGTTTGAACTTGTTCAATCTCACCAATTCTCAATCAACTATAATTAACTTCATTACCTGTTCAAAATAAAGCGTTTTTCTGTACCTTGATTTATTAAAATTTAAAAATTGTCAAATTATGCTTTTCCTGATATACTTATGATATGCATAGCGGACGTGGCGAAATTGGTAGACGCACTAGATTTAGGTTCTAGCGAGCAACCCTCATGAGAGTTCGAGTCTCTCCGTCCGCAATTAGAGCGAAAGTTTTGGAAAAAGTCGATTTATCGACATTATAGTAGCGAACATATTACCTAGTTCTTAGTGATAGAACGAGATTTAAGCGAAATATTAAGCTTTTGTCTCTCTATTAAATTTCTTCTATATAGAGCGTTTAAATTTCGCTAAACTATTAAACCCCTTAGGTAAAGCAGTCTAAGGGGTTTAATAGTTTAGTTTTATAAAGCTTTCTTAATATGTTAAACCTAAGCTGCGTGTTGTTTCACTTCCTAGATATACACGTACACTTAAAAAATCAGTGGGGCAGGCAGTTTCGCATCGTTTACACCCAATACAATCTTCTGCGCGCGGTGCTGAAGCAATTTGACCTGCTTTACAACCATCCCATGGTACCATTTCTAGAACATCGCAAGGGCATGCACGAACACACTGTGTACAACCAATACACGTATCATAAACTCTAACACTGTGTGACATAATTTTGTCTTATATTTTTGATAGTTTTGATATTAGATCTGTAAAAACTCTTAAACCTACAAAATATTATATACTATAGAAACAGTTTTGGATAAAACGCTATCTGAAGAATTTTAAGCAAGGAGCTATTAAGTAAAGATTATGCAAATTAACAAATACCCGTTATAATTACTACAGACCTATTTTTAAGTGGCGATATGGCCAAGTGGTAAGGCAGTGGATTGCAAATCCTCTATCCCCAGTTCGAATCTGGGTGTCGCCTAAAGTTGGGGGGGTATGGTGGAATGGTAGACACAACAGACTTAAAATCTGTTGACTAAATAGTCGTGAGGGTTCAAGTCCCTCTACCCCCAATCGGTAATGGTTTTCGTGATTTATTTATAAAAAAGCTTGCGTATAAAGTATAGTTTGGTAAACTACAATTAGTTACATGTGCTAAGCGGGTATAGTTTAGTGGTAGAACCTTAGCCTTCCAAGCTAATGATGAGAGTTCGATTCTCTCTACCCGCTTTAATGTCATTCAAGCCAATCGTTAGTGTATACATAGAAAATTCACAACCCCGCAAGAGATTATATTAAACGGTTAACCCTATAAAGGGAGAGTATTCTTTATTAGATATCTTAACAATTCAAGAGGAAAAAATGAGTGCTAATTGTTTATTAATGACGTGACAAACATTTCAAGGATTTCTTCTTTAAATAATTTCGTAACGTTCGAATGATATCGCTTAGGATTGGTAATAATTGAAAGTGTCCGTTTAATCGTAACCCCTTCAATTTTTGCCCAATGTAACATGTCTAACTCCAATTCTTTAGAAATTGCAGAAACAGAAACAAAAGCAGCCCCTAAACCTGATTGAACTGCGTTTTTAATTGCCTCAATTGAATTTAATTCCATTTCAATTTTGAAACAACTACTATCAATTCCATTTTGAGTTAGTGTGGTTTCGATAACATTTCGAATAGTAGACTGTGTATCCAACGCAATAAACCGTAAGCGATAAAGATCTTCTTTTCGAATATATTCCAGCGAAGAGAAGGGATGCGAAACGGGTAAAATAAGAGCTAATTCATCTTCGGCATACGATGTAATTTCCAATATTTCAGTTAACTCTGTTGGGACATCTCCACCAACTATCGCTAGATCTATTTGACTATTTGCAACTGCCCAACAAATTTTTCTTGTTGAGTGGACTTGAAGTTCGACACTAATTTGTGGATACTTATGCCTAAATATACCAATCAATCTTGGCATAAGATACGTTCCAGTCGTTTGACTAGCACCTATAATTAAAGTTCCTGATTGGAATGTTTGTAATTCGTCTAAGGCCCGACAGGTTTCTTCACAGAGATTAAGAATACGATCACAGTACTTCCTTAACAGTTCTCCCGTTTCAGTTAAGTAGGCTTTTCGTTTATCCCGGTAAAAAATTGGCGCATTAAGTTGTTTTTCCAGATTTTGGATTTGCAAACTAACCGCTGGTTGCGATATATATAATTTTTCTGCGGCTTTTTTGAAACTACCCTCAGTATAGATTGTCCGGAAAATTTTTAATTGGTCTAAAGTGAACGGAAGACTCAACATGGCACAGAAAATATTTAAGTATGATTTTATCAAAGATAGGATCGTTATAGCCTTCTTTCGAATTGATTAATTTAAACCTGATTGTAAAAAAGGATAATGTATTTTTGAGTATTTTTATTAATAAAAGATGTATAATGATATTCAAATAAATATGTAAAATAAAGAAGGTTTAGATTCTTATGGCGGATACAAGACTTTTAGTTGTTTTATTTCCACTGGCAGCAGCAGCATCGTGGGCGTTGTTTAATATTGGACGTTTAGCACTGCAGCAATTAAAACGAATGTCATAGTTACGTAGCTGTATAGCTATTTTTGTAAAAAAGACAGGATGGGAAAATTTGTAGAGGTTGTTTTTATGTAAAAAACTGTCTCTACAAATCAACTCTTAATTAGAATTTGGTTTTTTAACAAAGGTTTTAAAAAAACGTTTAACTAAATTCCGAGAATTTGAAACTTCCAAATCTAAAAATTTCACGTCTTCACCTAGAATTCTTTTAGCTGTATTTTCAAAAGCTAAACCGGGCAAAGATATTTTTTCTTCCAAAACTAAAGGTTCACCCCTATTTGACGCAATGATGACTTGTTCACTATCTGGAATAACGCCAACTATTGGGACTCCTAAAATATTTTTGACATCATCAATAGACATCATATCATCCGTCTGAACCATTTTCGGTCGTATACGGTTAACCAGAAGGCTTATTTTTTTGATGTTTTGGGCAATTAGTAACCCAATAACTTTATCAGCATCACGAATAGAAGGTACCTCTGGTGTTACAACAACGATTGCTTCTTGAGCTTCCGATATTGCAGTTTGAAATCCTTCATCAATCCCAGCAGGGCAATCAATAAAAATAAAGTCATAGTTCTCTTCAACTAGATTGACTATTTCTTTTATCTGCGAAGGTAAAAGTGCTGTTTTGGTTTGATTTGATGATAAAGGGAAAAAGGTAAGTTTACTCTGTCGTTTATCAGTTATTAATGCTTGTTCTAATCGGCAAGTTTGAGCAAGTACATCTAGGCCCGTATAAATAATTCGGTTTTCTAACCCCAATAACAAGTCTAAATTGCGTAACCCAACATCTGCGTCCATCAACAAAGTATTATATCCTAAACTGGCGAGCGCCATTCCTATATTGGATGTTGATGTTGTTTTTCCAACACCTCCTTTACCAGAAGTAATAACTATAACACGAGCCATTGCATTGTCGAGGCTATAAGATTAGTATAGATGAATATATGACTTTCATCTTCTTAATGGTCTTTTATTAATATTGTATAATACTCTTAATTTGCGAATAAATCCAAAAGAAATGACAAATCCCATACAAGATGAAGCCCTACATATCGCGAACAAAACTTTTTCCTCACGTTTAATGCTAGGGACTGGAAAATACCGTAGTTTTCAAGAAGCAAAGCGAAGTATTGAACTCAGTGGTTGTGAAATTTTGACTGTGGCTGTTCGTCGTGCACAAACCTCAAAGGTTGATAGTATTGCACAGCTTTTAAGTGAGTTTGATTGGTCCAAGCTTTGGTTAATGCCTAATACTGCCGGTTGCCAAACTGCCGAAGATGCTGTTAGACTTGCTTTTATTGGTCGTGAAATCACAAAGAATTTACAATATAATGATAATAGATTTATAAAACTAGAAGTTATTCCTGACCCCAAGTACCTAATGCCTGATAGTATAGGTACAGTAACAGCTGCAGAGTACCTAACACAAAAAAACTTTGATGTTCTACCTTATATTAGTGCGGATTTAATTTTAGCTAAACAATTGGAAGAACTTGGTTGTGCGACTGTTATGCCGTTAGGTTCCCCAATTGGATCAGGGCAAGGTTTAAAGAATATCTATAATATAAAACTATTGATTGAAAATGCTCGTGTTCCAGTGATTGTTGATGCAGGAATTGGTTCACCAAGTCAAGCAGCGGAAGCTATGGAAATTGGCGCTGGTGGGGTTCTAGTAAATACAGCAATAGCTCGTGCGCAAAATTCATTAGCTATGGCATATGGTATGAGACTTGGCGTTATGGCCGGTCGTACATCATATTTAGCTGGAAAGGTAAACACATCTTTAGTTGCCCAACCAAGTTCTCCCTTAATGGGAATACTAGAATAGAGAACGAGTAATTTTTACCCTACTAAATTAATAATAATAAGAATGACTACAACAGCAAATACTAAACAACCCTCAACAGAGCGTCCAGTATTCCCATTTACGGCAATTATTGGACAAGAAGAAATGAAATTAGCATTACTTTTAAATGTTATTGACCCGAGAATTGGAGGGGTAATGATTATGGGTGACCGTGGAACAGGAAAATCTACGACAATACGAGCTGTTGCAGATTTACTACCAGCAATCCAAGTTGTTGCCGATGACCCGTTTAACTCGTCGATCGATGATTTTGAGTTAATGAGTGAAACAGTGAAAGAAGCTATTGAGAAGAACCAATCGCTTACAACAACGTATAAAAAAGTTCCAATGATTGACCTACCATTAGGTGCGACAGAAGATCGTGTTTGTGGAACGATTGATATTGAAAAGGCATTAACCGAAGGTGTAAAAGCGTTTGAGCCAGGCCTACTAGCAAAGGCAAACCGGGGCCTTTTATATGTAGATGAAGTAAACCTATTGGATGATCACCTTGTTGATATTCTACTAGACTCTGCTGCTTCCGGGTGGAACACTGTTGAACGTGAAGGTATTTCAATTAAGCACCCAGCACGGTTTGTCCTTGTCGGGTCAGGAAATCCTGAAGAAGGTGAATTAAGACCACAGTTATTAGACCGTTTTGGTATGCATGCCGAAATTCGAACAGTTCGTGATCCTGAAACTCGTGTTAGAGTTGTTGAAGAAAGAAGTAACTTCGACCAAAACCCTGATGAGTGTTTAAAAGCAAATCAGGCCGCAATTCAAGATTTAAAGACGAAGATTGTTGCAGCTCAAGAGTTACTACCAAAGGTAAACATTGACTTTGATTTACGCGTAAAAATTTCACAAGTATGTGGAACACTAGATGTTGATGGATTACGTGGTGATATTGTAACCAACCGTGCGGCAAAAGCATACGCAGCGTACAATGGTCGTGATCAAGTAACTGTTGATGATATTGAAACAATAATAACACTTTGTCTACGTCACCGCTTACGAAAAGATCCATTAGAATCAATTGATTCTGGAGATAAAGTTAATAGCGTCTTTGAAGAAGTCTTTAAATAAGTTATAACTAAGTGGGCTCAGTAGGATTCGAACCTACATTAGAGACTTAGAAGGTCCCTGTCCTAATCCCTTAGACGATGAGCCCAATATATTTATAGAATAAACGTGTCGGATTAAATACTGAAATAAAGGTATTTAATCCAACACTAAACGTAAACTATTCTGACTAGCTACTAAAAACCGGTTTTAAATGGGCGGTATAGGATTTGAACCTATGACCACCTGCTTGTAAGGCAGGCGCTCTACCACTGAGCTAACCGCCCTATGTTAATATATTAGTGTATAGAAGCCATTTTGGCAAATATTTAATTTGGTTCGTTAAGTTATCTACCCAGCCTAAGCATAAAGATAAATGGTAGCTTTTTTAATATTTCTGAAAATTACAAAAGCTAAAATAGCCTAATACAACCAAATAGACTTAATATAACCAAGAGGCCTCTATTCGAAATTATGGTAGAAATAGTAAAGGAACAGTTCTGATTTCCACTAGCGTAAACAAGTTTACTTTTTATTGTGACTAGCCGTCGACCGACTTAAGTAACCGAGAACTTAGTAGAATAGAAAATTTAATCTAGAATTAAATAATAAATGTAAATGGTAATAGCAATTGAAGACATAGTGAACTCACTATCTCTAGACGTTAATAAATTAACCGCTCCATCAGTAGGGGTATTTCATATTGACTCCGCAGTAAAGAACTCCCCGACCGTCGAATTTTTTGATGATTTATATTCTTACCCTCCCAAGTTTAGAGTAAAATGGAAAATGTTAGATGAATTAAATGATGATAAGTTGAGTTTTTCAAACAAAACTAAAGCGTCGTTTGGTGACCGTGCAGAACAATTTTTTCCGACAAAACAAACTGCACTTAATACTAATTATCCAATAACTTCCTATACGAATGGATATAATAACAAAATAAATTCGACTAAGTTTTTTAATAAGACAAAAAATAATATTCAAAAATCGTTAGAAACTGTTCCTGTTTATGCAATTTTAAATGGAAAAAACGAAATTGTCTTAGCACGTTCGACGGTTTTATCGACAACAACATCTTCTATTATAAAATCGTCTTTATATGATTTTTGCGGTAGTTTCGATACGGACGTTGAACAACGTACGTTAAATTCGAAACTGGGACTGTTCTTTATGTCTCGGGAAGATGCACAAGTATATTTAAACGAGATTGCAAAGTCCGACCCTGATGGGACGAGTACTCTTGGAGTATCTATCCATTGTTTTGGCTTAGACTTTGCTTATCGAGTAATGCGCGAATATCACCCAGGTATTGATTTTAGGTTCATCCCAAACTTAAAAGAAGTACAAAACCTATTGACTGCCCCTGCGACAGCAAATTCACTCACTATGTTTGAAAAGGGACAACAACAATTGCGTGTTCGCCACCGTACAATTAATATTCTTCCTGGGTTGAATTCTATTGGAAATTGGCTATCTCCATTTCATTCCTTTTTACAAAAAACCGAGTATTTCAAAGGTGTGCCGATTTACATTGTAAAAAGTCCAATAGTCCCACTAAATCCCGTTAAAGCTGGTTACTTTAATGTAATTAATCTCTTTGATAAAGGGATCGGAAGAGTTTTCCACCTCACCGACTGGGCTTTAGGCCGTGGCGATGCATGGATCCTTCAAGGATCATTAAATTCCGCGAAAACTTCTCCGGATGATAAGACTTATATTTTCTTCGAACATGAAATGGCACTTAAATTTTGCCAGGACCAAGGTCGGAAAACGACCCGGTTTAATGCAAGTCGATCAAACCTATTACAGGGAGATCTATTTTTTAGGAAACCTAAAATTTGTGTATTTAATTTGGAAGATTTTCTTGAACGTTGGGAAGATACTTTAGTTACACCCACCCGTTTCACTTCATCAACATTGGAAAACTCCGTCTTCCAAAGTAATTCAATATCTTTTATTGCGCCAGAAAACGAAGTGTTAGAACTTAGTACCTATGCGCAACAAATTAAGAAACCAATCCTTCAAAAAATTGGTCAACGACTTCAAATTAAAGCTCTTGGTTTTACTGAGTTTATCACTGCTTTTTTAAATACAAACTAATAATAGATCGGTTCATTTTATCCTTTCGAGAATAAAACCAAAAAGGTAGAACAGGTATTTCTTTCTTGACAATACCTGTTTATATTTTTTAATATGTACCTACAAATCGGGGCTGTTTTGGTTTCGACATTTAGATGTGTAGTTTTGTTTGTGAAATCTTAATTTAAGGGTTTTTATAATAGTTGCAAACAATATCTTATCTTTTAATTCAAAATTAGCTTTTGCTTAAGTTTTTTGATATATCAGATTTTTCTTTACTCTTTATAGATTATTCTGGTTTATTTTAATTAAAGAGGCGCGCCTGTTAGCAAAGATACGTTAAATTATCATTTTTAATTATAGTAAAAAACGAATTTTAAACTCTAAATGGACGTGGGTTCAAAACCCACCAGCTCCAATGAAAAACTTTTTCGCATTTGTAGCCAAGTGGCCGAAGGCATCGGACTCATAATCCGCTTCTCATTGAGACGTCGCTGGTTCGAATCCAGCCAGATGCATTGATAAGTAGTGCTTATTTAATCCTCTAGAAAAGTCAAAAATAGGCCAAGAGGGATTCGAACCCTCGCCACCCAGAACCGGAATCTGGTGCTCTGTCCACTGAGCTATCAGCCTATACCTTAAGGGTTTACGTTTACTCCACTCCACTAATATGGCGAGCTATTTTTTTCATCTGTAAATCGTTATCATAGAAAACAAGAGGTGCACCACTTTGCATATTTACTTGAATACTAGTTGAACCACCCTCTTGCCACAGATTCATAGCTTCAACCGTTGTATTAAGCAATTCGATTTGCTCACTCTTAGTGATCCAGCTTTTTGAATCAAGTTCAAAACGAAGTTGTTCCCAAGCTTCGCTAATCGGCCAAAAGTAATATGGTGTAATAGGTAGGCTACCTGTTTTCGTTTTTTGATTGATAGAAATCCCTATTGAAGTACTTAACCACAAAATTTGCAATTGTAACTTTTTCATCCATTAACTGATGCTATTCTTAGCGGTAGGCTAAGTTTCTATTTTAGCTTTTATAAAAATATTCTTAACTGTTTGTGATGGTTGAGCTCCATCCGCTAATCGTGTTTTAATTCGCTCAAATTTTAAATGTAGTTCATCTGTCATTGGATTAAAAAAGCCTAATTCCTCAATCGCTCGACCATCTCGTTTGACACGACTATCCATAGCTACAATACGATAACACGGTTGGCCTTTCCGGCCATACTTTTTCAATCTGATCTTGATCATATTATAAATAAAATAAATTTAAATTAAAAAAACTTTTACTAAACAGTTAATTTCGCTCTCCCTTTTTGACGGCGGGCGTTAATAACATTACGACCAGTTTTCGACGCCATACGCTTTCGAAAACCAGATGTTCTTACTTTTTTTAAGTAAGTTCCACGAAGTGTGCGTTTACTCATAAATTAGCTACTAATTAGATTGTTTATTTAACTATGTCAACTCTTTGTTCCAATGTTGTCTTACCAGCTTGATTTTGTCAAACCTGGAATACTTCCCTCATGGGCCATCTCACGTAAAACATGACGTGATAAACCAAAATCATTATAAAACGCACGACTTCGACCTGTGACCCAACATCTATTTCGATGTCTTGATGGGGATGAATTTCGAGGTAACTTTTCTAAGCGTTGTAATTGCACAACTTTATCTTGATACGATAAGCTTTTTTTCAGAGTCTTCTTAATTATTTCTCTTTTACTTGTGTACTTAGCAATTAAACGCTCACGTTTTATTTCACGCTGGATCATGCTTTGTTTGGCCATATAACTAACAAAATGTTAAAATATTTATAGATTAAGCTTGGTTAAATAGCTTACTTTTTTGATTCTTATAGATAAGTTTACTTAACTTTTTTCTATTAGTCAAAGGTTATGAAATCTCTTAATGTTTTTATTTGTTACTTTAATAAAATATAATAGAATTTCTAAACCTTTTAGAATTTCTTACAAGTGTTACCAATTTTTTATGAATCAGAAAAATGATAATTTTATAGATAAAACTTTCACTGTTCTAGCAGATATAATTTTGAAGGTTCTTCCAGCCACAAAGGATGAAAAACAAGCCTTTTCTTACTATCGGTATGGGATGTCAGCACAGTCGAATGGTGATTATGCTGAAGCGTTAGAAAATTACTATGAAGCTTTAAAACTAGAAGAAGATCCGTACGATAGAAGCTACATACTTTACAACATTGGGTTAATATACAGTAATAATGGTGATTTTCTTAAGGCAGTTGAATACTATCAACAAGCCTTGGATCTAAATGCCCGCCTACCACAAGCCTTGAACAATATTGCTGTTATTTACCATTACCAGGGAACAAAAGCCTCGGAAAAAAAAGAATTTGAATTGGCACAAAACATGTTTGATAAAGCCGGAGATTATTGGAAAAGCGCTATTCGTCTGGCTCCGAATAACTATATTGAGGCACAAAACTGGTTAAAGATCAATGGTAAGCTAGGCGAAATCGATAATTTTTAAAGAGGAGTTTTCCATAAATGAAGGTTTGATACTATAATAGTATAAGAACTGTTCAGATAAATATATCTCTTATTGGTTTTCATTTGTTCTTATATATAGAATCCATAAAACTGAGAAGAGTATACTTTTAAACAATTATTTTAAGATATTCATATGACTATCGCAATCGGACAAAAGCAGGATCGTAGCGTTTTCGATCTTGTAGATGACTGGCTAAAGCGTGATCGTTTCGTTTTTATTGGTTGGTCAGGTTTACTACTATTCCCTTGTGCATATCTTGCAGCTGGTGGTTGGTTAACAGGTATTACATTCGTAACATCTTGGTACACTCACGGTTTAGCAAGTTCATTCCTTGAGGGTTGTAACTTCCTAACTGCAGCTGTTTCAACTCCTGCAAACAGTATGGGTCACTCTCTACTGTTATTATGGGGTCCTGAAGCACAAGGAGATATTACTCGTTGGTTCCAGATTGGTGGCCTTTGGGCCTTTGTAGCTCTACACGGTTCTTTTGGAGTTATCGGTTTCTGTTTACGTCAATTTGAAATTGCTCGTCTAGTTGGTATTCGCCCTTACAACGCAATCGCGTTTTCAGGTCCAATCGCAGTTTTTGTTACTGTATTCCTAGTATATCCACTTGGGCAAGCTAGTTGGTTCTTCGCGCCTAGTTTTGGTGTTGCAGCAATTTTCCGTTTCCTTCTGTTCCTACAAGGTTTTCATAACTGGACTTTAAACCCGTTCCACATGATGGGTGTAGCAGGTATTCTTGGTGGAGCTCTACTTTGTGCAATTCACGGTGCGACTGTAGAAAATACTCTTTTCGAAGATGGTGACGCAGCGAACACTTTCCGTGCGTTTACTCCAACTCAATCTGAAGAGACTTACTCAATGGTTACAGCTAACCGTTTCTGGTCTCAAATCTTCGGTGTTGCTTTCTCAAATAAGCGTTGGTTACACTTCTTCATGTTATTCGTACCTGTAGCTGGTATGTGGACAAGTGCAATCGGTATCGTTGGTTTAGCTCTTAACTTACGTGCTTACGATTTCGTTTCACAAGAGCTTCGAGCTGCTGAAGATCCAGAATTCGAAACATTCTACACGAAGAACAACCTTCTAAATGAAGGTATCCGTGCATGGATGGCTGCACAAGATCAACCTCATGAAAACTTTATCTTCCCTGAGGAGGTACTGCCACGTGGAAACGCCCTTTAATACAGTAATTGCAGGCCGCGATATCGAATCTACAGGATTCGCATGGTGGTCTGGTAACGCACGTTTAATTAACGTATCAGGAAAGCTTCTTGGTGCACACGTTGCCCATGCAGGTCTAATGGTGTTCTGGTGTGGTGCAATGACTTTATTTGAAGTTGCACACTATATTCCAGAGAAGCCACTTTATGAGCAAGGTTGTATCCTTATTCCACACCTAACAACATTAGGTTGGGGTGTTGGTCCGGGTGGTGAAGTAACAGATGTATACCCATTCTTCGTAGTTGGTGTACTTCACCTTATTTCATCTGCCGTTTTAGGTTTCGGTGGTGTATACCACTCATTAATTGGTCCCGACACGCTTGAGGAGTCATTCCCATTCTTTGGGTATGATTGGCGTGATAAGAACAAGATGACTACAATCTTAGGTATTCACCTAATTCTTTTAGGAATTGGTTGTTTTCTTCTTGTAGCAAAGGCTTGTTTTGTTGGTGGGGTTTACGATACATGGGCTCCAGGTGGAGGCGATGTACGTATTGTTACTGCTCCAACACTAAACCCACTTATCATTTTTGGGTATGTACTTAAATCACCATTTGGTGGTGATGGTTGGGTTATTAGTGTTAACAACATGGAAGATGTTATCGGTGGACACATTTGGCTTGGTTTCCTATGTGTTGTCGGTGGTATCTGGCACATTTTAACTAAGCCTTTTGCTTGGGTACGTCGTACATTTGTATGGTCAGGCGAAGCTTACCTATCGTACAGTCTTGGTGCTCTTTCGGTTATGGGGTTAACTGCAGCTGTTTTTGTATGGTATAACAACACAGCATACCCAAGTGAATTCTATGGTCCAACAGGGCCTGAAGCATCCCAGTCACAAGCATTTACATTCTTAGTTCGAGATCAACGTCTAGGAGCCAATGTAGCCTCAGCTCAGGGTCCAACAGGATTAGGTAAGTACCTAATGAGATCCCCAAGTGGAGAAATTATCTTTGGTGGAGAAACAATGCGATTCTGGGATATGCGAGCTCCTTGGGTTGAGCCATTACGAGGTCCAAATGGTTTAGATTTAAACAAGATTCGTAATGATATCCAGCCTTGGCAAGAGCGTCGTGCAGCAGAGTATATGACACATGCTCCTTTAGGGGCGTTAAACTCTGTAGGTGGTGTAGCGACTGAGATTAACTCAGTAAACTACGTATCACCTCGTTCATGGTTAACTACATCACACTTCTTCCTAGGATTCTTCCTATGGGTAGGTCACCTTTGGCATGCAGGCCGTGCGCGTGCAGCTGCTGCAGGTTTTGAAAAAGGTATTAACCGTGAGAATGAGCCAGTTCTTTCAATGCGTCCTTTAGATTAATTTAACGTAAATTAGTCAGCGGGTTTTAGAACCCCTAACATTTTTATGTTAGGGGCTCTAAGAAATCCATTTTTAGTCAGGGATACGGTTTCTTTCACATCTCTGAGTTAAGCTCACACAACCCTTTTGTTTTTCTTGAAATACTGCGAGTATTTGTTTCATCAAATGAATTTTCGAAATCGTCATTTAAAATTTCCACTTCTTTGTATTTTTTACCCATACAGCACGATTAAAATATTAACGAGAGAAAAATTAAATTAAAAAATAATGACATGGGGCGAATTATAGGTTTACCAGTTGCGATTGTTGGTTATTCGTTAACTGGAATGTATTCTGCGCCGATTGCGATACCTGGATATTGTTTATACACATCCGATTCGGGTTAATATAAGAAAACAGAATATTAAAAATTCCCTCACCTTTTATATAGGTAAGGTATTACCTTGTATATTTTGTAAAATCGACAGAAAATGAATGACGATATTTTGAAAAAGTACGAAGAATACAAACAGGCCAGAGAAAATGGGGTTAGTAATAAGGAAATATATAAACTATTAACAAATTTTGTAGGTACAACCCCTCCAAATGTAAATGGCTTTTTAGACTTACTAAAATGAAAAAAGGATTTAACTGCCGAAAGCCTTTCTGAAAAAACTAAAAGATGGCGCGAAAGAGCTGTAGGTTTTCAAATAACGTTACTTCACTTTTCGTGTAAAATTATGTTTTATTTACGTGTTATATAATTCTCATGTCAAAATAGGTACAAACGAAGAAGTGACATTTTTTAGTCATTCGTCGCCTTTCGCAAACTCCTTTGCAACTTTTTCTCGTCCGCTTTCATTGTCGATAATTAGAATATCGATTGGAGAAGTGTTCTTATCTGGAAAAACCAAACTACGAGGGATCCCGAGTATACCGACAAAAAGTTGTTTGGTCCCTTAAAATCTAACTTTGATTAGGAAAAAATGAGCAAAAAACAAATTTATATAACGAACTAAGGGGACTAGGTCTTGGAAGAAAATTAAAAGTTCGAGTAGTAGAAATAATTCCTGGTTATCATTAAAGTATAGAAGTAAGAATAGTAAGAATTATTAATACTCATTAAGAAGAAGTAACACATATAAGAAAGCTATTTTTTACCATATG
>Ga0136655_1000047_pt1 | contig 45103 bp, 35 predicted proteins | sample CPBDNA_2_FD_94863 | JGI IMG/M metagenome (GOLD analysis project Ga0136655, IMG submission 94863) | Freshwater to marine salinity gradient microbial communities from Chesapeake Bay, USA - CPBay_Spr_15_0.8_DNA (version 2) | ecosystem: Environmental > Aquatic > Marine > Coastal | place: USA... | reverse complement strand
TGTATTTATTGGTTGTGGTAAACTGAAAATACAGAAAAGGGGAAGCTTCTCAAACGAAGCTTCCCCTAAATTTTAAACCGTTTCTCGGACAGTAGTGATTTAAATATTTAAAAAGGGGGTTTTTACCTCCTTTTTTTTTGTTTTAACTACCTTTGAGGTCAAATTTCAAATTATGCCCTCAGTTCAGAATCCCTCTAAAATTCAAGGAATCAGTCTAAAATCCATTGCGCTACAATTTGGGACACCAGTCTATGTCTACGATGGAGATAAGATTGTAAGCCAAATTCAAGCCTTAAAAGATGCATTTAGTGGCGTTCCGTTGAAGATCAAATATGCCACTAAAGCACTTTCGAATATATCGATCTTAAAAGTGGTTAGAGCTTCCGGTGGAGGGGTCGATGCAGTTTCGATAGAAGAAGTTCGATTGTGCTTATTGGCGGGATTTCTTCCAAATGAAATTATGTACACCCCAAATTGTGTCAGTTTTGAAGAAGTCCAGCAAGCAGTGGATTTTGGCGTAATGATCAATTTGGATAACCTATCCATTTTGGCTCAGTTTGGTCAAACTTATGGAAATACAGTTCCAGTTTGTATTCGAATAAATCCACACATCATGGCAGGTGGAAATGCAAAAATATCAGTGGGCCATATCCATAGCAAATTTGGGATTTCCATCCATCAGCTAGAGGAATTATTTGCGGTTATTGCTGATTACAAGTTATTGATTACTGGGCTTCATGTCCACACAGGTTCTGACATTTTGGATGCAGAGGTTTTCTTGAAAGGTGGAAATGTGCTCTTCGATTTAGCTTTTAAGTTTCCAGATCTGAAATTTTTAGACTTTGGGGGAGGATTCAAGGTTGGATATAAGCCTGGGGATGTGACAACTGACATTTTTGAAGTGGGAAGCAAAGTCACTGCTGCCTTTCAAGAATTTTGTAGGCAATACGGTCGGGAATTGGAGCTTTGGCTTGAGCCGGGAAAATTTTTGGTCAGTGAGTCTGGGTATTTACTGGTAAAAACCAATGTGGTGAAGCAAACTCCTCAACTGACATTTGTGGGCGTGGATTCAGGATTGAATCATTTGATCCGGCCGATGCTATATGACGCTTATCATGAAGTATATAATTTGAGTAATCCTGAAGGTAATCCTAAACGTTATAATGTTGTTGGATATATTTGTGAGACAGATACTTTGGCGGCAGACCGTAGCCTATCTGAGATTAGTTCTGGGGATTTGATCGTAATCAAAAATGCAGGAGCCTATGGTTTTAGTATGGCATCCAACTATAATTCAAGACTCCGGCCAGCAGAAGTGTTGGTCTGGAAAAAGGAAGCTAAACTGATCCGAAAAAGGGAAGAGTTTGATGATTTGGTCAAAAATCAGGTGGTATTGGATCTCTAATCCAAGAAAATAGTATTGCTAAAAACCCTTTGGTACTATTATTGATTATGGGTTAATCTGTTTATGATTGAGGATTTTTGGTCTTCAGTCTAAACAGGATAGAGACTAATTTGATTGGACCCGATCAGAAGCCCTAGTAGTTTCAAAATCCACATTTAAAGATTCAATCCCCGAAAGATTAGCTCATAATGAGAACTTTATCTTTAGGGAAGGAGCAGTAACTTATGTCGAGGAGATTATTAGGCATTTTATTTATTTTTTTGATTGTGTTATATAGCACAGTCCAAGACTCCTACGCCCAAGATGTACAATATTCCCAATTTTACTCAGCTCCCCTTTACCTCAACCCAGCTTTAACTGGAGCAAGTGAGCTAACCCGAATAGGAGTAAATTATCGAAATCAGTGGCCTGGATTGGATCAAAATTTCAACTCTTATTCCGCTTATATTGACCACTACCTTATGGATTACAATAGTGGAATAGGGCTAATTTTCAATGGAAGCCAAGAAAGTCTTGCAAATCTTTCCACCAACGAAATAGGCTTGTCCTACGCCTATCGATTGAAACTTGGAGAAAATAAGTATTTCAGATTGGGAGCAATGGGAAGCTACATGCAGCGTGATGCATTCTTTTCTGATTTAGTTTTCGGAACTCAGATCGATATTATTAATGGTACAGTCGGGGGGCTTACAGATGAATTAAATGGTATTCCAATTGATAGTCGCTATAACTTTTTCGACTACAGCTTGGGTGGAATGTTCTATTCTGATAAGGTCTGGCTGGGAGTATCGGCACACCATATTTCTGAACCGAACGTTTCTTTTGTGGAAGGTCAGATTTCCAGGCTTCCAATGAAACTATCCGCTCAAGGGGGGATTCGATTTGATTTGCAAGGAGGGAGAAGAAATTACATTACACATGCTTATGCAGAGCGGTCCATTTCTTTTGCTTTTAATTACAAGCAGCAAGACCCCTTTAACCAGTTGGACGTGGGAGCACAATTATTCTTGGATCCTTTGGTATTGGGAGTATGGTACCGAGGATTACCCACCAAAAACGGTTTGCCAAACAATGAGGCAATTATTGGATTAGTAGGCATTTCACTCGAAAGTGGATTGGATATTGGATACTCCTATGACGTCACTATATCAAAGCTTGGACTCAGAAATTCTGGCGGAGCACATGAAGTTTCGATTACTTATTCCTTTTTGTGGGGTGATCCTAAAAACCGAAATATGAGATCTAGGACTATTCCTTGCTTTAAATATTAACGAAATAGCCTCGTTTTTTCATTTTTTCAAAAAAAAGTAATAATTATTGCCTTTTTATTACAAACATGGGTTTTATTTCTGATGCATTTTGTGCCTAGAAAAAAGTAGCATCCCCACAGCTTTTTGGTCTATATAACCCTTTATAGAAAAAATTGATTTTTTGAACCAATCCCACCATTTCTTACGCTTCCAATCACCTTGGTAAATAGAGTAATTCTGCCTTTATTCTAAGTAATAGTAAAAAATTAAGAATATCATTTTGCTGTATGTCATTTACGTAAAATATTATTTTTAAAGCTTGAATACAAAAAAAGCGATTTGTAAGACATATTCGGAAATTTGAAATCGCTATCTGTTTGAATAAATGGTAAATCTGTGAAAAAGGGAATCGCGTTCTATTGCATTTTGATTTTTGTCCTCATCGGAAGTGGGAGTCAAACTGCATTTGCCCAGTTTACTTTTGAAATACCAAAACGAACCACTGAGAATTTTAGAAACTTTTCTATGGATGGAATACTGGTAAAGGTGTCAGGTCAACTGGCCTTGTGCTCAAATTCCGACAAAGGTTTAATTCTATTAGATGTCAGTGGTGGAAAAGCTCCATATACTTTTCGCTGGAATACGCTTGAGACTTCTAAGGATATATCCAATCTCAACGCAGGTGTATATACGGTTTATATTACTGATGCGGAAGGCGAAAAGCATACTGAGCAAATTGTTATTCAGCCACATTTTCCCTTGATCCTTGATCAAATCATCACCAAAGATGCTACCTGTGGATCATCCCTTGATGGCTATGCTAAAATTGGAGTTAAAATCGGTAGAGGAGAACCTTACCAGATTTTTTGGAGCAATGGGCTCAAGGATGTTTGGGAGGCTAGCAATTTGTCTCCAGGCACTTACTCAGTGACTGTTTCAGATAAGTTAAATTGTAATGTGACTGTTTCTTTTGAAGTTAAAAGTGGAGCTGCAGGGATCCTGGTAACTGATCAGATTCAATCACCATCTTGCTCTAATCTGCCAGATGGCAAGATTAACCTAAGCGTATCTGGCGGTGTAGCACCTTATACCTATACTTGGACAGATGGATCGACATCAAAAGATCTGAATAACATCGCTGCAGGAGACTATCAAGTCCAAATCACAGATCAGAAGGGATGTGCTTTCCAAAAAAGCTTTAAAGTAGAAGCTCTGGTTTCAATGAATCTTTCCGCGAGCGTGACTCCAGCTTCCTGTGATGGAACTACCGATGGCACAATTGTCTTAGCTGTATTCGGGGGAAAAACACCTTATACTTATGCTTGGAATACTGGAGCCACGAGCAAGGATCTCCTTAACCTTTCTTCAGGAAATTATTCGGTGAAAGTGACAGATGCTTCAGGCTGCGTAGTAGATAAACAAGTGGACATCTCCACGCTTTCCGTATTGGAACTGAACCTGATCAAATCAACCAATGTTTCCTGCGCTGGAAATGCTGATGGTCAGATTGAACTTGGAGTGAAAGGAGCTTTTGGAAAGTATTCGGTCACTTGGTCTGATGGAACTTCTGGAGATTTAACCCGAAACAATCTAAGTGCAGGAACTTATCAAATCACCGTAAGTGATGAGAGTGGCTGTGGGATCACCAAAGCCTTTCAGTTTACCGAGCCCCAAATGCTCGATGCTCGAATTGAATCAGTTTTGGATGTGGACTGTGCGTTAGGTTCGATTGATGGAGTGGCCTGGGTTTCGATTGAAGGTGGAAGAGAGCCGTATCACATTACATGGAATACTGGGGATAGTGACACGCGAGAAATCAATTTCTCGAAATCAGGAATCATTAAAGTTCAAATCACCGATGCCGGAGGGTGTACGATTGAAACTGAAACCAAAGTAGACTTCCCTAGCCAAACCGCTAAGGGTGGAAGAATCGGTTTCAACTATAGAAAATTAGAAATCAATAGTGAGGAAGAAGTACAGGTTTCGGAAGATATCATCTTCGAAACGGAGATTTCTAATGAATTTATCGCTTGGGAATGGGAGTTTGGAGATGGAGAAATCTCACAGGATAAGGATCCAATTCACCATTTTGAAATGCCAGGAATGTTTGATGTGGTTCTGAAAGCTTACGATGTTTATGGCTGTAGTAGCCAAGAGTCTAAAACTATTCAGGTTTCCAATCCAGCGGAGCTGGTGGTTATGCCAAATGCCTTCACTCCTAATGGAGATGGCTTGAATGACACCTTTATTCCCAAAATCAAAGCGGTATCCTCCTTCACTATGGATGTTTTCAATACCTGGGGGGAACGAATTTATTCTACCAATGGTCTCGAAAGTAAGGGCTGGGATGGAACCTCCAATGGGCAGATTCTTCCTGCCAGTAATTACCTATACCGAATCACTTACGTTTCTAGCGATGGACGCCAATTTGAAAAAACAGGTGGGATAACCTTAATCAGATAGGGAATGAAAAAAGTTCTCATCATGATCGTCTTCCTTTCTAACTGCTTCGGCTCGTATGCTCAAGATGTGCAGTATTCGCAGTTCTATGCAGCTCCACTCTACCTGAACCCTGCCATGACTGGCTCCTCAGAAATGACCAGGATCGGAGTAAACTACCGAAATCAATGGCCAGGTCTTGACCAATCTTTTACTTCCTACTCTGCTTATGTAGATCACTACATCTTCAGTGCGAATAGCGGGATTGGATTGATCGTTAATAAATCTCAGCAGAGCATGGCTAATCTTAGCGTCTCTGAGATTGGCGTTACCTATGCGTACCGATTGAGACTCGGGATTAGATCTTTCCTTCGTGTAGGAGGCCAAGTAAGCTATATAGATCGCGATGCCTACTTTGGAGAGTTGGTTTTTGGAAGCCAAATCGACGATCAAACAGGTTTAATCGGGGATTTCAGTGGGGAAAATTTAGGAGTAGGCGCTCGTCACCAATTTATGGATTATGGCTTTGGGATGCTTTATCATAATGAAAATATATGGTTTGGTATTTCTGGCCATCATCTGACTCAGCCAAATATTTCCTTCTTGGATGGAGCCAATAGTACTTTGCCATTGAAAGTCTCCGCTCATGGAGGGGTGAAGTTTGATCTTTCTGGAGGATCCTCTTCACAGTTAATGGGCCAACAGACAGGCTCTAAGGATCTAACACTTGCTTTCAATTATAAAAATCAAGGAACATTCTCTCAATTGGATATGGGAGCGCAGGTGAATATTCAGCCTTTGGTAATGGGAGTTTGGTATCGGGGAATTCCGGTGGCTCAGAAAGAGCAGCCAAATCAAGAATCAATTATCGCTTTGCTCGGGATCTCTCTTGGGGGTGGACTAGACATCGGATATAGCCATGATTTCACACTTTCCGCCATGGGTAATGCTAATACAGGTGGTGCACATGAAATCAGTTTACGGTACAGTTTTTTAGCTGGATCAGCCAAAGGGAGAGGAAGAACCTCGTCTATGCCTTGCTTTAAATATTGATTTCATAAACAATCCGATTTCGAATGGGCTTTAGTTAAAAAGCCCTTTTTTATGTCGAAAACATTACGTTTGATTTTAGGTGATCAATTGAATTTAGCCCATTCCTGGTTTGATGAAGTGGAGTCGAATGTCAGCTATCTCATGCTGGAGATGCGTCAAGAGACGGATTATGTGGTGCATCATATTCAGAAAGTAGTGGCCTTTTTTCAGTCCATGCGGAATTTCGCCGATCAACTACAAGCGGATGGGCATCATGTCACCTATTTTACCCTAGACCAATCAGGTAACGAGCAGGACCTTGGCAAGATGATAGCTAAACTGGTCAAAAATGAAGGTTTTGATTCGTTTGAGTATCAACTTCCTGATGAGTATCGGCTAGATCAGCAGTTGAAAGCTATTTGTGAGGGTCTTGAGCTTCAAACTCGGGCAGTCGGTTCGGAGCATTTTCTTACCGAGCGAGAATATTTACAGGACTTTTTCAAAGGCAAAAAGACTTTCTTGATGGAGACTTTTTATCGTCAGATGCGAAAGGATTTTGATATCCTCATGGAAGGAAAAGAACCCCTAGACGGCAAGTGGAATTTTGATGCTGAAAACCGCTCAGCGTTGAAAGATAAACGTCTTTTGCGCAAGCCAAAACTTCATCCAAAATCTGTGAATTTACTGGTGGAAATGATTGAAAAAGCAGGAGTGAAGACCATCGGGACTATTGATGAAACAGCATTCAACTGGCCTACAAGTCGGGCTGAATCACTGGAGGTCTTGGATTATTTTTGTGAAAATCTCTTGATCCATTTTGGAGATTACCAAGATGCGATGACTACCTGGGACCCTTTCCTATTTCATTCGAGACTGAGCTTTGCAATGAATTCAAAAATGCTCTCGCCCTTGGAAGTGGTCCGAAAAGTGGAGAATCATTGGAAGGAAAGTCAATCCGAAATTAGCATCTCGCAAGTAGAAGGATTCATTCGGCAGATCATCGGTTGGCGGGAATATATGCGTGGAATTTATTGGGCCAAGATGCCGGACTTTGGGGAATTGAATTTCTTCGGACATGATCGAAAACTGCCAGACTGGTTTTGGACAGGGAAGACCAAGATGAAATGCCTGAGCCACTCGATTACCCAATCCTTGGAGCAAGCCTACGCACACCATATTCAGCGGCTGATGGTCACTGGAAATTTTATGCTTCTTGCCGGAATTGATCCAGATGAAATCGATCAATGGTACCTCGGAATCTACATAGATGCAATCGAGTGGGTAGAAATCACCAATACTCGAGGCATGAGCCAGTTTGCCGATGGAGGAATTGTCGGTACCAAACCCTATGTCTCCTCGGCCAACTACATTAAAAAACAGGGCAACTATTGTAGTCATTGCGTCTATGATCCCAACAAAAAAACAGGTGATGGAGCCTGTCCATTTAATTCACTTTATTGGCATTTTTACAACCGAAATCGACATAAGCTGGAGAAAAACCCAAGAATCGGAATGGCCTACAGAACCTTAGATAAGTTGAAGGATAAGACTGAAATTTTGGAGCAAGCGGAAAAGTATTTGGAGGACATAGAGAACCTATAAGCAAGTTTAGGTAGAAAAGACACCATGGGTAGAATAATGGTCCGCCAAAATGATTGGAAGGGTTTCCTCCACCCGTCTTGTCTTGAGTGATGACTTTCTAGATGCGGTAAATAGGAAAATAGGCTTTTTACATCATCTCATAAATCCATAATCTATTAATTTCAAATCTGCCGAATCAGGATGTCTTTCGATAATTCCAGACTGCCCAAGTATTGAAGAAAATTGCGAAACCAATCATTTTCAGAAAATGGGGGATAATATCCTTGAACTCACTTCCTTTCAGTACCACCATTCGCATTACCTCTATAAAATAGGTGACAGGATTGAGGTAGGCGATTACTTGCGCCCATTCTGGCATGCTCTCGATCGGAGTAAAAAGCCCACTCATCAGTAAGAAAATCATCATCACGAAAAATGCGACAGACATCGATTGCTGCTGCGTATCACTATAAGTCGAAATCAATAAGCCCACTCCCAAAAGCGCTACCAGGTAAATTGCCAAAAACCCATAGATAAGCCCAATACTACCCAGAGGAACAATTCCGTAAACTACTCTTGCCACGAAGAAAAGCCCTACACTGAAGACAAATACCCCGATAATCCAAAATGGAATCAACTTTCCTAGAATAAAATTCACCTTGCTGATCGGGGAGACATTAATCTGCTCAATCGTGCCGATTTCTTTCTCTTTTACAATATTCAAAGAGGCCATATACGCCCCTACCATGGTGACCAAAAAGACCAAAATCCCCGGGACCATAAAAAAGCGATAATTCATGTACGGGTTAAACCAATTGGAAGAAGCCACATTTATCTTTGGAACCGGACTGAACCGCTCGGGATCTGTCCATTGAAGGCGTACTTCGGCATTGTATTCTGCAATGATTTTGTTTAGATAGGCCCCGCCTAAATTGGCTTTTGTACCATTAATGGCATTTACCGCAATGAAGAGTTTTTCGCGGTTTTCCCGGATCAAATTTCGCTCAAAACCCACCGGAATCTCCAGAATCAGATCCGATTCATTATCCTCGATTTGTTTAAATGCATCCTCAAATGAGTTTCCATAATCTGCCAAAACGAAATAACCTGAAGCTGTAATCTTGGAAATCAATGCTCTGGAAAAGCTAGAGCGGTCATGATCGACAATAGAAATATTGATGTTTTTGATTTCATAATCCGCCGCTAAAGGTATTATTAAAAGCTGGATAATGGGCATTAAAAAAATCAACGGAAGCAGAGACTTGTTTCGAAAAATCTGCTTAAACTCTTTCTGAAGAAGGAATCTTAGAGTTCTCATGCGAGTCGGATTTTAAATTTTTTCAAACTAACCGTGAGCAGAAATACCGTCATCCCAAGGAGAATGAGGGTTTCTTTCCAAATAGCTGAGAAACCCAGGCCTTTGATCATAATAGATTTGGCAATTAAATAATACCATTTCGAAGGGATGATATTGGAAAATACGCGAAGCGGAAGAGGCATATTTTCGATAGGAAACATAAACCCAGTCAATAACATGGTCGGAATCAGCATGCCCATCAGGGAAATCAGCATCGCTGTTTGTTGGGAATCTGTACTGTTTGAAATTAAAAGCCCCAATGAAAGCGCAGTCAAAATGAGTAAGCTGCTCTCCGCGAAAAAAAGCAGATAGCTGCCATTGAAGGGCATTTCGAGGAGGGTAATACTCAAAACCAAGATTACACTCAGATTGACCAGCGAGAGCAAAAAGTAAGGAATTGCCTTGGCGATGATCACCATGAAAGGGTTGAAAGGACTTACGAGGAGAACTTCCATGGTGCCGAGTTCTTTTTCCCGCACAATCGAAACGGAAGTCATCAATACGCAGACTAACATGAGCACTAAAGCCATCACACCCGGAACAAAATTGGTTGCTCCCTTGAGTTCAGGATTGTAAAGCATTCGAATCTCCGGACGAATCTGATAAGGCATGCCATTTACCTCCGAAAGGCTTTGCTGATATTCGGTTACAATCGTGTTGATGTAATTGGTCAGTGTATTGGCTTGATTGGGATCCGAGGCGTCAGCGATAACTTGAAGTTGGGTTGAATTTTGGTGGAGTAAGTCCCGTTGAAAATTCGCTGGAAAAATGATCGCAAGCCTAGCTCTTCCAGTCTTGAATTCATCCTCTATTTGCAAATGAGAGAGGATTTGATGTTGAAGGACAAACTCGTCAGTCGCTCCGATTTTGGTGATTATTTCCTGCGAGGCAGCATCTTTTGCATAATCCACGATTAGAACCTTAGAGTTTTTGATCTCATTGGTAAGCGCAAAACCAAACAATACAATCTGAACCACCGGTAATCCAAACAGCATCAAGAGCGTCTTGGGATCACGGAATACATGATAAAATTCTTTTTTGACAAAAGTGAAAAACTGTTTCATCTGTTTATAATTTGATTTTCAATTGTCATATGGAATCTCGCACGGTTTATAATCATTCCGGTGTGTGACTTTTTGGTCATGCTTGATTTCATATCAATCTGCAGTTCGTTTTGCCCCACGGGCTAATTCATAAAAAACCTCGTCCATTGACGCCACTCCAAACTGTTTTTTCAGGTTGGAAGGAGTATCAAGCGCTTTTATTTCTCCATCCACCATCATCGAGAGGCGATTGCAATACTCTGCCTCATCCATGTAGTGGGTAGTCACAAAGACCGTAATGCCTCGATCAGCGGCTTCGTAGATTAAGTCCCAAAACTGACGTCTGGTAACCGGATCCACTCCTCCAGTAGGTTCATCGAGAAAGACAATTTTGGGATCGTGAAGAATAGCAACAGAGAAAGCTAATTTCTGTTTCCAACCAAGAGGCAGCGCTCCCACCAGTTTTTTCGTCTCATTACCCAATCCCAACAAGCCTATTAGGTGCTGGCTTTTTTCTTCGATTTCCCGATCACTTAGTCCATATATACCTCCGAAAAATCTGATATTTTCAAGTATGGTTAAATCCTCGTACAGGGAAAACTTCTGACTCATGTAGCCGATGTTTCGTTTGATCTTTTCAGTTTCGGTGTAGACATCAAAGCCGGCGATCGTGGCCTCACCTGAGCTTGGCCTAGACAATCCGCAAAGCATTCGCATCGCAGTAGTTTTCCCTGCGCCGTTAGCACCTAGGAATCCAAAGATTTCGCCTTTATAGACTTCAAACGTGATCGAATCTGCAGCGGTGAAATCCCCAAATTTCTTGGTGAGTTGCTTCGTCTTGATTACTATTTCAGGCATGTGATTGATTCATTAAGTGGATAAAACAATCCTCAATGGTCGGATCAATGACCTTCCATTCGATTTGTGAATGACCTTTTTTTAGCAGGATTTCTTTCAATTCCTGTTGATGATCGGAATCAGGCTGGGTTAGGGTCACATGGTGAAATTCCCCGAAAGAGTTACAGCTTTTCACTAGATCTACTTGTCGTAAATCCTTGAGCAAAGCACTCATTTGTTCGGATTTTATTGCAAAAAGTGCCTCTGGAAAATCCGAACGAATCTGATTTGGAGTATCTATGGACATGATTTTTCCGTCCTGAATCAAGGCAATTCGCTCACAAAGCGTCGCCTCATCCATGTAAGGAGTCGACACCAAAATTGTAATTCCTTGGGCCTTCAAGCGCTTGAGCATTTCCCAAAATTCTTTTCGAGATACAGAATCTACTCCTGTGGTAGGTTCATCCAAAAAGAGTACCGTGGGTCGATGGATAAGTGCACAGCAAAGGGCAAGCTTTTGCTTCATTCCTCCGGATAGCTTTCCCGCTCTTCGTGTTTTGAAGGGCTCAATCTGTATATAAATTTCTTTGATCAGGTCGTAATTTGCTTCGACCGTGGTATTGAAGATCGTGGCGAAGAAATTGAGATTTTCCTCTACGGTAAGATCTTGATAGAGGGAAAATTTTCCAGGCATATAGCCTACTTGTTTTCGGATGGCTTTGTAGTCGGCAACGATATCCAGGCCATTCACCTTGGCAGTACCCCCGCTCGGCAAAAGCAAAGTCGTAAGCATTCGAAAAATGCTGGTCTTCCCTGCTCCGTCAGGCCCGATGAGGCCAAAGAGCTCTCCCTTCTGGACTTCGAAAGAAACCGAATTCACAGCATTTTGAGTGCCTTTGGGATAGGAGATGGAAAGATTATCTACACGTACCATAGCTTATTGGAAAGTGATTTCCCCGTACATACCGATTTTGAAACGACCGTCATTGGGAACTTTTACTTTGATTGCATAGACCAAATTGGCTCGTTCATCTTTGGTTTGTACAGTTTTTGGGGTGAACTCCGCCTTATCGTTTATCCAATTGATTTGCCCTTTGGTACTATCAAAACCACCTTGCCCATTGTCCGTATGCACCGTCACTTCCTGATTGAGTTTGAGCTCGGGAAGTTGATTACCAGTTACGTAGGCGCGAAGGATGATCGTTGAGAGATCCGCGATTTTATAGAGTGGCTTCCCTGGCGAGGCCATTTCGTTTTCTTCAGCATATTTTACCAAGACAGTGCCCGGCGTAGGATTGATGATTTTGGTTTTTAGAAGTTGATCTTCTAGTTGGGCAATTTGGATTTCTAATGGTGAAGCATCGTTGGAAATTCCTCTAGTTGAGATGTCAAGATTGGACTTTTGAGCAATAATTTGAGCTTCGATCATAGCGACCTGTGCAGTTGCATCATCAAGTTGTTTTGAGGTGGCAGCATTGGCTTTGACCAGATTGCTGACACGATTTGCTTCAAGATTTGCGGTTTTAAGCTGCACTTCCAGAGCGGCTAATTGAGCAGAGGTATTTGGTTTACGGCCAGTAAGTGCAGTTATCTGGGCTTCGAGCTGTCTCTTTCTTAGGAAAAGCTGAACGCTATCGACATAGCCTAGGAATTGATTTGCCGAGAGGACCTGTCCTTCTTCGAGGTCAAAATGTTTCAAAACTCCTAAAGCTTCAGCAGAAATAATAGTTTCTTCTGCTTCGAATGAACCTGAAGCATCGAAGGGTTTTTCTTCTGTACAGCCAATAACAAGAGGCAGAAAAAGCGAGGCCAAAATAATTTTTTGGAAAGTTTTCATGAGCTAAGTTTTAATTGCCTGAAGTGATTTGATAATTGGATTGGGCCAGAAGTAGCTGGATTTGATGCAAAGCAAGATTTTGACGGGCCTGATCTGCTGCATTGATGTAGGTTAGGAAATCATTGGAAGTGATTGTTCCATATTCGAGTTGACTGCTTGCTGAAGCTTGAACTCGCTCTCGAAGTGTGATGATTTGCCTGTCAGTCTGCATGAGTTTGAGGTATTTCGCGATTTCTGACTGCTGCTGAGTCAATGCGATTTTGGTATTGAGAAGGAAAGTCTCTTCCTGAAGATCAATGGCACGTTGATTTACATTAAGTAGTTCTTTTTCTCTTGAGGAGGTATAAAAGCGAGAAATATTCCAGTTAAGACGCAAGCCACCTATGTAGTATAAGTCAAAGTTGTTGCTCAGAAAATTCAATGCTGGTCTGCCATATCCACCTTGGGCGAAGAGGTTGAGTTGTGGAATATTTTTAGTAGAAATCATCTCCTGCTGGATCATCATAGTTCGTTTCTGACTTTTGAAAAGTCCGAGTTCGGGTCGATTAATCTCCTGCGAAAGCTCGGTAATACTTGGAAGTTGTAAGCTGAGGGAGCTGCTTAGCTCTTGCCCGATCAAAAGACCTAGCATTTGTGCGAAGCCTTGTTGGTTAGCGCTCAGTTCAATGCGTTGTTGAGCTGCATTGAGGAGTTCGGCTTGGAGAATGTCCAAGGAAGACTGGAGGGCTGTTCCATTTTCAATCGCTGCTTTGGTCTTGGAGATTCCCGCGTTGATATCTTTTTGTCGGATTTCGTTTTGTAGCACCTGCTTATCTAGCAGTAAAATCCCAAAAAAAACCTGGTTCACTCGGCCTTTAAGTTGGTATAGTTCTACTTCAAGTTGCTGAGCTTGAGTCATGGCGTTAGCTTCGGCTAATTGCTTTTGGTTTTTCACTCCGGAAGTACTGGTGAGTGGCTGGGAGACTTCAGCAAACAACTTGTATTGATCTTTGGCAATGGGCTGAACTACCAAATTCGGAATATCGATGGGAAAGCCAGTCACATCAGATTGGTAAGTGGCCTGACCTCCAAGATTGATTTGGGGTAAGTTGCCCTTGCCAGCATTTTCTACCGAGAAATCCCGGCTAAGATTGATCAGCTCCAACTGATTTATTTGTGGATAATTAGCTTTTGCCAAATCATAGCATTTTTCCAAAGTGAGTGTTTGTCCTTCTCCAAGCAAAGGATTAAGGAGCCAAAGGGCGATCAGGAATTTGAAGTATCGTAAACGTTTCATAGGTCTTATTTTGATATTCCGTTTTAATCAAATGATTAAAAATGGGGTAAAAAAAGGGTTGATTTTTTTCTGGGCTGTGAGCTCACAGCCCAAAGTGAAAGGTTAAGTATTCAATAATGCTTTAATCCAAATTGGAATTAGCCGTTTCCGCTCCTCAAGATGTTTTCTGAATTCCGTCTCATTTCCATCTCCCAAATGAAGAATCATTGGCTTTGCTACAAAAGGGAACACCGTCAATCCCATGAAATTCATAAGAAAATGATTGGGATGAATAGGCTTGTATACACCGGCTTCAATTTGTTTTTGAAGCTGATGAATAAAAACCGAATCGATCATGAGTCTTTCCGCATTTATGACTTTTAGCAAAGCCTTAGGATTGCTTCTGATTTCACTAAGGATAAACATGGGAATGTCCTCGTTTACCAGAAGTCTAGTGATATAGGTTTCTACCAATAAGTCAAGCTTATCCTCAAAAGAGGAATTTGAATCATTGATGACGCTTTTGAGTACGGCAAAGAATCCGGTCAAAGCTTCCATCATGATGAGTTCAAAGAGTTTTTCTTTGCTACGGAAATAATAATTCAGTAGCGCTAAATTGATTCCAGATTCTTGGGCTATGTCACGGGTACGAGTCGCGGCAAAACCCTTCTGCTGGAAAAGTAGTCTAGCAGCGCTTTTGATTTTTTCCTCGGTGGACTTGTCCAATATTTTCGAATCTTTTTTTGCCATAAATCTTTATAGATGTTCCAAAGCTAAAATAATTTAATCATTTAATTTAATCAAATGATTAAAAATAGTAAAATTTAAAAGTGGAACTACTATGATTCCACCTTTTTGATCAGTTTGAAAGGTTTTTGATTTCTTCTAACTGGGCTAGAGATTGATCAACTTCTTTGAGTCCGGCAATAAAAAAGAGCTTTTTGATAATCCAGTGATTCGAGTTTTCTGGTTTGAAATTCAGGAATATCCAGATCGCGGCGAAGGTAAATAGCCCGGTAATCAGAATCTGAATGAGGATCCATAGTGTGTTTGCCTGTGAAGGAAACCATGAACTATCTAAATGTAGCGTGCTGTAAAATGGAAGTTGAAACCCTATGTACCGTACGCTTCGAATCAGTGATATGCGCAGATCAATCAGTTGCTTTTGAATATCGGATACGGCTCCTGAGAAATCAATCTGATAGCTCAAAATCAAATGCCGGATGTAATCTGCAAAGATTTTCAAGTTGATTAAGAAAATCATTCCGATAGAGATCAGAAAGTAATTTCCAGAAAGGCTGCTTACCTGAAATCCGATTCCTAAAATCGTCCCGAGAATCAGTAAATACGGTAACCCAACTATTATTCCTGTGATCTTTTCTGCTTTGAGACCATAGAGCGTTTTTTTTGCTTTTTGGCTGATTTGCTCTTTGAGTAAAATGGAATTCATGGCCAATACTTGTTCGATTTTCTGGTCTTGCGATTTCCAGAGAGCTAAAATTTCTTGATCGTTCATATTAGAGTTGGTTTAGTTTAAGGATTTTTTCTTTTAGGATCTTTTTTAATCTGTTGAGTTTTGTAGCCACATTGGACTCCGAGATTCCCAGGATATCAGCAATTTCGACATAGGATTTCTCTTCTAAATAGAGCAGCATTAGCGCTCGATCAAAGGATTTCAATTCTCCGATAACTTGATACAATTGATTGATCTGCTCATTTTGAGGATCATCTGGTGGAGCGGCGATTTGGATAAATCTGGCCGAAATAGGTTCTGTTGAGGAAGTTCGTTTGCTTTCTTTCCGAAGATTGGAGATAGCCACATTCAATGCGATTCGGTAAAGCCAAGTTGAAAACTTGTAATCCGACTTAAACTTTGGAAAGGACTTCCAAACTTGAATTGAAATTTCCTGAATCAAATCTTTGATCTCCTCCTCTTCTCTGGCATAGGTACGTGCCACTTTATAAAGAATCCCTTTATTCACCTCAAGAAGTGAGATAAATTGCTTGGAAAGCTCTGATTCAGATAAACTCATATTTAAATCGTTTACCAATGATTCGCAGAAAAGCTTAAAAAATCACAGGGTAATTTAAAATATTAAAAAAAATGGTGATGGAAAAATGTATTTGTATGCAGGCAAAGGTTGATCGGGCAAAAGATTTTTTGTCCTAGGCGAAGCTTATAGGTTAAAAAAACAGCATCAGTTGGAATTTGGAAAGAATGATATTAATCGGCAGATGAAGGGGTGCCAAAATACTTGGAGGGTGCTTTTTTGATCCCAGGGGAGGAGAAAATGCTGAGTTGGGTTAAAGGCGTTTAGCTTCCGAAAATTGATTTCAAGTCCCTAAGAACCTCCCAACTGAAGAGGCAGTCCTGTGTGAAGTGCAAAAAACAGTTGGAGAACTTAGCTCGAAAAATCCAAATTCAACTTTTCCAAATTCTCACATTTCTTAGGCTAGATTTTTTTCAGTTCCTCACCGGTTCTCACAGAGGATTCACGAATAATCAACTCCGGTTTTAGCACGATTTTCTGGGGTATGAATTTTGATTGACTAGATGCGATTTCCTGTAGGAAAAGTTCTGCAGCACTATTGCCTATCCGTTTACTGTGTTGTTCTACAGTGGAAAGTGGAGGATCGGTAAATGACATAAAGGTTTCATTTGCGAAGCCAACGATTCCAAACTGATCCGGGATTTTAATCTTGTGCTCTTTCAACACTTGCATGGCTCCCATAGCACCCATGGCCGAAGCTGAAACTAGAGCATCTACTTTCAGTCCTTTTCCTAGAATTTCCAGCATACTGGCTCGACCATCTTCCAGTTGAAGGTTGGATTCAAAGATTAACTCTTCGTCAAAGGGTATTCCATGTGCCTCCAATGCTTCCTGATAGCCACGAAGTCGATCTTTGTAGATGCTGATTTTTGCATTGCTGGTGAAGTGCGCGATGCGCAAATAGCCTTGTGAAATCAGGTGCTCCGTAGCCATATATGAGCCCAGATAATCATCAATGACTACCTGAGACACTTCTAGTTCATTAGTAGACCGATCAAATAAAATCAAAGGGGTGCCATTATTGATTAACTTTTTAAAGTGCTTAAAATCCTTCGTCTCTTTCGCATAAGAGACGATTACTCCATCCACTCCAGCATTGAGTAAAGCTTGGACTTTATCTACCTCATTTTCGTAATTATCATGACTTTGGCAGATCATCACGTTGAATCCTGCGGTGTTGGCAATCTCCTCTATTCCATAAATGACTGAGGAGAAAAAGCTTCGATCTGCGGTCGGGACGATGATTCCTAGGATGTTGGATTTGCCACTGCGTAAAGCTGCTGCAATATTATTGGGTTGATAATTTAGTTTTATGGCAGCTTGCTGTACTAGTTTTCGGGTTTTTAAACTGATCCTAGGATTGTTATTTAGAGCTCGAGAAACGGTAGAAGCAGTCACATGAAGGTTCTCGGCAATGTCATGAATGGTAGTTTTCTTTTTCATCCTAAAGCAAGCTAGAGCAAGGTTTGGGGCTATTCATTGGAGGGTTTACCAATAGTTGCCAATATACCACCATCTACATATATTATTTGTCCATTGACGAAATCGCTTGCAGGAGAGGACAGAAAAACAGCCACCCCCATGAGGTCTTTTGGATCTCCCCAGCGTCCAGAAGGGGTTCGGTTCAGGATAAACTCATTAAAGGGATGACCGTCAATTCTGATCGGCTTAGTTTGCTCCGTGGCAAAATAGCCAGGGCCTATACCGTTTACCTGAATATTATGTTTGGCCCATTCTGTTGCCATATTTCTCGTGAGCATTTTCAATCCGCCTTTTGCTGCAGCATAGGCAGATACGGTGTTCCTCCCTAATTCACTCATCATCGAGCAGATGTTGATGATTTTACCGGATTTGCGCTGGATCATTTTTTTTCCTACGTGCTTTGATACGATGAAAGGTCCGACAAGATCCACGTCGATTACTTCCCTAAAATCCGCCACTTCCATGTCTTCCATGGGGATCCGCTTTATAATTCCGGCATTGTTGATCAGAATATCTATAGGACCATCTTTCTCTATTTCGGCAATTGCCGTTTTGACCTGATCTTCTTTGGTCACATCAAATAGAAATCCATTAGCATTTAAACCTAGACTTCGATATTCTTCGAGGGCCGCTTCTAGCTTTGCTGGCGAATGACCATTGATTAGCAACTCTGCACCTGCATTTCCTAGTCCTTTTGCCATCGCCATTCCCAGGCCATGAGTTCCACCAGTAATCAGTGCTCGTTTTCCACTTAAATCAAATAGGTTTTTCATCGTTTATTTCAAGTCAGTTACTTTGATCACGTCCATGTCTCCGTAATCCAGATTTTCTCCTGCCATTCCCCAGATGAAAGAATAATTGCTAGTACCGGCACCGCTATGAACAGACCAAGGCGGGGACAAAACAGCCTGATGACTTTTCATCCAAATGTGCCGAGTCTCCTGTGGCTCACCGATGAAATGACAGATCATCTGATCTGGAGCCAAATCAAAATATAAATAAGCCTCCATTCGTCTATCATGTGTATGAGCAGGCATGGTATTCCAGATGCTTCCGGGTTTCAGCTCGGTGAGTCCCATCTGCAGTTGGCAAGTTCTTACCACACTATTGACTATGAGTTTTCGGATCGTTCGGTGATTTGCTTGCTCCATTGTTCCGGTTTCTACTATTTCAGCATCTGAATGAGAGATTTTTTTTGAAGGGAAAGCTACATGTGCGGGAGCAGAATTGAAGTAAAAAAGTGGAGTTTTCCCGTCTTTTCCGGGATAAAAAATTACTTCCTTGGTGCCTCGGCCAAGATACAGAGCTTCCTTATTTTCTAAACTATAGCTAATCCCATCCGCGATGATCTCTCCTGTCCCACCAATGTTGATGATCCCAAGTTCTCTTCGCTCTAAGAAATATTCGGCTTTCAGCGGGTCAATTGTAGCAAGCTTTAGTGGCTTTTCCGTTGGAGCAACACCTCCCACAATTAATCTATCATAATGGGTATAGACCATATTGATTTGACCTTGCTGAAATAGGTTGTCCATTAAAAAATCCTCTCGAAGTTGAGTGGTATCCATTTGCTTGAATTCTCTAGGGTGAACAGCAAATCGGATGGTATAATTTATGTCATTCATGTGTTAGGTGTTAAGTTTTTAATAAAGGCAATTATGAAAATTGCGTATTAATTTTTAAAGCTTTTCTTATCGATAAGTGATCTTCAAGGGTTTTGCCAAAGCTTTGGAAAATGCAATGAGGTACTTGTCCCATTCCTCAGGACTGGTGATTTCTGCGGATTTTTCCCAGGCAAAACCTGCGAAATAGGAGAGATCTTGTTTCGGGTCTAAGCTGATTAGCAAATGACTCTGGTCCTTAATGGGAGTTCTTTTTTCTTGATGAGACAAGATCAGGCTGGGATTGACCACGATGGCTGTACCCAAATTGGAATCATCTATTTGCTCCCAATAGCGGAACCAACCTGCCTTGCTGTCAAGGTTTGTTTTTCCTTTTCCATCGTGAAGAGTGATCGCAGTAGTCAGATTTGGTAATGGGGAATCTGATTTAAGAAGTAACTCCATTTTGAAAAGTCGACTTCCTCTATCTAAGGATATTCGCTTCGTTTCTAGGATTATGATGCCGTCAGCACTCCAAGGTGCGTATGTCAATTCAAAAACAGTCCTGAGCTTCCCCGTGGATATGATTCGATGCGAGATGAAATTTTTGGAAACATAAAGTTCTTCACCCACTTGTACACCGATTCCGCCTATACCGCGACTGTCTCCTACATGGTAAGGATCATATCCTTCGCCATCATCTTTATGATAACTTCCTCCATCCATGTGCTTCTGGTACCATTTATTGATGATCGGATAGTCTACACGTTTCAGCCAGCAATCTATACCACTAGTCAATGTGCCTCCCTTAAATCCGCCATCTGTCAAGCGTTGCGCTTCAGACCCGTAAGTTCGGAAAGCTACTTTGTCGTTTTCCCAGGCAAAATCATCGATCCGCTCGGGGACGAATCTACCGTAGGTAGTTCGAGGATCTTTAGGAGCTGGTTTGGAGTCCTTTGATAGGATGACTTGATAGCTTTTGCTTTCATTAGACCCGATCTCAGTCCAAAACAAAAGGACATCGAAGTATCCGTCTAGATCTTCATCCACCCATTGAATTTCACTGGAATTTCCAGTGCCAATCTCTACTAGTGTCAATTCTGATTTTGGAAAATCAGGCCCCAACATTTCCTCCAGCTGGTATACCGGAATACTGATTACCTCAGCCCTATCTTGACCCAACGAGTTTTCGATCGTGATTTCAGCTTTCCTGGGAGAGGAAATAAGAAGAGAAACAGTAGCTAGATAAAGTAGGTTGATCATTTTCTGGGAAGGTGAAAATTAGAGGACTATTTTTTAGCGGTAAGCTTTTGGTAGCGGAGCAAAGCTTCCAAGTAATAATAATCTGCATAAGCAATCGGGCCGTCAATCTCAGTTCCTTTTGGCATATGGCCGGTGCTGTGCATCAGGATGAAATTATTATTGGTGCCCGGCTCAGCTAGGTATGCTGGACTACTTAGGCTGGCAAGCATCTTCTCAGCAGCATCGAAATAGCGGGTGCTTTGATCAGTATAAGTGCTTAGTTCAAGAAGGCCTGAAGCTACCACTGCGGCTGCTGAGGCATCGCGTACCTCATTTGGTGCATCAAAGTCCCAGTAAGGAACCATGTCCTCTGGTAGGTTAGGATGATTAAGAATAAATTCTGCTATTTTTTCAGCCTGAGCCAGATATTTTTTGTCTTTTGTTTCCCGATACAGTAAGGTGTAGCCATACAATCCCCAGGCTTGGCCGCGAGCCGAGGCAGAATCGTCAGATTTTCCCCGATGAGTTTTTTTGGCAGATACTTCATTAGTAATGGTATCGTAGTCCACTACATGGAAGCTACTGTTATCAGCCCGGAAGTGGTTTTTCAAAGTAGTATCTGCGTGTTTTACAGCAATACCATAGAAGGTAGAATCTCCGCTATACTTTGTAGCCCAGAAGAGCAATTCCATGTTCATTATATTGTCTATGATCACAGGAAATTCCCAAGGCTTAAAGTCCCAAGATCTAATACTTCCGATCTCTGGATTGAAGCGTTTGATCAATGTGGTAGCACCTTGGAGTAGAATAGGAGCATAGGTTTCGTTTTCGGTGAGTCTAAGTCCATTTCCAAAAGAGCTATACAGTACAAAACCTAAGTCGTGGGTATGTGTATTGAATTGAACTGATTCCAATCCAACTGTCCTCGAAGTTGCCGAATCAGCCCAGACCTTTTCACCGGTATAATCATACATAAACCAAAGGCTTCCTGGGTAGAATCCACTGGTCCAATCCCTAGCTGGAACTAGATTTATAGAGCCGTCGGCATTGGTAGATCGTGGATAGAGCGTTTTATCGCCAAGTGCTTTCAGGCTATTTTCCAAATGAGCCTGGGCGATTTCCATGCTTTTTTCGACATCAGGTTTTTGCGCTTTCTGTCCAATTGCCGGAGTACAAGAGTCAAGAGTTAAGGCAATAAAAAGCAAAGGAATCAACGTTTTTTTCTGCATGGTATTTTGGGATATTCAGAGTCAATTCTCACCAAAGTAAAAATTGACCCTGAAATGAATTAAGGATTAATATCCTGGATTATTTGGTGCCAAATTCGGATTTATTATCAATTCTGAATTTGGCAATGGGAACAAGTAATCTCTGGATGGATCAAAATTCGACCTAGGCTCAAAACTGTTAGGTCCTTGGAAAACGATTTTCCCAAGTTTTCTGCGCTTAATATCGTACCATCTCTTCCATTCGAAAGCAAGTTCCAATCGACGATCATCCATAGTCAAGTCGATTAACTGAGACTTGGTCAAACCAGTCGAAACATCTGCAGGGAAAGCCGTCATTCTTCCACCCCAATTTCTAGCACGCTCACGAACTTGATTTAAATACCCAGCTGTTTCTGTGGCAGGTTTGCTGAGTTCTGCTGAAGCTTCAGCAGCGATTAATAGCACCTCTGCATAGCGCATATCGATGTAATTATGGTCTGAATATCTTCCTCCAGCGTTGGAATTGCCAGGAGATTGCGTCCACTTATAAATGTGAGGTCTAGGTGTAGTGAATTGTGGGTAGGCCCTAACTACACCATTGAAGACAATGGTGTCGACCAGACTCACTTCTTTTCGATAATCTTTATTATCCCAAGTTTGGTAAACTTTTAGTGAAGGTACACTGACCCCAAAGGTCCCAGGTTGAAAGTTGATGACACCAGTCATATTTGGAATCAAGTCATCATTTTGAGATCCAACATTGATCTGACCCAAAAAGTCGAGCGCAAAAATGGTCTCTTTCACGTTGTCAGCATTTGATGCGATCCATAGGCTTCTAAAATCCGCTTCCAGTCTGTATCCAAATAGATCTTTGTTGTCGATTACAAATTTCGCCTCCTCGTAGGCTTTTTGATAATTGCCTTGGGTCAAATAGACTGAAGCTAAATAAGAGGCCGCTGTTCCAGCAGTTGGTCTGCTCCGCACGTCATTTTTCTGCTTGTTTGGAAGCCATTGCTTCGCAAATTCCAGATCGGCGATGATTCCGGCATAGATTTCAGCTTCTGATGACTTGGAGATGTTTTTCAAAGCAGTCGGATCGCTTACTGCAAAATTGATGTATGGAAGATCTCCAAATACTCTTACCAAGTGGAAGTAGCTAAACGCTCTGACAAATTTTGCTTCAGCGATTAACGGGTTGATCTCTTCAGCTTTTAGGCCAAGACTTTCTCCACCGCTTTCTGCTGCATTTGCAGCATTGATCACTTGGAACCAAACCGGCCAAAATCTACTCACCATCCCGTTATTTGAATCCATATTGAAATCGTTTACCTGGATTCGTTCTGCAGAAGTGGCTCTGTTGCCGATATCCACCATGTCACTTCGGAGCATCAATGCTGAATTAAACTGTCTTCCAAAAAGAGGTTCGGAAGCAAGTACCCCATAGCTACCAAGTACAGCTGTTTCTACATCCTTCGGAGTATTGAAGAATGTTTCAGGTGCAAAGACGCCTACTGGTTTTTCTTCCAAATCCGCACAGCCAAGCGATAATAAGGCTAGCCCCAGACCCAGAATTATATTTTTTGAATTTTTCATGATTTCTGTTTTTTTGGGTTTAGAAGCTAATGTTCATGCCGACAGTGAACGATTTTGCATTTGGATAACTCGCATAATCTAAGCCGAGGTTTCTATTTGAGTTTGTAGCTCCACTGGATGAATAATTGACTTCTGGATCAAATCCTCTGTAGTCAGAGAATGTAAGAATATTCTGAGCACTCACATATAACCTCAGTTTGCTGACAGAAATCTTCTCTGTCATCGCTCTCGGAAAATTGTAACCCAAAGCGATGTTTTTCAATCTTACATAACTGCCATCGAATACCCATCTGCTGCTTACTCGTTGAGTTCTATTGAGCGTACGAGAGGGCACATTGGTATCGGTATTGGTCGGAGTCCAGCGATTCAAGGCTTCAGTGGTAGAATTGATCGATCCTGAAAGAGTCTCTAGCTCCAATAGGGTGTAGCTCAAAATTTTGTTTCCCTGGGACCCTTGGAAGAAGATGTTCAAGTCAAAACCTTTGTAGCTAAAGTCGTTATTCAATCCCCAGATAAATTTTGCTTGCCCGTTTCCGATAATTGTTCGGTCGTCTGCATTTAGTCTGCCATCAGGGTTTCCCGTAAGTCTTCCGGCACCATCTTTTTCGCCGTCGATATCACGAAATTTCTCGCCTCCAGCGACTTGCTCAAATCCGCCACCGGGAAGGAAAGTATCTCCATTTTGATAGACTCCATCATAAATCCATCCAAAGAAGCTTCCTACCGGCTCACCTACTCGAAGGATTTGAGTTTGTCCCAAGCCAATCAAATGGCCTGGTCCAGAACCGTAAAGAATGTCATTTCCGTCAGGAAGTTCTAGCACCTTGTTTCTGTTAGTAGAGATGTTAAAGCTTGTTCTCCAGTCGAATTCTCCTGTTGTGTTGATGGTGGTAAGGCCCAGTTCGAATCCTTTGTTTTCTATTTTACCGATGTTTTGGAGCTGGCTACCAAATCCTGAGTAGGATGGAAGTGGTACCGAGAATAGTAAGTCAGAGGTTACACTTCTGTAATAATCCACGGTCAAATTGATCCGGTTTTCAAAGAATCCGATATCCACACCAAAGTCAAATTGTCTAGTAGTCTCCCAGGTAAGATCGTCATTGGCTACCGTAGTAGGGCGGACTGCATTTACTGGGGATCCGTTGATTACTGTGAATACATTTGAAAAACGTGCAAGCGTCTGGTAAGGCGAAATCGCTTGATTACCAGTGAGTCCGTAACTCGCTCTCCATTTGAAATCTGAGAATAAGCTGGATTCTTGTAAGAACTTCTCGTCCTTCATATTCCAAGCAAAAGCACCTGACGGGAAGAATGCCCATTTATTGTTCTTACTGAAGTTAGACGAGCCATCGTATCTCGCATTGAAAGTGAATAAATACTTGCTGTTAAACGAGTAATTGATTCGGGAATAAAGGGAAGCAATCTGAACTTCGGAGAATCCTGAGTTCGGGATTTGGGGTACAGATCCTCCTTCTAGATTCCAATACGAGACCGAATTGGTGATGAAAGACTGGCTTCTTGCGAGCCAGTTGGTATTCTGTGACTTTTGGATGGAATAACCTCCCAAGATCGAGAAATTGTGTTTTTCACTAAATATTTTGGAAAAAGTTAAGTAATTCTCATTGATGATATCGGTGTTTTTGTAGGAGCTGATACTTGCTTCACCGCCTGTATTTAGACCTTGATTCAGCGTAGTTGGTATGAATATTCCTCGTCTTCCATTATCTGTTTTTGCACCTAAAGTGGTTTTGAATGTCAAGTTTTTAGTGATATCAAAATTCACAAAAATATTTGCTTGAAGTAAATCAGCCACGTTTTCATCTTCTCGTTGAGAAGCGACCGCAAAAGGGTTATCAATCGGATCTCCGATTTTAGCAATCGTGAAGGAGCCATCCGGATTAGTCACCGGAAGATCCGGCATAAAGCGTAGGGAAGAACCTACCACACCTGCACTGTTTGCTCCTCCAGAACCTTCCTGAGTCACTACGCCATTTTTGCCTTCTCTTCTGGCAAATAGATTTAATCCTACAGTGATCTTATCGGAGGCATTGAAATTCAAATTACTAGTGAGTGAATACCGCTCAAATCCAGAGTTGATGATTACTCCCTTCTGATCAAAATAAGCCCCAGAAACGTAATAATTCATCTTTTCTGTACCACCTGATACTGCCAATTGGTAGTTTTGAATTCCTCCTGTTCGAAAGATTTCATCCTGCCAATTCGTATCTGCACCCCCTGAAATATAATTGGGATGTACCTCCTGGGTATAATTGAGAAACTGCGAGGCGTTTAGCATATCCATCCGTCTTACAGGTTCTTGACTTGCAAAAGAAGTATTGAAATCAATTTTGGTTTTCCCAGCTTTTCCTTTTTTGGTGGTGACCATGATGACGCCATTGGCTCCTCTTGAGCCATATATTGCAGTTGCAGAAGCGTCTTTGAGGACCTCCATAGACTGAATATCTTCAGGTGCTGGTATTGTACCTCCTATGAAACCATCCACTACAAAAAGTGGGTCACTGCTGGCATTGATGGAGTTTCCTCCCCGGATTCTTCCTTTCAAAGCTCCTCCCGGATCACCGTTATTTGCCTGTACACTTACTCCAGCTGCTCGTCCCTGTAATGTTTGGACGGCATTGGCTACTGGAAATGCTGTAAGTTCAGCGGCTTTTACAGACGATACAGATCCGGTCAGGTCACTTTTTCGCTGCGTACCGTAGCCGACTACGATTACTTCCTCCAATTGAGAAATGTCAGTTGCTAGCTCGATATTCAGTGTGCTTGAATTGCCAACAGCCATTTCCCTGGAAATCATCCCAATGAATGAGAAGACAAGGGTTGTTCCTTGGTCGGCATTAATGGAGTATTTTCCATCAATATCCGTAGTGGTACCGGTTGTAGTTCCTTTTACTACGATCGATACACCTGGCATAGTTTCGCCCGCATCGGAGGTCACTCTGCCGCTTACCTGTCTGGTCTGCGCCTTTAGAAAAATTGGGGTGCAGCCCAGTAAAAAGAGTAGTGCCAAACGTACGGCCAGTCTCCTTTTTTGTAGTGGTTTTACCATGTGTAATTTGAGTTTTGGGTTATTGAAATTTTGATTACAATTGTGCAATCGATTGCATTTTATAAATAAAAATTTGACTATCAAATTATTTTAACAAAAAGTTTTAGGAGATTTTTTACCTCAATTAGGATTTAAATCTTCTTGAAAAGAAATATCTATTCTAAATTTTTCCCTAAAAGCTGTACAATCGATTGTACAATAAATTCCAGAATCCGAAGTAAGAGAAGTCTTGGATGTTTTCTTTTTACCCAAAAAACAACTCATACAAATACCTTCCAGGGGTAAGGGTAAAGCCTCCCGCAATGATAATTCCGCTTACATAGAGAATCACCATTTTGCGCTGATGGGCTTTAATATTGCCCTTTTTTACTTCTAAAAAAGCTGTGGGGACTGTCCAAAGGACGATGATACTGAGTAAATGGAGGTAGCCAAAATGATTTAAAAATTGAGGCCCTACGCCAGCAGGAATTAGTAAGGCAATTAATGCAGTAAGGACCATAAGAATCATATAAATTCCTCCCAGTTTTCGGTGGATAGTTCCGCCCTTGCGAGCGGCAAGAAGGTATCCACCTAAAAAAATACAGGGTACTACGGTGAGTAGATGGAAATACATTAAAGATTCGTAGCTCATTTTTTATGTTTTTTGAAATTACTAATTCTATTCTTTCAAGTGATATGAAATAGATCCAAGGATAAAGTAATTAGAAGAAGTCGGTTTAGATTCTTTCAAGAATTCCTCATTTGGGCTGATTAGATATCTGGACTCTATTCGTAGCATAAAATTTTCGCTAAGCTTTCGATCAAGATTTATACTATAGCCGCTAGCTAGTAAACTTGGAGCAGTTTGATTGACTGCGATCACGCCATTTCGGTCTTGGTAATATTCAGCTCTCAAAGAAGCCTTCCAGTTTTGATCAAAAGTATAAGTTGAGATAAGTGAAGCCCCTGACCAGAAATTCATTTTGGTAGATTTCTTAACCACTTGCTCCCAGCCTAAATCTATTCCTGCCACTACTTTCCAATTTTCAGAAATTTGGTAGGTCAAATACTGATTGGAGAAATAGCGCATCCTTCGCAATTTATCGGGATAGTTATTCCCGATTAAGGTGCTCCAGTTCAGTGTCAATTGATTAGTTGGGGAGAAATTGACTTGGGTTCCAAAGGAAGGTAAAGAGTTTCCAGCTATTGTTTGAATTACTTGCCAGCCATTGGTGAGCCATAAAGAGAAATACCAGTGATCATCTTTTTGCCAGCCAAGCTTTGCGCCAGTAAGAAAGTAGGGGCTATTTTCCGCAATAAGGGACCTTCCCAGCGTTGGGTTTTCGGAAGAAACAGCACTTTCAAAACCAATATGCGAGGGTAATACTCCTACATCAAGCCAGAGGTTTTGTTCTTGGTCTAATGCAATACCAATATTTGCCTCATTGATCCATCGCAGTGCCTTGGGCTCTGCAGCATAATTGTCCTGAGAATAAGTTCCTTGCTGAAGTCCTAGTTTTCCTCGAAACCGCTTGGATTCATATGCGACTTGGACTAAGGCGAGGTTTATGCGAGGCCGATCATGCCGAGTATGATTATAGAGAAAGGGCAATCGTTTTTTCTCCTCAGGGTGATTGAAATCAAAGCCATAATATAAATCGATAAAACTTCCTACTTTCCAATTGTTCTGTTTGGATTCCTGAGCCCAAGACAGCACTGAAAAGCAAATTAATATGCAAAAAATGAAGTAAAATTTGAGACGATTTAGCATGTATTCAAAATAGTGAAATCGAATTTTTTGAGACTTGGGATGAGTTGAAAAATCGCCACAAAAAATAAAGGCGAAATTCTAATGTACTTGCGTAGAGCAAAAGTAAATGCCCCTATTTTTTTTCTGATGAAGTAAGATTAATTCGTGTTTTAGGTAAACTTTCAGGATAATTTTTTTGAATAAATTCGACCATCTTTTCTCGAACATACACCCGAAGATCCCAAGCCGTCGGGGAGTTTTTGGCGGAGACTAGAATTCTTGACTCCACGGTGAATTCCTTGGCATCGGTCACCTGTAGCACCTTAACTTTTTTGTCCCAAAGGTCTGTTAATTCCAAGATTCGGTCAAGTTCTGCGCGAAGTGCATCAAAGGAAATCGAGTAATCCGTATGTATAAAAACAGATCCAATAATGTCTGATGAGGATCTAGTCCAGTTTTGAAAGGGCTTTTCTAAGAAGTAAGTCGAAGGTAAAATCAAGCGGCGCTGATCCCAAAGCCGAACTACTACATAATTCAAATTAATCTCCTCAATCCAGCCCCATTCGCCCTCCACAACCACCGCATCTTCTAATCGAAAAGGCTGTGTGATGGCAATTTGTACGCCTGCGATCAGGGTTCCGATTGCTTTTTGTGCAGAAAAACCAATAATAATTCCAGCCACTCCAGCCGATGCAAAAAGCCCTACTCCAATCTGTCTTATTGACTCAAACGAGATTAGAATCAGGCCAATTCCGAGAACAATAATCATGAATTTTGCAACTTTTTCAAGTACGTTGATCTGGGTGAAGACTTTTCGTGCTTTTAAATTATCCTCTTGATTGATATCATATTGCTTGAGCAGGGCAATTTTTCCAATTTTTGTTAAGACAAGAAGACTCCAAGTAAATCCGCAAATGATTAAGACGGTATTCACATGTGGTAAATAGGAAAAAACACCTTCCCATGATTTAGCAGCTTCTCCAAAATAGATTTTGGTGAATCCCAAAAAGAGCGTAATTAATAGTGGTAAAACTAGTCTGGTGTAAAGATTCATAGGTTGATTTGCGGTTCCCTTAATAAAGCAAAAATCATTTTAGGAATCAAAATTTGAAAAAGTTAAGTGTTCTTGTAAAGGAAGGTTTTGGAAGAGCTAGTAACCAAGCTGTGAAGATTTACTCATTTAAAATTTTTGAATTATTAAGGGAAACTTTTCTCATTATATGGACTTGATCACAAACAGCTGTAAATTCAAGCATGAGAAAATTAAATCAATTTCATTTCAGCCTTTTTCTTGCAGTTTTCGGCTTACTTTTTTCTTGCAGTCAAAATAAGCAAGCCGAAAACTTGGTAGTCAATCAGGAATCATCTCCCCCAAAGGTAAGTATCGCTGAAATTGAAGAAGGAATCAAAGCTTTTATCGCTGATCAAACCGAAAAGAATGATGGGTTCTTTCCTGTGAAGGATGAGAATCATGATATGAAAATGAAGCTGGTCCGAGTTCATACGGAGTATTTATCCAACTTGGGTCCCAAGAGCCATTTCGCCTGTGTGGATTTGGTTGATGAAAGTGGAGATGTCTATGATGTGGATTTTTTTATGGAGGGAGAACCTGGTGGAATGGATGTAACCTCTACTACTGTTCATAAATTGAACGGGAAGCCGTTCTATTCTTGGAAGCAAAATAAAGAAGATAAAACTTGGTTTAAATTACCCTTGGAGCAATCTAACAACGCACTTTTGGGCGTAGTCGAAGGAAGAGATGAGTTTGAGTTTTATTACACTGCTCAGCTACCTCAACTTGATGGTCCGGCAAAAATCTGGATCCCATTGGCAGAGTCAGACCCCTTCCAAGAAGTGTCAGTTTTGGAAGTCAGCTTACCAAAAGGGGCTAAGAAAATTAAAGATGGGAACTACGGCAACACCTTGTACTATATGGAGGTGGGCCCAGAAAACTCAGGCGAAGAGATTTCGATTACCTATTCCGTCAAACGAAAGGAAAAAGGTCCCTATGATGCTCCCGCGCCAGAGAAGTCGCTATACTTAGCTTCCACTAAACTGATGCCCACGGGAGGGAGATTTGAAGAAATCGCAAAGGAAGAAATCGGTGATAAAATTAATGATTCGCATCTTATCCAAGCGCGGGTCTTATACGATTATGTGATTGACAATATGAAATACGCCAAGGTGGGGGATTACGGCAAAGGCGATTCCAACTATGCCTGCGATTCCAAAACAGGCAATTGCACAGAATTCCATTCGCTTTTTATCTCTTTAGCAAGATCGGTGGGGATTCCTGCACGGTTTGCGATTGGAGCTTCGATTCCATCGGATCGAAATGAGGGAGGGATTGATGGCTACCATTGCTGGGCTGAGTTTTATGCGGATGGCAAATGGTGGCCTGTGGATATCAGTGAGGGAAATAAATATGCGGCTTTAGCTACGTATTATTTTGGGAGACACCCAGCCAATCGAATTGAATTGAGCCGAGGCAGAGATTTGAAACTTACTCCAGGACCACAAGCTGGACCTATCAATTTTCTAGCTTATCCTTACTTGGAAATCGAAGGCAAGGAGGTTAAAGTCAGCTCCAAGTTTTCTTTTCAGCGAAAGATTAAAGCATAAAAAAAGGCTGTGAAAACAGCCTTTTTATTTTTTGAACCTCGGGTATTTACTTAGCCGGGTGCTCGGTGCTATCAGCTGCTGCTGGATGTTCTGCTTCTGCTGGATGCTCTACACCTTCAGCTTGTTCTGTTTCAGCTTCTTCGTTGTTTGCTTCTTTTTTTCCACCGCAAGAGGTAAAGCTAAATGCTGAAATAAATAGGATTGCAAATGCAATTGTAAAGCTTGATTTAAGTTTTTTCATAGTTTTTGATGATTAGGTTGATGCAATATAAATATTTTGATTCAAGGATAAAATGGTAATTGATTCATTCATTTTTTCAACTTGATTAAAATCAGTCGATTAATTCCCAATCCATTCTGCTACAAATAGATTTGTGTCACGGGTTCCTCCATTATTCCGGTTGGAGGAAAAAACCAAGTGCTTACCATCGTTTGAGAAGACAGGGAATGCATCGAACGTACCGTCATTGGTGATTTTGGTAAGACCTGTTCCATCGATATTGATCATGAACAAATTGAAAGGAAAGCCTCTTTCTGTTTGATGATTAGAAGCAAAAATGATTTTTTCACCTGATGGATGGAAGAATGGTGCCCAGTTAGCTTTACCCAAATCAGTTAATTTTTTGACATCTGAACCGTCAGCATTGGCTACATATAACTCCATGCTGGTTGGCATCACCAATCCATCAGCCAATAAATCTTTGTAAATCTTCACGTCTGCCTCACTTGTTGGCCTGGAGGCTCTCCAGATTAGCTTTGATCCATCTGGGGAAAAGAAAGCTCCTCCGTCATATCCTAGATCTGAAGTGATCTGCTTCACATCTGTGCCGTCAATATTCATGGTATAAAGCTCCAAATCACCCGTCCTCAAGGAGGTGAATACGATTTTATCTCCCTGTGGCGAAACAGTCGCTTCTGCATCATAGCCCGGTTCATTGGTCAACTGATTTAAGATATTTCCCTCTAAGTCCGCTGTGAAAATATCAAAGGAATCATAGATCGGCCACACATATTTGCCGTCAGTTCTTGGCTCAGGGACTGGAGGACAATTCTTATCTCCCAAATGTGTGGAAGCATAAACGATCGTTTTATTATCCGATAAAAAGTACGAACAAGTGGTTCTTCCTAGGCCTGTACTCAAGCGTTTCGGAGTATTATTTTTCAAATCATCGGTTTCCCAAGTGGTATAGAAAATCTGATCGCATTCATTGCCCCAACTTGCATAGTCCGATTGAAAAACCAACATGCTATCATCAAATGACCAATATGCTTCAGCATTATTTCCACCAAAAGTGATTTGCTTGATGTTTTTCAGGTACTTCATCTCTTCGGGTTGAAGAAGAAGTGAATCAGATGCCGAATGGGCGGTGGATTCAGGGGATTCAATAGTTTCAGTTTTTGGGTTGCAAGCGAATGTTGCAAAAAGGGCTAAAATAATCAGTGCTCTCATTCTTTGGATTAAGGAGTGTTTAATTTGCAGTACGAAGATACCAATTATTATCTTTGAGCTGAAACCCATTTTAGTATGAACCAAAAATCGAAGTACACCCTCATTTTAGTAGTATTTGCCCTCTTTTCATGGAGTTGCGATACTGCGCCGACAGATCAAGCCTTACTTGAAGGCTTAAAAGCTGATGTTACATTTTTGGCGGCTGATGACCTGGGCGGACGGGCAATTGGTACTGAAGGCGAGCAAAAAGCAGCGGATTATCTAGCCGAGGAGTTCAAAAAGTCTGGTTTGGAGCCAAAAGGAACTACTGGATTTTTCCAGCCTTTTACGGTATCTAAACCAACCAATCCGCATGAAGAAGCTGTTATTGGAACAGACGGCGAAGGCGTGACCGGAAGAAATGTCATCGGTTTTATTGACAATAAATCTGAAAACACGATCGTAATAGGCGCCCATTTTGACCATTTGGGAATGGGAGGTCAAAGCTCGCTTCATCGTGGAGATTCTGCAATTCACAACGGAGCAGATGATAATGCTTCGGGAACTGCAGCGTTGGTCGCTTTGGCGAAACTATTGAAGCATGAAAAACACTCCTCCAACTTCCTGTTCATCGCTTTTTCAGGCGAGGAAAATGGGCTTTGGGGTTCAAATTATTTTGTAAAGAACCCTACCATCGAGCTTTCTACAGTGAACTATATGATCAATATGGACATGGTGGGAAGAATGAATGAAGAGAAGACGCTCGCAATCAATGGAGTTGGAACCAGCCCATCTTTGGTGCCTGCATTGGATATGGTCAATGCCGATAGTTTGAAGTTGGTGACTTCCGAATCCGGTATAGGTCCTTCTGATCACACCTCTTTTTACCTTCAAGATTTGCCTGTTTTACACTTTTTCACTGGACAGCATGCCGATTATCACCGTCCCTCTGATGATTCTGACTTGATCAATTATGATGGCCTTTTGCTAGTTGTAAAATACATCGATCGATTGGTAGATCAGTTGGATGCAGAGCCGAAATTAGCCTTTACCAAGACCAAGGATTCATCTGGCGATTCTCCTCGATTTACAGTTTCACTTGGAGTCGTTCCTGATTATTTGTACGATGGTAGAGGCATGCGAATTGATGGAGTTTCAGAAGATAAGCCTGCCCAAGCTGCTGGATTGATGAAAGGAGACGTAATCCTACAAATGGGAGATTCGACCATTGTCGATATGATGAGTTACATGCGGGCGCTGAGTGCCTTCCAAAAAGGAGATTCCACTTCATTGGCTTTTGAAAGAGCCGGAGCAAAAATGGAAGCGAAGGTTAAGTTTTAAGTCATTTACAAGATTAAAACCCACATTAGCGTTAATTTTTCCAATTTAACTGGAAATCTATTTCCCGAGCTCATCAAAGAAGGCTTTTAAAACTGAAGAGTTTTTAAGTCCTTCTATGATTGGGATATTGATCAATACGGCGATCAAAACAAAAATGTAGGAGAAATAGACAGTTTTGAGCTTGAAGTAATCTTTAATTAGTAGAAATAGTATGATCAAAGCGATCAGTACTTGATTCCAAATAAAGATGTCGGACCACATAAAAGGAAAATCGGAAAATTGTGTTGGCTGGTAATAGGCCCCAAGAGGTATAAATGAAAACCGTACTGTGCCTGGAGCCAGTACCCAAAAAACGGTAGATATCATCCATCTGGCATGTACTTGAATGTTTTTTGACTGAATGATTGCCATAATTATGGAAAATGTAAATCCAATAATTGAAATGCAATCAACCAAAGCTAGACTATATCTTACGCCATAAAGTGGTGAGGATTCCGCCATTCCAAGACTGATAAAAACCATATTAAGTGAGGAAGCGACTACGAAACCAGCTAAAATCAAGGCTATGGTCCCAACCTTTCGATGAATTTTTATGGGGCGATGGTGATATAACCAAGGCTGGATTATCAAAATTATATACCAAAAAGTGGCTGATAATCCGTGAAGGTGCCAATGAATTGGAGCATTTTTAAATCCTGTCCAATAGCCTTGGAATCCAATCAAGGTAATCACAAATGGTACAATCAACCAGAGGTGGAGTTTAGAAAAGGGCTTCATTTTTTTATTCATTAAAACATCAAAACCTTTAACCTGATGTCTAAATGAAGATATTCTTTTTCGACTGAATATCAATGAGTAATACCTAGATTCTGAATTCTAATTGTTCGGATATGCCGCTTTCAGCGATAAAAAAATTTGAGATTTTCAGGCAAAAAAATTTATTCAAAATGACCTTTTTTAGATAGAGCTGATTTTTATATTGTTTTTTTCTTTGGCCTTCGTGAATTCGTGCTTGACTATAAACATGGAGCAAGCGATTGGATTGAGATTTTTCTGAAGGCCTTTCCCTTCGGCTAGCTTAATCAGCTGTCTGGCATAAAAGCCAGCTTCCGCAGCGTCTTCAAAGGCTTTGAAACCTGTTCGGATTGGAGGGCTGTATAAATACTTCACTTCACCTGCTAAAAATCGTTGTATCGAATCGATATTACTAATAAATGGCCTTCCCATTCCGATCAAATCGCATTCTCTATTTGCCAAAACTTCATTGCTAAAATCAAAAGAGCGAAACCCACCCGTAATCATGAGCGGTACTTGACTGATTTGTCTGACTTGCTTCGCAAAATCTAAGAAATAGGCTTCTCTCTTTTTGGTACTTTCTTTTTTTACCTTCTCTTCATCTCCTAGGAAAAAGGTTGCTTTTTCGTAAGTCCCTCCGGAAATTTCGATCAAATCTATTCCAGCATCGCTCAGTTTTTTAACAACCTCTAGAGAATCAGCTTCGGTAAACCCTCCTCGCTGAAAATCAGAAGAATTCAACTTGACAGAAATAGGAAAGGCAGCTCCAACTTCCTCACGACATTCATGTACGATTCGCATTAAAAGGCGGCTTCTGTTTTCAAGACTTCCCCCCCAATGATCTGTTCGATGATTAGTTCTAGGAGAGAGGAATTGGCTCAGTAAATAGCCATGAGCTGCATGAATTTGTATTCCGGTAAACCCTGAAACTTTGGCGATTTTTGAAGCAAGCCGAAAACCGGAAATCACCTCTTGAATATCGACTTCCCTCATTGCCTTTGGTGTCCCAAAGAGGAAAAGTTTATTCAGCTTTACCGCCGAAGGTGCTTTGGGATGCGGATTCACAAAGCGATTGGTTTGCCTTCCAGAATGGGAAATCTGAGCCCAAAGATGATTTCCATGAATAGTGCCAGCCGCAGTCCATTTTTTCAATTTTGGAATCATCGCCACATCACCTAAGAAAACATTGCCTGCCGATTCCATATGATCTCTGTCAATCATCACATTTCCAGTGATCAGCAATCCTGCGCCAGTTTGAGACCAAAGTGTGTAGAGATGTTCATGCTCAGGAGTTGGCTCGTATGCCGAATTGCTCATCCGCTCCGTCATGGGTGCTTTAGCTAAACGATTTTTTAGAATGGCGCCGCAAGGAAGGGTGAAGGAGGATTGGAGGTGATTCATGTTATTTTTATAAAAACAGCACCAGCTGTATGTTACACTTAAATGCTTTGTAAAGATGCTGTTTTTTAAAAATAATGAGCTTTTGAACTTAAGATTTACGGGTAAAAATTCAAGCGACGGCATAGCATGAGCCGAATAATTCGACTAATCGGCTCATATAAGTTAAAAAATTGAGCTGAATAAGTTGTATATTCGGCTCATGATCTACAATTGGCAATACCCCAACTGGCCGGACTTTGTTTATGAGCAAGGTATTCTGACTCAGAAGCAACTTGATTTTTTGCTAAAATCAGGTCAGGGAGCCGGTATGCTTGAAGGCTTGAGGTCGACAGATCAACTAGAATTGATGCTCGAAATTGTAGTAGCTGAAGCGATGAAGACTTCGGCCATCGAAGGAGAGTTGCTCAGTCGGATTGATGTGATGAGTTCGATCAAAAAGAACTTGGGGATTCATGAAACTCAGCCCGTTTTCGTGAAAGATCATCGTGCCAAAGGAGTAGCGAAAATGATGGTAGCCTTGCGAGCCACTTTCGCAGATGAGTTGACTGCGGGAGCACTATTCGAGTGGCATCGTATGCTGATGGAGGGCAACCGATACATCAATGCAGGAGGGTGGCGAAGTGACGAATCCCCGATGCAAGTGGTATCCGGAGCGATCGGCAAAGAAACTGTCCACTTTGAGGCACCGCCTTCGCGTCAGGTTGCCAAAGAGATGGAAGCCTTTGTGGATTGGTTTAATCAAACTACTCCGGGTCAAACTGATGAGATTCTAAATCCGCTGTTGCGTGCCGGAATAGCCCATTTATATTTTGAGAGTATTCACCCTTTTGAAGATGGAAATGGGCGAATTGGTCGTGCATTGGTTGAAAAAGTTATCCATCAGGGGCTTGGCTACCCTGCCTTGATCAGTGTATCAAGTGTGATCGAAAAAGAAAAAATCAGCTACTATAGTTACTTATCCAAAGCTCAAAAAAGTCTCGAAATTACTGATTGGCTAAACTATTTTGGAGAGACGATTTTGACTGCCCAGACTGATTCACTCAAGCTTATTGAGTTTACATTGAAGAAAACACGGTTTTTTGATCGCTGGAAAAATGAGTTCAATGAACGCCAGCTAAAAGTGATCGCAAGAATGCTAGCGGAAGGACCGTCAGGATTTGATGGTGGAATGACTGCCAAGAAATATATGGGAATCGTAAAGGTTTCTAAAGCAACGGCGACGCGAGATCTTCAGCAGCTTGCTGAGATTGGGGTATTTCAATCAATAGGTGGAGGAAGAAACGTTCACTATAGCTTGAATATGCGGACTAAATAGCTATCAAAATTGCCTTCTAAGTTTTGAGTGCTAGTCCAATTTATTATTCGTTTTTTACCTCTGATTTTCGAAACGGCATTTTTTGGAATTCTACCCTCCCCAAAAGGGTTTTTCTACTATCTTTGTGCCTGCTTTTGAGGGGGATGTTTCCTCTAAAGCGTGAGGGATAGCAGCGGTATCGACGCACCCCGATAGTTATCGGGGGAGTCGATAAGAGCGGATAGCCCGACCCCGCTTTTCTGCGGGGGCACGCCCAAAAGACTAATTTATCACCTACTTGCCTACAAGAAAGGATATTGTGAAGACATACAAAGAATTCAAACAGGTCGATTATCCACAGATTGGAGAGTCAGTTTTAGCGTATTGGAAAGAAAATCAGATTTTCGAAAAATCGGTATCTAACCGCGATGGAGCAGAGACTTTTACATTTTTTGAAGGTCCGCCTTCGGCAAATGGAACGCCAGGAATCCACCACGTAATGGCGCGGACGCTAAAAGATATTTTCTGCCGATACAAGACGCTGCAAGGCTATCAAGTGAAGCGAAAAGGCGGCTGGGATACGCATGGATTGCCTGTGGAACTCCAGGTTGAAAAGGAACTTGGCATCACCAAAGAGGATATCGGAAAGAAAATCTCTGTGGAGGAATACAACCGCAAATGCCGGGAAACGGTGATGCGATTCAAAAACGAATGGGATGACCTGACCGAAAAAATCGGCTATTGGGTTGATCTGGATGATCCTTACATCACTTTTGAGCCAAAATACATCGAGTCGGTTTGGAGTCTGCTCAAACGACTATATGATAAGGGATTGATATACAAAGGCTATACGATTCAGCCTTATTCCCCAGCTGCGGGAACGGGTTTGTCTTCGCATGAACTCAATCAACCGGGTACCTACAAGGATGTCAAGGATACTTCAATCACAGCACAGTTTAAGCTGAAGGGAGAAGAGAATACCTACATCTTAGCTTGGACGACTACGCCCTGGACACTTCCTTCTAACTCTGCCCTTGCTATTGGGGAGAACTTGGACTATGTAAAAGTGAAGACTTTTAATCCGTACACGTTTGATGCATGTACTGTTATTATAGGAAAGTCTAGATTGAATGCCTACCTCAATCCAAAAGCCGCAGAACTGAAACTGGAAGCCTATAACCCAGGTGATAAACTGATTCCATTTGAGGTGGTCGGCACATTGAAAGGAAGAGATATGCTCGGCTGGGAGTATGAGCAGCTTTTCCCAATTTCTGAATTGGCGCTACCTAAGCCGGCTTTTACGATTATTTCAGGTGACTATGTGACCACCGAAGATGGTACTGGGATCGTGCATTTGGCAAAAGCATTTGGTGCGGATGACTTTCGAACCTTGGTGCAGAATAATGTGCCAGGTGTCTTTGTGAAAGATGAAAAAGGCGGAGACTTGCCTGTGGTAGATAAGCAAGGAAAATTCCTTCCCGTGGTTGGAGAATACCTGGTTGCTAAAATCGCTGAGCATTCGATCACTGCACATAAGCAGTATGGAGCATCTGACTTCTATGTAAAAAACTACCTGGAAGAGGATGAGAGCTTGCCCGAGTACAAAAACACGGATGTGATCATCTCGATCATCCTGAAAAATGAAAATAAGGCCTTTAAGGTCGAAAAATACGAGCATACTTATCCGCATTGCTGGAGAACTGACAAGCCGGTATTGTACTATCCAATGGATAGCTGGTTTATTAAAACTACAGCCTACAAGGATCGATTGGTGGAGTTGAATAAGACGATCAACTGGAAGCCGGAGTCAACGGGAACTGGTCGTTTTGGCAACTGGCTGGAAAATCTAGTGGATTGGAACTTGAGTAGATCCCGATTCTGGGGAACTCCACTTCCGATCTGGAGAACAGAAGATGGGAATGAGGAAAAGTGTATTGGTTCGATAGCGGATCTGGAAGCAGAGATCGAGAAGTCAATCGCAATGGGCTTTATGGAAAAGTCTCCCTATGAAGGAAAGGAACTAGATCTTCATCGACCTTATGTAGATGAGGTGATATTGGTTTCTGACAAGGGCGAAAAGATGTTGCGTGAGGCGGATTTGATCGACGTGTGGTTTGACTCGGGAGCGATGCCTTATGCCCAGTGGCACTATCCATTTGAAAACGAAGAGATCTTCAAGGCTAACTATCCTGCAGATTACATCGCGGAAGGCGTAGATCAGACCAGAGGTTGGTTCTTTACTTTGCATGCGATTTCTGTGATGTTGTTTGACAGCGTGGCTTTTAAAAACGTGATTGCAAATGGACTTGTACTGGATAAAAATGGCAACAAAATGTCCAAGCGATTGGGCAATGCCGTGGATCCATTCAAGACCATCAAGGAATATGGTCCGGATGCAGTACGCTGGTACTTGCTGAGCAATGCCAACCCTTGGGATAATTTGAAATTCAATCTGGACGGAGTGACTGAAGTGCAGCGACGATTCTTTGGAACGCTGCAAAACACCTATAACTTCTTCGCACTTTATGCCAATCTAGATGCTTTTGTCTATGATTCGGCCAAGGCTGTGCCAGTGAAAGAGCGGACTGAGCTCGATCAGTGGATCATCTCTAAGTTACAGACCTTGATCTCCGAAGTGGAAGGAGCGATGGACAATTATGACGCGACCAAGGCAACTCGAGCAATCATGGACTTCACCGTGGATCAGCTGTCCAATTGGTACGTGCGACTCGCTAGAAAACGATTCTGGAGAGGGGAGATGAATGCGGATAAGCAGGCTGCATACGAGACGCTTTATGAATGTTTGTTGAGCTTATCGCAGTTAATGTCTTCTTTTGCGCCATTCTATTCGGATTGGTTGTTCCAAAACTTGACCGAAACTGGTGATTCGACGATTGAGTCCATTCACTTGACTGATTGGGCAACTGCAGACACTGCTTTGATCAACAAAGAGCTGGAAGAAAGCATGGACTTGGCCCAAACGATCTCTTCGCTCGTTCATTCACTTCGTAAGAAGGAGAAAATGAAAGTGCGTCAACCACTTCAGCGGATTCTGATTCCTGTTTTGAGTGCCAAAACTCAAGCGCAGATTCAGCACGTGGAAGAGCTCATCAAATCCGAAGTGAATATCAAAACCATCGAATATATCAATGATGCTTCCGGGATTTTGGTGAAAAGTGTGAAACCAAACCTGCCACTCTTGGGTAAAAAACTAGGTCCAAAGATGCGATTTGTGGTAGCTGCGATCAACTCTTGGGGACAAGCCCAAATTGCAACGATCGAGCGAAACGGAAAAATCAATGTTGAGCTGGAAGGTGAGGACTTTGAGCTGCTTTTGGAAGAAGTCTTGATTTCTTCTCAGGATATCCCCGGCTGGTCAGTTGCTTCTGATGCGGGTGTGACCGTAGCATTGGATGTTACGTTGACTGAAGAATTGAAGCAAGAAGGAATTGCCCGGGACTTGGTCAATCGAATCCAAAATCTTCGAAAAGACATGGGTTTAGAAGTTCAGGACAAGATCAAAATTCAAATTGCTGACGATAATGAATTGGTCAATGCTGCAGTCGCAGGATTTGGAACGTACATTGAAGCAGAGACCCAAGCGGTAAGTTTGAGCTTTGAATCTAATTTGGAAAATGCATCTTTGCTGGACATGGACGATTTTAACGTTTCTATAAAAGTAGAAAAGGCCTAAGGTCTAGACTTCAACTATGAATAATTACCTTAAATATTTCGGAATTGCCCTTTTTGTAATTCTTTTAGATCAATCGGTCAAAATGCTGGTTCATTTTGAGATGGACTTCGGCACGCCGGGCCAGATTCCGATATTTGGAGACTGGTTTAAGTTGCATTACACGACCAATCCCGGAATGGCTTTCGGGATGGAAATCGGATCAGACTATGGCAAACTGCTTCTGACCTCATTTCGCTTAGTTGCAATGGTGGGAATTGGCTACTACCTCTATTACATCATTGAGAAGAAGCAGCACTCCACGTATATATTTTGTATTGCGATGATCCTGGGTGGAGCTATTGGGAATCTAATTGACTCCATTTTCTATGGAGTTTGGTTGAATAACGCACCTTATGATGCAGCTTCGCCCTGGTTTCATGGTCAAGTCGTAGATATGTTTTATTTCGACATTTGGGAGGGTTATTTGCCAGAGTGGTTGCCAATTTGGGGAGGTAGCTATACTGCTCTTTGGCCCATATTTAATGTGGCAGATGCGTCAATATTTATAGGAGTAGCCATTATCCTAGTTTTTCAGAATAGGTTTTTCCCTGAGAAAAAAGAACCTGAAGAAAATGCTGAAACAAAGCCAATTTCCGCTGAGCAAAAATAAATTTCTTTAGCCTAATCAATCCTCCTGAATTAGTATGAACTAATTCAGGAGGATTTTTTATTTCAATTCTTCAAAGAGGTAACCCTTGATTCCTCTTGAAGAAAAGTGATGGGAGGGGATTAGCGGAATAGTCATCTTAGTATCTTTTCTAAGGGCAGAAATGAGCATAATTGCTAAAATCAGAATAAAAAATTGCTGAATTAGCAATTTTCGCGACTATTTTGCTTAATTTTCCCATTGCTTATTACAAAAACAGCGGGTCCTCAGCAGCTTTTGCTCGCTTTCTATAAAACCCCCTGCTGACCCAACACAAAGAAAACCCATGATCGTAGATTCGGAAAAGCCCTTTCAAATAGTATATGCCATTTATAGCCATGAGTATCTTGGTATTTTGGTCGAATCCTTTGTGGTTCAATTAGATGAGAAGGGTAGGCTTTCCTTGGCTTACCAAAATATTAGTGCTGCAAATGCCTCAGAATTTGATTCTGTACTCAATAAAGCGGATTATGACTTGATCAAATTGATCGATTCCATGAATCCGGAGCTTCTGATAAAGCCGATGATCAAGCGCGGAAACATTAGGCCCAAAGACTACTTACACAAGATCTTTGATCCTAAAACGGAGGATAAAAAAATTCAGGATGCGCTGGAGAATGTAATAGGAAAGAAGCTAGCTCAAATTATGCCGCTACTTATTGGTAAGCAGCTTTTTGAAATGCGAAGCGATGGCAATCCTATTGGGAATGAGATCATCGTCAATGCGGAGAGAGCTACTGTGCATTTTCATTTTCATAAAAATGAGGAGGATACGCATTATTGGCCTTCGATCAAGTTTAAAGGAGAAAAACTAGACTGGCAATATAAAAATGGCTACTTGGTTTGTAATGAACCAGCTTGGCTAGTAGTGAATGGTCAGCTTTTTCAATTTGAGAAAGGGATTGACGGCAAGAAGCTCAAGCCTTTTTTAAATAAGAAATTCATCGTCATCGATAAGCGGATAGAGCCAAGCTATTATCGAGGATTTATGAGCAATTTGATTTCTCAGTTTGATGTCACATCCAAGGGTTTTGATATCAATATCGAGCGAGGCACTCCAGAGGTCTACTTGCACATCAGCGAACTCCCTGGGAATACCGGCAAGGATTTATTTGGAGCGGATGGGGAGCGAATTGAAGAAGATAAAATGGTATTTGAACTCCGATTCAAATACGGAGAGTATGATTTCCCGGTGCAGACTCCCAATGGAGAGCTCTTGGGAAACACCATACGACTCGAGGAAAAGGATGGGGTTTATACCTTCTTCAAAACTATTCGAAGCACCCAAAAAGAAAAATCCTTCATAAAATTGATTCGTGATAAAGGACTGGATTTTAAAATAGGTAAAGTAGCCATTCCTAAAACTGAAGCATTCGAATGGATCGGGGTACAAGAGGATTTCTTGGAGCTCGAGCAGATCAAAATCAAGCAAAAGACCAATCCCAAGGGGAAAGTATACCATATTGGTCGCGCTCAAATTTCAATTGAAGTCAAAGAAAACATAGACTGGTTTGATGTCAAAGCTTTGATCAAATTTGGACTTTACTTAGTGCCTTTTGCCAAGCTTAGAAAGTTACTCCTTCAAGGCAAAACAGAATTTGAATTGCCAAATGGGGAAATCGCCGTGATTCCTTCCTCTTGGTTTGTAAACTATTCAGAGCTTTTCAACTTCATGGAAGATCGTGGAATTGAGGATACGATGGTTCTCCGTAAGCATCATTTGGCTTTGGCTCAAGAGATGGAGGAGGGTAACCTGGTTTCGGTGACTTTAAGTAGGAAACTGGAAAAACTCCGGGATTTTGAAGCGATTGAGGAATATGTATTACCTGCTTCATTTGAAGGAACGCTTCGTCCATATCAGCAGGCTGGATACAATTGGCTTCGATTTTTGAACGAATTCAAATTTGGTGGCTGCTTAGCGGATGACATGGGTCTGGGAAAAACGGTCCAAACCTTGGCTCTGCTTGCTTCTGAAAAAGAGAAGAATCCGACATTCACCTCGCTATTGGTCATGCCGACTTCCCTGATTTATAACTGGGAATTAGAAGCAAAGAAATTCACGCCAGAATTGAAGATTTTGGTCTATACGGGTACGCAACGAATCAAAGATCCCTGGAGATTTGGGGAATATGACTTAGTGTTGACCTCCTATGGCATCACTCGGTTGGACATCGATGTCTTGAAGGAGTTTTATTTCAATTACATCATCCTCGATGAATCTCAAGCGATCAAGAATCCTTCGAGTAATATATCTGCTGCGGTCATGCAGTTGAAAAGTAAGCAAAAACTCATTTTGACAGGTACTCCTGTAGAGAATGGTGCCATGGACCTTTGGTCTCAAATGAATTTTATCAATCCAGGATTACTGGGAAATCAGACTTCCTTCAAAAAGCAATTTCTCCTCCCGATTGAAAAACAAGAGGATAAAGATAAGGCGATCAAGCTGAATGCGATGATCAAGCCTTTTATTCTAAGAAGGCTGAAATCACAAGTGGCCACGGACCTTCCCGAAAAGATAATCACTGTCAAGTATTCGGACATGACTACGGCTCAAGAGGAAGTCTATGAAGAAGTGAAAAACTACTACCGAGAGAAAATCATCTCCGATATACAATCCACCGGTAGAAACAATCAGCAGTTTACCTTGCTCCGTGGCTTGACCCAATTGCGGCAGATTGCCAACCATCCAAAATTAGTCCGTGATGACTATGAAGGAGATTCGGGCAAATTGGAGGACGTAACTTACATGCTCCAATCTACCATCTCAGAAGGGCATAAAGTTTTAGTATTTAGTCAATTTGTTCGTCACTTGGCCATAGTAAAACAATACCTGGAAAAGGAAGGTATTCCCTACGCATACTTAGATGGATCTACCAAAGATCGTCAGGCACAGGTGGAAAAATTCCAAGAACAAGAGGACATCAAGGTGTTCCTGATTTCGCTCAAAGCTGGAGGCGTGGGATTGAACCTCACCAAGGCAGAATATGTATTCTTGCTAGACCCATGGTGGAATCCTGCAGTCGAAGCTCAGGCGATCGACCGGGCACACCGAATCGGACAACAGAATAAGGTGATCATCTACAAATTCATCAGCCGAGGATCGGTGGAAGAGAAAATCATGGCCTTGCAAAGCAGAAAACTTGCGCTAGCCGGTGAGCTTATCAATACAGAGGAAAGCTTTATGAAGAGTCTGGGACAAGATGATATTACTGCCTTGCTGGATTAGACCAATCAGTATAAAATTTGAGGGAAAGATGAAAGTCTTTCCCTTTTTTTGTGAAAAAGATCGTTATTTTTAGTTCAATAGGTTGATGGATCATGTTTTTTCATCGCCATCATTTGATTAGCATGTAGAGGGGCTATAAAAGTTGAAATTATACAGCTAAAAATTTAGATATAAGAACGTTAAAAGACTGGAACATGGATGCTCAATCGATTCAAGAAATGATTTTTCTCCTTTTACCATTCCTTATTCTCTTGGCGATTTGGGAGATAGTTTGGAAGTTGATAGCGCTTTGGAAGGCCGGACGAAATAATCACCTCGCATGGTTTATTTGTCTTGCACTTATTAATACAGCTGGCATTTTGCCGATTGTTTATATTTTGATGCAGAAGAAAAAAGGGTAGTCTCCAAGAGGTTTTGGTTGCACCGCTCCCAACGAACTCGCCATCGCCAATGTGATTGCGCTGGTGATCGGAGAACTTGAGCCCCGATAGCTACCTTAGGTTTGTTTGATTGAAAAAGGGAAGATTTTGGAGTATAATTGAAGCCCTGTCAGCGACCCAGCGATAGCTTTAGATGTAAGAGATCTAGCGCGATATTCGGGACTGACAGG